>ENA-ORIC01003205-ORIC01003205.1-human-gut-metagenome-genome-assembly--contig:-NODE-3205-length-11750-cov-4.350553_pt1 | contig 11750 bp, 9 predicted proteins | sample MGYA00243023_ERZ508732 | MGnify/ENA primary metagenome ERZ508732 (study PRJEB26277, sample SAMN04329767) | human gut metagenome | biome: human-associated habitat | host: Homo sapiens | place: USA...
AATAGAAGAAGCAAGAGACAACAGCGATTATGTGATTGCTTTTGTACACTGGGGAACAGAAGGAAATAACTATTTTGGTTCCGACCAGGTGGCTCTTGCAAAACAGTTTGTGGAAGCCGGTGTGGATGTTATTATCGGCGGACATACCCATTGCCTGCAGGGCATGGAATATATGGATGGCGTGCCGATTATCTACAGTCTTGGCAATTTCTGGTTTTCGGCGTCAACATTAGATACCGGCTTATCCCAGGTAATCATCCGGGATGACGGAACTATTGATTTCCGGTTTCTGCCGTGTATACAGAAGAATTACAAGACCTCACTGGTGACAGATGAAAGTGAGAAAAGACGTATTTTTGATTTTATGGAATCCCTTTCCGTGGGAATTACCATAGATGATGATGGTTATGTGACAGCAACGGAGTAATCCGTTTCAATAGAAGATTTTAAAGAAAAGAGGAAAAAACATGAGTAAAAAACCAACCGTATTGATGATTTTAGATGGTTTTGGTCTGAATGACAAAACTGAGGGTAATGCAGTAGCCCAGGCAAACAAGCCAAACATTGATGCACTGATGAAAGATTATCCATGGGTAAAAGGAAATGCCAGCGGACTTGCCGTAGGACTTCCGGACGGACAGATGGGTAACTCCGAAGTAGGACATATGAACATGGGTGCAGGAAGAATTGTATACCAGGAATTAACCAGAATTACCAAAGAAATCGAAGATGGAGATTTCTTTAAAAACGAAGCATTGCTTGCCGGCATGAAAAATGTAAAAGACAACGGTTCTGCACTTCATTTATATGGATTATTATCCGATGGTGGAGTTCACAGCCACATTACACATTTATTCGGACTTCTGGAAATGGCAAAAAAAGAAGGCTTAGACAAAGTATATGTACACTGCTTCTTAGACGGCCGTGATACCGCACCTACTTCCGGAAAAGGATTTATCGAAGAGCTAGAAGCAAAAATGAAAGAAATCGGTGTTGGTGAAATCGCAACCATCAACGGACGTTACTATGCAATGGACCGTGACAACCGTTGGGATCGTGTAGAAAAAGCATATAAAGCAATTACAGAAGGTGTTGGCGAGACAGCAGACAGCGCTGTTGCAGCAATTGATGCATCTTATGCAAAAGACGTAACAGATGAGTTTGTAGTTCCGACTGTAATTATGAAAAATGGTGCTCCAACTGCAACCGTACAGGATAACGATACCATTATCTTCTTTAACTTCCGTCCTGACCGTGCAAGAGAGATTACCAGAGCATTCTGCGCAGATGAGTTCGACGGATTTGACAGAGGCACAAGAAAGAACGTAACTTATGTATGTTTCACAGAATACGATGGAACCATTCCAAACAAAACCGTTGCATTCCACAAGGTAGAACTTACCAATACATTTGGACAGTTCCTTGCAGACAATGGCAAGACTCAGGCAAGAATCGCTGAGACTGAGAAATATGCTCATGTAACCTTCTTCTTCAACGGCGGTGTAGAGGAGCCAAACAAAGGCGAAGAAAGAATTCTGGTAAAATCTCCAAAGGTAGCAACCTATGATTTGAAACCGGAAATGAGTGCATACGAAGTATGTGATAAATTAGTAGATGCCATCAAATCTGAAAAATATGATGTAATCGTAATCAACTTTGCTAACCCGGATATGGTTGGACATACCGGAGTTCAGGCTGCAGCAATCAAGGCAGTAGAAGCAGTTGATGAGTGCGTAGGCAAAGCTGTTGCAGCATTAAAAGAGGTTGACGGACAGATGTTCATCTGCGCAGACCACGGAAATGCAGAGCAGTTAATCGATTATGAAACAGGCGAACCATTTACAGCACATACTACCAATCCGGTACCATTCATTCTGGTAAATGCAGACCCTGCATACGGTTTAAGAGAGGGTGGATGTCTTGCAGATATCGCTCCTACATTAATCGAGCTGATGGGAATGGAACAGCCAAAAGAAATGACAGGGAAATCTTTGTTAATCAAAAAATAAGACCGTAAGGGCGAAATGCAAACTACGAGAAACACGCTTTACGAGTTTCTCGAGTTATCGCGGTGCTCGTCAAATCTACATGCAATTTATCTCGCTGCTCGCGTAAATAAAAAGATTCTGTATCTCAAGTGTAAGGTACAGAATCTTTTGCTATAGATAAGTATTTTTTGGCACATATATTAATAATACTTATAAATAGAAAATATTAGACAAAAAAACTAATAAATTTCGCTCATTTTTCTATATGGGGCAAAAGGCGCACTTCGCCCAAATTCATTGACTTTCTAAAAGGCACTGTATTATAATTTTCCAGTAGTGTTTTTTATCATAACAAAAATTTGCGAAAGCATAAAATGGAGGACAAAAGCAGTATGCAGGAATTTAAACCATTTAAAGAAGGAAAAGTAAGAGAAGTATATGATAATGGAGAAAGCCTTATCATTGTTGCAACAGACAGAATTTCAGCGTTTGACCATATTTTAAAGAATAAGGTTACCAATAAGGGCGCAATTCTGACACAGATGTCCAGATTCTGGTTCGATTTTACAAAGGATATCGTGCCAAACCATATGCTTTCCGTTGATGTAAAAGATATGCCGGAATTTTTCCAGAATGAGAAATATGATGGCAACAGCATGATGTGCAAGAAACTGGAAATGATTCCAATCGAATGTATTGTTCGTGGATATATTACCGGAAGTGGCTGGGCAAGCTACAAAGAGAACGGAACCGTCTGCGGAATCAAATTACCGGAAGGACTTGTAGAATCCGATAAATTACCTGAGCCGATTTACACACCAAGTACCAAAGCTGAGATTGGTGACCATGACGAGAATATTTCTTTTGAACAGAGTATTGACGTATTAGAGAAAGCATTCCCGGGCAAGGGTGCTGAGTACGCAGAAAAGATTAAAGAATATACTATCGCACTTTACAAGAAATGTGCAGAATACGCATTAAGCAAAGGAATCATCATTGCAGATACCAAGTTTGAATTTGGTCTCGATGAGAATGGAAATGTAGTTTTAGGTGATGAGATGCTGACACCGGACAGCTCCCGTTTCTGGCCATTAGAAGGATATAAACCGGGACAGGGACAGCCTTCTTATGACAAACAGTTTGTAAGAGACTGGTTAAAAGCAAATCCAGACAGCGATTATCTCCTTCCGGATGAAGTAATTAAGAAGACAATTGAGAAATACGAAGAAGCATTTGAATTACTGACCGGTAAGAAATTTGCTTAAAAATATAGTCAGGAGAACCCTATGAATAACAATGAATTAAAGGAAAGCCCATGGGACGGACTGCATGAAGAATGTGGCGTCTTCGGCATGTATGATTTTGACGGAAATGATGTGGCTTCCAGTATTTATTATGGTCTGTTTGCATTACAGCATAGAGGACAGGAGAGCTGTGGTATTGCAGTAAGTGAGACAAACGGACCAAAGGGAAAAGTTACTTCCTATAAAGATATGGGACTGGTAAACGAAGTATTTACCGGAAAACAGTTAGAAGCAATGAAAGGTGATATCGGAGTCGGTCATGTCCGCTATTCCACTGCAGGTTCTTCCACCCGTGAGAATGCACAGCCGCTGGTATTGAATTATGTAAAAGGTACGCTGGCATTGGCACACAACGGAAACCTCATCAATGCGAAGGAGCTTCGCAAAGATTTGGAATATACCGGAGCAATTTTCCAGACCACCATTGATTCTGAGGTAATTGCTTACCACATTGCAAGAGAGCGTCTGAATTCCAAGACAGCCGAGGAAGCAGTACGCAGAGCCTGCCAGAAGTTAAAAGGAGCTTATGCTCTGGTTGTAGCCAGCCCTCGTAAGCTGATTGGCGCAAGAGACCCATATGGCTTCAAACCCCTTGTGATCGGAAAGCGTGACAATGCTTATATCATTACTTCTGAAACCTGTGCCTTGGAGACCATTGATGCAGAGTATGTCAGAGACGTATTGCCGGGAGAAGTGGTAACAATTTCACCGGAAGGCGGCATTCAGTCTGATATGACTATGTGTCTTCCGAAAGAACAGGAAGCACGTTGTATTTTTGAATACATATATTTTGCGAGACCGGACAGCCATATTGACGGGGTCAGCGTTTATGCATCCCGTATCCAGGCAGGACGTTTCCTTGCAATGGATTCACCGGTAGATGCAGACCTGGTAGTAGGAGTACCGGAGTCTGGAAATGCAGCAGCTCAGGGTTATGCCCTGCAGTCCGGAATTCCATATGGAACTGCTTTTGTAAAAAATGGTTATGTGGGACGAACCTTCATCAAACCAAAGCAGAGCAGCAGAGAATCCAGCGTAAGAGTAAAATTAAATGTACTGGCAGAATCAGTCCGTGGCAAGCGTATCATTATGATTGACGATTCCATCGTGCGTGGAACCACATCTGACCGTATTGTAAATATGTTAAAAGAAGCCGGTGCCACAGAAGTGCATGTAAGAATCAGTTCCCCGCCATTCTTATGGCCATGTTATTTTGGAACCGATATTCCGGAACGGGAACAGTTGATTGCCTATAACAGGACCATCGAAGATATCCGGAAGATAATCGGTGCAGATTCTTTGGGATACTTAAAGATAGAGCGTCTGGAGCAGCTGGTAGGAGGACTTCCAATCTGTAAAGGATGCTTTACCGGAAAATATCCGATGGAGCCGCCAAAAGAGGATATCCGTGGTGACTATGAGCGATAAAGCAGACTGACACAGCGGTCATCCGGTTGCCGGGCAGGATGTTCATGCCTGCATGAAACAGACTGCACCGGACAGCCGAGCGGAGCACTGTGTAATTTATTTATATTATTTTAAGAAAAAGGAGCACACATATGAGTACCGATAGATATAACAGCCCATTATCAGAGCGTTATGCCAGCAAAGAAATGCAGTACATCTTTTCCCCGGATATGAAATTCCGTACATGGAGAAGACTTTGGATTGCACTGGCAGAAACCGAGAAAGAACTTGGACTTGATATTACACAGGAACAGATTGACGAATTAAAGGCACACAAGGATGACATCAACTATGATGTGGCAAAGGCAAGAGAAAAAGAAGTCCGTCATGATGTTATGTCCCATGTATATGCTTACGGCGTACAGTGTCCGAAAGCAAAAGGAATCATCCATTTAGGAGCAACCTCCTGCTACGTTGGAGATAATACCGATATCATCATTATGTCAGAGGCATTAAAACTGGTTCGTAAGAAATTAGTAAATGTCATTGCAGAACTGGCAAAATTTGCAGATAAATATAAGAATCAGCCGACACTGGCATTTACCCATTTCCAGCCGGCACAGCCAACTACCGTTGGAAAACGTGCAACACTGTGGTGCCAGGAATTTATTATGGATTTGGAAGACTTAGATTATGTATTAGGCAGCCTAAAACTTTTAGGTTCCAAGGGAACCACAGGAACACAGGCAAGCTTTCAGGAACTTTTTGACGGAGATCAGGAAACCATCGATAAGATTGATCCGATGATTGCACAGAAAATGGGCTTCAAGGAGTGCTATGCAGTATCCGGACAGACCTATTCCAGAAAAGTAGATACCAGAGTTGCCAACATTTTAGCAGGCATCGCAGCAAGTGCACATAAGATGTCCAATGACATCCGTCTTCTGCAGCACCTGAAAGAAGTGGAAGAACCGTTTGAGAAGAGCCAGATCGGTTCCTCTGCAATGGCATATAAGAGAAATCCAATGCGTAGTGAACGTATTGCATCCCTTTCCCGCTATGTCATGATTGATGCATTAAACCCGGCAATTACATCCGCAACCCAGTGGTTTGAGAGAACTCTTGATGACTCTGCAAACAAGCGTCTTTCCATTCCGGAAGGCTTCCTTGCAATCGACGGAATCTTAGACCTTTGCTTAAATGTAGTAGACGGACTTGTTGTATATGAAAAAGTTATTTACAAACACATGATGAGCGAGCTTCCGTTTATGGCAACTGAAAATATTATGATGGATGCTGTAAAAGCTGGTGGTGACCGTCAGGAATTACATGAGAAGATTCGTGTACTTTCCATGGAAGCAGGCAAAAATGTAAAACAGGAGGGTAAAGAGAACAACCTTCTTGAGCTGATTGCAGCAGAACCTGCATTCCATACAACCTTAGAAGAGCTGAAGCAGAATATGGACCCTGCAAAATATGTAGGAAGAGCACCAATTCAGGTAGATGCCTTCTTAAAGAATGTGGTACAGCCGATTTTGGATGACAACAAAGAGATTCTTGGTATGACAGCCGAGATTAATGTATAATCGAATTATTTCGAAAGAATAAAAAATCTTCTTTTGGAGATACTGAACTATTAATTCAGAATATTTTCAAAAGGAGATTTTTTTATGGCTGTAAAAATGACGATTACACGAATTCATGCAAGAGAAATATTAGATTCCAGAGGAAATCCCACAATAGAAACAGAAGTAACTGTGGAGACGGAGACAACCGGAAAGAAGTCGACTGCCCGGGCGGCAGCACCTTCCGGAGCCAGCACCGGAGAATTTGAAGCCATTGAATTAAGAGACGGCGGCGAGCGTTATGGTGGAAATGGTGTGCAGCAGGCGGTGGAAAATGTAAATACAAGAATTGCAAAAGCACTGATAGGCAGAAACGTATTGCGGCAGGAAAATCTAGATGCACTGATGCTGGAACTGGATGGAACAGAAAACAAAGGAAGCCTTGGTGCCAATGCAATCTTAAGTGTGTCCTTAGCCTGTGCTAAAGCAGCGGCAAAAGCATTACAGATGCCGCTTTACCGCTATGTGGGCGGCGTAAGTGCAGTGACGATTCCGGTGCCGATGATGAATATTTTAAATGGCGGCGCACATTCCGATAATAATCTGGATGTTCAGGAATTTATGATACTTCCAATTGGAGCCGACAGCATTACCGAAGGAATCCGTTGGTGTGCAGAAGTCTATCATCATTTGAAAAAATTATTAAAGAACCGTGGGTTGTCTGTGGCAGTGGGAGATGAAGGCGGCTTTGCTCCGAACATTGCAAATGAGGAAGAAGCCATCCAGCTTATTATGGAAGCCATTACCAAAGCAGGGTACAGCTGCGGCAGAGGCAAGCAGTTTATGATTTCTCTGGATGCAGCCGCCAGTGAATGGAAAGGAAATGCACCGGGAGAATATTATCTGCCGAAATCCGGTAAACTTTATACCACGGATGAACTGATTGTTCATTGGGAAAAGATGATTCGCCGTTTTCCAATTTATTCCATTGAAGACCCGCTGGATGAAGAGGATTGGGATGGCTGGAAACGTCTGACAGAAAAAGTGGGAGATAAAGTGATTCTGGTAGGCGATGATTTATTTGTTACGAATCCGGTGCGCCTGAATAAAGGAATTTCCATGGGATGCGGTAATGCGATTCTGATTAAGCCAAACCAGATTGGAACGCTCTCAGAAACTATGGAAGCCATCCGCATGGCAAAAGAACATGGTTATGAGACCATCATGTCCCACCGGAGCGGCGAGACCGAGGATACGACCATAGCGGATTTGTCAGTAGGGCTTGGCAGTGATCTGATTAAAACCGGAGCACCGTGCCGTGGCGAGCGGACGGCAAAATATAATCGTCTGATTCGGATCGAAGAATCGTAATAGATTTCAGCAAAATTTCAATACAAATGCGAAATAAGTGGTTGTAATTTGTCCGTGTGTATGATATACTGTCAAAGTTACGAGTATTATAAATCCACAGGAGGTGTCATTCGTGGCAGTTTTAAAAACGGTTTTAACAGTTGTATTTATTATTATATGTATCGCATTGACAGTAATTATTCTTCTTCAGGAAGGTAAGTCCGCAGGACTTGGAGCAATCAGCGGAGCAGCTGATACTTATTGGGGCAAGAATAAAGGTCGTTCTATGGAAGGAATGTTGGTAAAGGTAACCAGAGTACTGGTAATCTTATTCCTGTTAATTTCCATCGTACTGAATATTGGAAGTTTCTAAGAACCAAAGAGCTGTCGTGTGAACGACAGCTTTTTTTACTTTACAGGAATTGCTTTCCTGTAAAGTAAAAAAGCTCCGCGAGAATGTGATAAGGCACATTCTTTGTTTCATGAGCAGCGAGAAAAAATAGGAAAGAAAAGAATGGATAGAGAAGCACTGGAAAAAAGAAAGAAAATTGTATATGAGTTTATCTGTGATGACTTATATGTCCCGATGAAAGCCAAAGAGATTGCAATGATTCTGCAGGTATCCAAAGAGCAGCGGGAAGAGCTGCATGCGGTTTTGGATGCTTTGCTGGAAGAAGGCAAGGTAGAGCTGACCCAGAAGGGCAAATATGTAAAGGCTTCCGGAAGATTCTTAACCGGTGTTTATACCGGAAACAGCAGAGGCTTTGGCTTTGTGACGGTAGAGGGTGAAGAGGAAGATATCTATATCCCGGAGGAGAATACCAACGGAGCCATGCATATGGACACCGTATCTGTTGCAGTAAATCCGCAGAAGACCGGAAAACGCCGGGAAGGCAGAATTATAAAAATTATATCCAGAGGTCTGCATCAGATTGTCGGAACTTATCAGAGCAGTAAGAACTTCGGATTTGTGGTGCCGGATAACCAGAAGCTGGCGCAGGATATTTTTATTCCAATCGAACGTTCCAAAGGAGCAGTAGATGGACACAAAGTTGTCGTTGAGATTACCGATTATGGTAATAACGGTAAGAATCAGGAAGGAAATATTTTTTAAATACTTGGTCATATCAATGACCCGGGAACAGATATTTTGTCCATTGTAAGAGGCTTTGACCTGCCGACAGAATTTGCACCGAAGATTATGAAACAGGTGGAAAATGTAGCCAAAGAAGTCAGTGAGGCTGATATGGCAGGCAGGGAAGACTTGCGGGACTGGCAGATGGTGACAATCGACGGAGAAGACTCCAAAGATTTGGATGATGCGGTATCTCTTACTATGGATGGAGAAAATTATATTCTGGGTGTGCATATTGCAGATGTGTCCAACTATGTGCAGGAGCACAGTGCACTGGATGTGGAGGCATTGAACCGCGGAACCAGTGTATATCTCGTTGACCGCGTGATTCCTATGCTGCCCCATGCATTGTCCAATGGAATCTGTTCCCTGAATGCAGGAGAGAACCGGCTGGCATTGAGCTGCATCATGACCATTAACCCGAAGGGCAAGGTCATTGACCATAAAATTGTAGAGTCTGTGGTAAAAATTGACCGCAGAATGACTTATACAGCAGTAAAAGAAATTTTAGAAGACCATAACGAAGAAACGATTGCAGCGTATCGGGAACTGGTTCCGATGTTTGAAAAAATGGGAGAGCTGGCAGCACTGCTTCGAGGGAATCGTATGAAACGCGGCTCGATTGATTTTGATTTCCCGGAAACGAAAATCCTTTTGGATAAAAATGGAAGACCATTGGAAATCAAGCCATACGACAGAAATACAGCTACAAAATTAATTGAAGATTTCATGTTGATTGCCAATGAGACGGTGGCACAGGAATTTTTCTGGCAGGAGATACCATTTCTCTATCGTACCCATGAGACACCGGACGAAGAAAAAATCCGAAAACTTGCAACATTAATCGGAAATTTCGGATATACACTGCTTATCATCCAGGAGGAAATACACCCGTAGGAATTGCAGAAGCTGTTAGGAAAAATCGAAGGAACACCGGAGGAAGCATTAATCAGCCGGCTGACCCTCCGTTCCATGAAACAGGCGAAATATACCACAGAGAACACCGGACATTTCGGACTGGCAGCAAGCTGTTATTGCCATTTTACATCGCCGATTCGCCGTTATCCTGATTTACAGATACACCGTATCATCAAGGAAACATTGCGGGGCAGGATGAATCATAAGCGGATGGCGCATTACGAAACGATTCTGCCGGAAGTAGCCAAGCATTCCAGCGAGACAGAACGTCGGGCAGATGAGGCAGAGCGTGAGACTGAGAAGCTGAAAAAAGCACAGTATATGGCAGAGCATATCGGAGAAGTCTATGAAGGCGTTATTTCCGGGGTGACATCCTATGGAATGTATGTAGAATTGCCAAATACCGTGGAAGGGCTTGTGCATGTAACCAGTCTTACCGATGATTATTATCAGTATTTTGAAGACACTTTTGAACTGGTGGGCGAAGTAACAAACCGCCATTATAAGCTGGGACAGAAGGTATATATCCGGGTAATCGGTGTAGATGAAATTGTAAGAACCATCGATTTTGAATTGGCAGAGGCAACAGGAACAGGAGAAATGAAGAATGGGAAAAGAATCGATTAAGATGATTGCCAATAATAAGAAGGCAAGACATGATTATTTCTTGGAAGAACTTTATGAGGCAGGAATCAGCCTGCATGGAACAGAAGTAAAATCACTCCGTATGGGAAAATGCAGTATCAAGGAGTCTTTCATACACATTGAACATGGGGAAGTCATCATATATGGTATGCATATCAGCCCATATGAAAAGGGAAACATTTTTAACCGTGATCCGCTTCGTCCGAAGAAGCTTCTGATGCACAAAAACGAGATTCGTAAATTAGAGCAGAAGATTAAGGAAAAAGGTTATACCATTGTTCCGGTGGAAGTATATTTCAAGGGAAGTCTGGTAAAAGTCCAGATTGCGCTTGCAAAAGGTAAGAAGCTTTATGATAAGCGGAATGATATTGCAAAGAAAGATATGAGCCGTGAAGCAGAGCGGGATTTCAAAGTAAGAAATCTTGGTTAATAGGCGGATAAAAATTGTCAGTTAATGGCAATACAAACAGTGGTTCTATCTTTGCCTCTTGCAGGAATAGCGGAGGCAGGTTATAATAGAATAAATATATAAGGGCTAGTAAAGGTTTCGACAGGGATTATGAAGCTGGAGAAGCGAGCCGCAGGGTGATGCGTTAAATTCCAAACTTAAAATTAAACGCTAACGATAATAAATTAGCTTACGCTGCCTAATGGCAGCAGTCTGACCTAGAGCACTCACACTTTAGGACCCAGGCTTCGACTATGTGAGAAACGACACGGGCAAAGCTTTGAACCCGTGGGCGTATGATGAAGCTACTGAAACAGTTACGGTGTTCATACCGGAATTGCAGAGGGAATGTCAAATTATGAACTACGCTCGTAGAAGGACAGGGGATTGGTTTTTGGACACGGGTTCGACTCCCGTCTAGTCCACTAAAGCTGAACAAGTCGAACTCTGTATATGATATTATCGTATACAGGAATATGTTTGGTTTGGTGTATCGAAGAAAATAAAAGTAACGGCATTGTATGGTTGCGAAAGTGATATATAATGCCGTTATTTTTAAGATATAATGCGGATTTGAATTTGACAAATCGTTAAGGAAAGAATCGAAGGTGGTGCAAACGAAAAAGCAGTATGGAGACTTTTCATTAACTGCCCTTTCGTTTGCATCAATTTCGATTTTTTCTGGTTGAACAAAGCGCGTCAACTCTATATGGACTTTTAATTCTGACACTCTATTTATAATAGGATAGCGTGTACACATAGAAACACATAGAATTTATAATTCAGTCCTGTATTATGACACCAGAAATAAGCCTCCCTAAGGAAGCTAAAAAAATATACAGTTATGATACGTTAACAGAGCATATGTGGTTTTGGTTTTATAAAATGTTGTTCTGTAGGCAGAGGAATAATCTTACCACCACAGGAAGAGCACTTGCATATATCTTTATTATAAAGAAGACGGATAATGGCAGGTGCATCCATATCTTT
>ENA-ORIC01003208-ORIC01003208.1-human-gut-metagenome-genome-assembly--contig:-NODE-3208-length-11742-cov-2.743849_pt1 | contig 11742 bp, 10 predicted proteins | sample MGYA00243023_ERZ508732 | MGnify/ENA primary metagenome ERZ508732 (study PRJEB26277, sample SAMN04329767) | human gut metagenome | biome: human-associated habitat | host: Homo sapiens | place: USA...
AAAGTTCAATATTTAATAGTCTGGACTCTTTCTCCTCCGGCGGATATTTGTATGCAATGGCCCATTTGGGGAACTTCGCCGTGCTGCCGATGATCTCTCGGTCATGCAGGTCATCCAGCTTCACCACCGCACCGTCGATATCGAAAGGAAACTGCTCACGGCCATCGCCCAGCGCCGCGATCTCCGCCAGGATATCCGACGGCGCGGACAGTCGCTTGTGGGGAATCACCTTGAAATGCTGGCTGGCCAGATAGTCGATCGTCTCTGTGTGGGTGGAAAATTCCCGGCCCTCCGCCAGCTGCAAATTAAAGACCGCGATGTCCAGCCGCCGCTGGGCGGCGATATTGGGGTCCAGCTGCCGCAGGGAGCCGGCGGCGGCGTTGCGGGGATTGGCCATCAGTGGCTTGCCCTCGATCTCACGCCGGGCGTTGATCTCCTCAAACACACTGCGGGCCATGTACACCTCGCCCCGCACGATGAGGCGGGGCAGCTTCTCCGGCAGGGTCATGGGGATGGACCGGATCGTCCGCAGATTTTCAGTCACGTCCTCCCCCACTCGTCCGTCACCCCGGGTGGCGCCCCGGACGAACACGCCGTCACGGTATTCCAGTGCCACGGAGAGGCCGTCCACCTTCGGTTCCACGCTGTAGGCAGGGTGCTCCAGGGGTATCTTCTCCAGGAAGCGGCAGACCTCCTCGTCGTCGAACACATCCTGCAGGCTTTCCAGCGGCACGGCGTGGGTCACCTGCTGAAACTCCGTCAGCGTCTGTCCACCCACCCGCTGGGTGGGAGAATCCGGCGTGATCTCCTCCGGATGCGCCGCCTCCAAGTCCTCCAGCCGCCGCAGCAGATGGTCATATTCATAATCCGACATGGTGGGCGCATCCAGCACGTAGTAGAGGTATCCGTTCTCCGTCAGCGTGCGGCGCAGCTCCTGTATCTCCTTGCGATAGTCCATATCCAAGCCCTCATCCATTGTTCATAATGTACTCGTCGGCGTAATCCTCGATCTTATCCTCCGTGGTGCTGAAATAGGTGTACGTCTGGGGCACGCCGCCCACGATCACCGTCTCCGCCACGGATATCTCGTTGCTCACTTTTGTGTAGGTGGTGATCCCCGGCAGCAGGATACTCACGCGTACGTCTACATCCAGCAGGATCTGGTGCTTTGTCTGGTTGATGCCCGCCGCCGTGAATTTATCCCGGAATTTGGCGGTAGCCGTGCCGATGGTCTCCATTTTTACCGTCAGCTTCGGCCCCCGGCCCGCCAGCAACGGCGAACCGGTCAGTGTGCCCAGCGGCACCGCCAGTTCACTGGCGGATACCTGACTCAGCCGCGCCAGTACGTCATCCGCCACCGCGGTCTGCAGGCGGTTGAACTCCGCCATATTGCTGCTCAGCGCCGTCACGCGGCCGTCGCTGTCCTTGTCGAACTTTACCAGCCGGTCGTATTCCATCCAGCCGTTTTCCACGGCGTCGTTCACCGCCGCCACCACGATGCGGCTGACAGTATTGGCGCACCGGGCTGTTGCCAGATTTTCCAGCATGGGCCGCAGGTGCAGCAGGATCGCCGCCAGCAGCGCCGTCAGCGCCAGCAGGATGATCGCCAGCCACACACGCACCCGCTGCCGCCGGGTCAATCGTATATACCGCAGCCGGCCCATGCCGTCACCTCCCATAGACGCGCTGTATGACGCGCTTACTACGGAAGTCTATGACACCACGGCTTTTCCTCATTCCTCCCAGCCGTTCACGATGGCTTTGAAAAAGTCGCCGCGCTCGGCAAAGTTCTTGAATTGGTCAAAAGATGCACAGGCCGGCGACAGCGTCACCACATCACCGGGCTGTGCCCAATCGCGGGCGGCCTGCACCGCCGCTGCCAGAGGCGCGGCGTCGATGATCTCCGGGTGGCCGGGCCGGTACCCCGACGCATTCTCCACGGCGGCGCGTATTTTATCCGCTGTGGCACCGCAGAGCACCAGCAGCTTCACATGCGCCACGATCTCCGGCCCCAGCACATCAAAGGGAATGTGTTTGTCATAGCCGCCGGCGATCATGATTACCTTCTCGCTGAACGACCGCAGCCCCGCGATGGCACGGGAGGGACTGGAGGCAATGGAGTCATTATAATACCGCACGCCCTTATAGGTTCGTACCAGCTCGATGCGGTGCTCCACACCGCCGAATTCCCGGGCAAAGGTCTGGATGACCTGGTCCGGCACCAGGCCGTCCACGGCGGCGATGGCCGCCATATAATTCTCCACATTGTGTACGCCGGGGAGCTTGATGTCCCCCGTGGTCATCACGATGCGCTCATGACCGCCGCTGCGGCAGACAACGTCCTCGCCCCGCAGGAACACGCCGTCGGCAACCTCACCCTGCCTGCTGAAGAGGCGGGCGTGGCCGGGCGCGCGGGTGGACTGCTCTGCTGTGATGGCATTATCCGCATTAAAAATGGCAATGTCCTCCCGACTCTGATGGGTAAAAATATTCTCCTTGGCCGCCACATACTCCGCCATGTCCCGGTGCACATCCAGATGGTTGGGCGCCAGATTGGTGACGACCGCAATGTGCGGACTCTGCGTCATGGTCATCAGCTGGAAGCTGGACAGCTCCAACACCGCAAAATCCGTGCTCAGCATTCCGTCCGCCTCGCACAGCAGCGGGTGGCCGATGTTGCCGCCCACCCACACACGCTTTCCGGCCTTTTTCAGCAGCTCGGCAATGATGGTGGTGGTCGTCGTCTTGCCGTCAGAGCCGGTGACAGCGATGATCGGACACGGGCAGATCAGGAAGAAAACCTCCATTTCACTGGTCAGAACGGCACCTTTTTGAACACAGGCCGATATCTCCGGCACATCCGGGCGCAGCCCCGGTGTGCGGAAGATCACGTCCGCGTCCAAGTCCTTCAGATAGTCCGCGCCCAGATGCAGCTCACAGCCCAACTGCTCCAGATGCTCCGCCTGTTCGCCCATCTGCTCCCGGCTGCGCTTGTCGCAGGCGGTGACGCGGATGCCCTCCGCCAGCAGCAGCTCCAGCAGCGGCGTGTTGCTGACGCCGATACCGATGATTGCTATGCGCTTGCCGCGCATGTCCTCTATATATTCATGCAACGTCATGTTATACTCCTCCATCCGGCACAGTATTGTTCCGTTCATTATACCTCTTTGGCACCGATTGTACAACAAAAAACGCACCCCGGAGGATGCGTTTTTTCAGATCGCGACTGTGATGGGCGCTTCCAGCGCTACCGAGCCGCCGATGGATGCCGCGGTGACGGCGCCTGCCTGTCTTGTAACAGACGCATACACCGTTCCCGCCGGCTGCCGCAGGGCAACGGAGAAGTCTCCGTCACAGCCCCGGCTCAGGGCGATGGCGCTGGCCAGCGTACCGCTGCCGCAACTGCCTTCAAACACCAGCGTCCCCGCCTCAGGCACCTTTACCAGCGGCGTCATGCGCTCACCCTCGATGAAGCACACACCATAGGCCTCCAACATCGGATCCTCCGCAAAGATCGGCTCTGCTGCCGCAAAGAAATCCCGGCTGGGCGCGACACCCTGAACCACCAGGTGTGCGATACCGCCAAGATGCACGAGCGTTCCCGCCGTGCCGGCAACCTCCACTTGCTCTACGAGCTTCGGAAGCGGCATCTCCGCGGACGCCGTACCGGCATCCATATCCACGGTCACGGCCACCGGATGATCGCACCCGCTGACAGAAAGCCGCATGGTGTGACGGCCCTTCATCCCCTGCTGCTTCGCCAACAGATAGCCATACGCCCGGGAGGCGTTGCCGCAGAACTCGCCGGCCTCCATTTCCATATGTCCGTTAGGAAAAATGAACCCCACCTGCTCCGCCTTCAGCGCTTCGATGGCCAGCAGCTTGGCGGCGACAGCGGCACATTCCGCCTTCTCCACCGGCGTCAGGACAAACAGCGTAATATTCCCGGCCGGGTCTGCCCGGACAACACGCAGCTCCCTCATCTCTGATACCGTCCCAGGAACTGGCGCGTTCTCTCCTCACGGGTGTTCACCATGACCTCCTCCGGCGTACCCTCCTCCACGATAACGCCGTCGGCCATGAAGATCACGCGGTCCGCCACATCCTGGGCGAAGGACATCTCGTGGGTCACGATGACCATGGTCATGTGTTCCTCCGCCAGATCGCGGATCACCTTCAAAATCTCGCCGGTCAGCTCCGGGTCCAACGCCGATGTCGGCTCATCAAAAAAGAGTATCTCGGGATCCATCGCCAGTGCCCGGGCGATGGCCACGCGCTGCTGCTGTCCGCCGGACAGCTCGCAGGGATAGGCGTTCTCCTTGTCGGACAGCCCCATCTTTTCCAGAAGCTTGCGGGCGCGCTGCTGCGCCTCGCCCCTGTCGCGGCCCAGCACGCGTATCTGGGGATCCATGAGATTTTTCAGCACCGAATAGTGGGGAAACAGGTTGAAGCTCTGGAACACGAGGCCGAACTTTTCCCGTACCTTCTTCAGCTCGCCCTTATCGGCATAGACCGCCTTGCCGTCCGCGTCGTTGTGTACGGCCTGAATGTCGCCGTAGATCAGCTCGCCGGAGTCCATCTCGGTCAGCAGTGTGGCACAGCGCAGCAGCGTGGACTTACCGCTGCCGGAGGGACCGATAATGGCGACGACCTCGCCCTTCTCCACGGAGAGGCTGATGTCCTTCAGCACGTGCAGCGTCTCGTCATTAAAGCTCTTCTTCACGTGGTTCATCTGCAATAATTTCATGGCGCCCCTCCTTACTGGTAGTAGCTCATGCGCTTCTCTACTCTGCCCATGACGAAGTCCACGACCGCGTTGAACACAAAGTAGAATACGCCTGCCACCAAAAACGGTACAAAGCTGGTTTCGGAGTTCGCGATCTGCTTACCGATGGTAAACATCTCCTGATAGGAAACGGTAAAGGCCATAGACGTATCCTTGACCAGGGTCACCACCTCGTTGGTGATACTGGGCATGATACGCTTGAAAACCTGCGGCAGAATGACGTGAATAAACGTCTGGACCTTTGTGTATCCCAGCACCTCCGCAGCTTCATACTGCCCAACTGGCATAGACTCGATACCACCGCGATAGATCTCCGCAAAATATGCCGCATAATTGATGGCGAACGCGATCACCACCGGGATCAGTTTATTGCGGGACACGGGCAGTTCAAAGAGGTAATACGGTCCGTAGGTCACCGCCAGCAGCTGCAGCATCAGCGGGGTTCCTCGGAGAATGGAGATAAAAAAGCGGGTAATGCCGGAGATGATCTTGCTCTTGCTCATGCGCAGCAGGGCAACGATCATGCCCAGGGGGAGAGAAAACAGCAGCGTCAGAGAGAAAATGGCGCAGGTTTTGGAAAGTCCCTCGCCCATCTTCACGATCATTGTCAGTAAGGTCATATCGTATCCTCAATTCACGCACACACGCTCCCGGAGGCGAAGCCGCCTCCGGGAGCCGGTATGTTTTTCAGTCAGTCGTCCCGCGGGATCAGCCCAGCAGCGTCAGGTTGTTCTGAATGTCGGGGTACTTGGCAGCGATCTCGGCATAGGTGCCGTTCTCGACCAACTGCGCCACGGCACCCTCGATGGTCTTGCACAGCTCTGCGTCATCGGCGCGGAAGGCGATGCCGTACTGCTCAGCGCCCAGGCCCTCATCCAGGACCGTGAAGCCGGCGTTCTCGGCGGCATAGGAAACGGCCACGGGCTTATCCACGATCACGGCGTCCACGGCGGCACCGCCCAGCTCAGTGAAGCACTTGAGGAAGCTGTCACAGGTCATCAGATTGCCAAAGGTCGCCGCCAGATCGGCCAAATCGCCGCCCTCGGACAGCAGCGCCTCGCCGGAGGTACCCAGCTGGACCGCCACGACCTTACCGGCCAGATCAGCGGAGGACTTGATGTCACTGCCCTCCTTGACCATGATCACCTGCGTGTTGTCATAGTAAGGCGTGGAGAGCACATAGCCGGCCTCCTTCATGGAGTCGAGGATCGTCATGCCGGACCAAACGCAGTCGCACTCCTTGGCGTCCAGCTGCACCAGCTTCTGATCCCAGTTCACAGGGAAGATCTGCAGCTCCCAGCCCAGCAGGTCGCAGGCGGCCTTGCAGACCTCCACGTCAAAGCCGGTGTAGTTGCCGTCCGCATCCAGATAGCTGAAGGGGGGATATTCCGCGTCGATACCCATGATGAAGGTCTTTGCGGAAGTGGAATTGGCATCATCCTTGGATTTGTCATCCTGTGCGGTCTGACCGCAGGCCACCAGCGACAGTGCCATCACCATGGCCAAAATCAATGCGATGATCTTTTTCATTGTCTTTCTCCTTTTCTTGCCGGGATACCGGTCTTTGTCCTTGTTTTCCGCCGGTCTGCCGGCGCTCTGTTTACTACGCTACCAATTTACCACTTTACCGAACTAATGTAAATAGTCTTGTGTTCCAAATTATTCTGTTTTTTCTTGTCTGATTTGTACAAAACATAAAAAAGGCCGCAGCGTAAAGCGCTGCGGCCCCCTTATAACCGTGCGAGTATGCCTATAAGCCGGGTTCTGTTTTGATAGTCATCTATCTACGCGTGCCGTCGCCGGTACGCTCAAGCCACCTCGGGAGCAGCCGGGCCGGCCTATGCTCCCATACCGGTGTTGCTCCGGATAGAGTTTACAGCGACGGTCGCTTTCACACGCCGTCGGGTGAGCTCTTACCTCGCCTTTCCACCCTTACCTCATCGACGCAAAGCCGACGGGCGGTATATCTCTGTTGCACTTTTCCTGAAGTCGCCTTCGGCGGGCGTTACCCGCTATCCTTGCCCTGTGGAGCCCGGACTTTCCTCATGGACGGGCTTTCGCCCTGCCCCCGCGACTATCCAGCGTACTCGCAGGATCAATTCTACCCAAACGGCGGCGGAAAGTCAACGAAAATTTACCGAACGCGGGGGATCAGCAGCATTTTATCCGGTACCGTTCCCTCCTCCAACTGGTTCACCGCGCGAATCAGCTCCTCGTCGGTGCGGTACTGCTTTGCCGCATCCCACAGGGTCTCTCCCGGTGCCAGACGGCGCATGACCAGAGATGGCCGGCGGGCATTTTCCTGCTCAGGCAGACACTGCACCGCACTGACGGTTGACAGCGTTTCACGGGGCGCGGCGGCGGGCGATACCGCCACCGCCTGCCGCAGATCACAACCGCTGCCGGTGAAGGCTACCTCCGGTGCGCCGCACAGGGTACAGATCTCGCCCTCTCCCAGCGGCAGCTGCGCCATTTTTTCGGTGACGGCCGGGGCCTCCTCCTCGTCCAGATACAGCAGACGCATACGCACGTCGGCGCAGGGCGTACCGTCTTCTCCGGCGGAGGGCGCGCAGGCGGTATCCGTAACGAACACGAAGGGCCGCTGACGGCCGAAATCCAGATGCTGGACCGCCTCCTGCCGCACGGGGCGCTCCGGCGCCAGTGGCAGGGACCGTTCTGCCGTTTCCAGCTTGGTGCCGCAGTGGGTGCTGTACAGATCCGTAACGCAGGATACCGTCTCCTTACGCGTGATACGCAGCAGCAGCCGAAGCTCCGCCGAGACGGAGAATCCGCTGCTCTCCTCGGTCCGCAGCAGACGCGCCTCGCCGCAGATCAGCTGCACCCGGGCGGCAACATCCCCCTCCTCACCGCCGGCCGGGCTGTCCACGATCTGGGAGAAGGGCACAGCGGCGGTGTATGTATGCAGCTTCTGCTGCTGGCAGCGATACAGGGCACAGAGGGTCAGTTCGCCCTTTACCAGCAGCTTGGCGCCTACCAGCTGGCAGGAGGCGACCTGGGGATACAGGCGGCAGAGGAGCAGGTCCTCCGGTGCCGGCTGTCCGGCCGGCACCGTGACCTCACCGGCGACGGCACACTCACGCTCCGCCATGGCGGCGGTCATGTACAGCTCATGCTCCCGGCGGCGCAGCCGCAGGGCGGGGTCCTCCTCCACGCCGCAGCACAGCTGTACGGTGGTGCAGGTATAGCCGCAGACCGTCCACTCCGGCATCAGACGCAGGGACAAACGGCGGGGCGTCAGTGCCTGGACCTCGCACAGCAGCAGCCTTCCGGCGGCCCACAGCACCTGGCAGGCCGCCAGTGGACGGTTCTCCGCCGTGCAGACAAAGGGCACCGCCTGGGTCAGACTCCGCAGTCCCACGCTCTCCTCTGATGTATACAGCACCGTGACCCGAACAGTACCCTTCAGTTCCAGATTGCCGCTGCGGGCGGTGATGGACCGCAGACACAGTGTGCCCGAGGCCTCCACCACACGCCCCATGTCCGGGCAGTAATCGGGGATGGCTGCCTCCAGCGTCTCCTCATGGGTCAGCGTCAGCCGGGGCACCTCATCCCAGCAGGTGATATCCTTCCATTGCAAGCCACATTCCATCGTTCCAGCCCTCACATTCCTATGGTTTGTGACCATTCTATGTGTGAACTCCGGCGGTTATGCCGCCACGCCGAACAGTCGGCGCAGCAGTCCCCGCATCCCACGGGGCGCCCGCCAGACGATGATCCTCATGCCTTCACCTCCTGTCCCTCAAGCACGCGATTCCGCAGGCGATCAGCAAAAACGACACCAGGAACATTAAGCAGCCCACCGGGAACACCGCCGCGATCAGGATACCCAGTCCCAATCCCAGCGCACAAATGCCCAACCAGCAGCAGCCGCCCCATCTTCGCACCGTATATCCCTCCCCCTGCTCCAGTATATGAAGCGCAAAAAGCGGAGTGCATCGCACTCCGCTTTTTCACTTCTTCTGCCAGGCCCGCAGGTCCTTCAGTTCATCATAGAGCCGCAAATAGCTCCTGTGGCGGCTGGCGGGGATATCACCGTCCTTCACCGCCTGCAGCACACGGCACCCTTTTTCCTTTGTGTGGGTACAGCCGGTAAAGCGGCATTGGTCCACATAGGGCGCAAATTCGGGGAACGTCTCCGGCAGGTGCGCCTTCAGCTCCAGGTCCATTTCCTCTGTATCAAAGGAGGAAAAACCCGGTGTGTCGATCACATAGGTGCCGCCGCCCAGAGCAAACAGCTCCACATGGCGCGTGGTGTGGCGGCCGCGGCCAAGGGCCTTACTGACCTCGCCCACCGGCAAATGCAATTCCGGCAGCAGCCGATTCAGCACGCTGGACTTCCCCACGCCGGAGTTCCCGGTAAAGGCGTTCAGCTTTCCGGCGATGGCGGCGCGAAGCGTCTCCAGTCCCTCCCCTGTCTCGGCGCTGATACGCAGCACCGGCAGGGCGGAGTGACTGTAGATGTCATACAACTCGTCCGCCGTGTTCAGATCGCACTTGTTCAGACACAGCAGCACCTGACAGCCCTTCAGGGCGGCGATGGCGGCAATGCGGTCAATGAGATACGGCTCCGTCACAGGGATGGCGGCGGAGGCCAGGATGACCAGCTGATCGATATTGGCGGCGGCAGGACGGGAAAACACATTGCGGCGCGGCTCCACAGCCTCCACAAAGCCTTCGCCCCCGCCCAGGTCACGGACCTGGACCCAGTCGCCCACCAGCGGGCTCATACCCTCACGGCGGAACTTTCCGCGGGCGCGGCATTGCAGCGTCTCGGCTCCGGTATTTACATAGTAGAAACCACTGAGGGCCTTCTCAATGCGGCCCCGACTCAAAAGCGTATCTCCTGAATGGCGGAGACCTTGGTGGCCCCGGTGTTCATGCTGGTAAAGACGGCACAGACGTTAGAACTGGTCCCAGTCTTGCCGGTGAAGGTATATGTCACCGTCCCCATGGAGGCGTTGATGTACTGGCTGTCCAGGGTCACGCTGTCCTGCTCGAACTCCACCTTGATCATACCCTCCATATCGCTGGGCATGGTAAACTCCACCACCCGGGCCGCTGTGGCGTCGTCGCTGTTCTTCTGCCCGCTGACGGTAAAGCTGATCTTTGTACCGCCGAGGACCTCGCTGGTGGGCTTGATGCTCTGCTCGATCACCTGACCCTGGGGCGCAAAGCTAAATGTGTCATAGGTGATCTCACCCACAGTAAGGCCCAGGTCCTGAGCATTCTGCACTGCGTTGGCGATATCCTGACCGGTGAAGGAAGGCACCGTCACCGTTTCCGGCCCTGACCCGCAGGATCACCGTCTGTCCGGCCACCAGCGGCTCGTCGGCGGCAGGGACTGTCTCGATCACGGCGTCCGCGCCGTATTTGTCGGAGGACACGGTTTCCGTGGTGATCTTCAGATCCAGACCCATATCGGTCAGAAGCACGCGCGCCTGGCGGTACTCCATGCCCACCAGGTCCTTCATCGGCACCTTCTCCGGCTCAGCGGCCACATAGACCTGAATGACCAGATTGCTCTTTCGGGTGCGGCCGGCAGCGGGATCCTGCTCGACGATCTGCCCCGGCTGGTATTCCTCTGTGGTGCGGGTACCCTGTACCTCGATCAGGAAGATATCCTTTACGCCCTCCATCTCCTGGGCCTCCTCCACAGTCTTGCCGCGGATATCGGGCACGGGGTAGCTCTTGTTGCTGCCGGCAGGACCGAAATCACCCAGTATCAGCTTGAACAGCAGCACCACCAGCAGCACCGCCGCGGCAAAGATCCCGGCGATGATGGCAATAGACTTCTTATCCCGGCGGGGCGGCTCCTCTTCCGCCTCGCGTTCCCGGCGCAGCTCGCCGGTGTGCTTTTTTACGGCGGAGGCCACCTGGGCCGTGGGCAGGGGCATGGTGGGCTCGGTATCCGCGGCAGGGGCAGTCAGCTCCTGCCGGATATAGTCCATATCCACAGAGGGGTCCCGGCGGAACTTCTCCAGGTCCTCGATCATAGCATCCGCCGAGGCGTAGCGCTTGTTGGGGTCGCTGTTCATAGCCTTCATGCAGATCAGCTCCAGCGGCTCGGGGATACTGGGATCGATATCCCGGGGCGCCAGGGGCACGGAGCTCAGATGCTGGATGGCCACGGACACGGCGCTGTCGCCCTCAAAGGGCAGGCGTCCGGTGAGCATCTCATACAGCACAACACCGGCGGAATAGATATCCGAGCGCGCGTCGATACGGTCGCCCCGGGCCTGCTCCGGCGAGATGTAGTGCACGGAGCCAAGCGCCTCCTGGGTCAGTGTCTGCCCCTGGTTGGCAAGGCAGGCAATGCCGAAATCAGCCACCTTCACGCTGCCGTCCCGCAGGACCATGATGTTCTGGGGCTTGATATCACGGTGGATGATGCCGCGGCTGTGGGCGTGGCTCAGGCCCCGCATGATCTGGGTGATGAAATGCAGCGACTCCCGCCAGTCCATGCGGCCACGGCGCTCCATATACTGCTTCAGGGTAATGCCGTCGATCAGCTCCATGACGATGTATTCCCGGTCCGGATTGGTGGACACGTCATACACCGACACGATGTTGGCGTGGCTCAGCTGCGCTACCGCCTGGGACTCATCGTGGAACCGGCGGCGGAAATCCGCGTTGTCCGCCAGGTCGCTTTTCAGTATCTTGATGGCCACAAGGCGATTCAGCCGGTGGCACCGGGCCTTATAGACATTGGCCATACCGCCGGAGCCGATCAGCTCCAGTATTTCGTAGCGATCGTCCAGCATTTTTCCGATATACTGATCCATGTGGTCATCTCCCTTCTCCGTTCAGCAGCAGCACTGCCGTGATGTTGTCCGGTGCGCCCCGCTGAAGCGATATTTGCAGCAAATGGTCAAGACATTCATTTACGTCCCCGTCGTGGAGGACCTCAAACAGCATCTCCTGATCCGAGACGGTGT
>ENA-ORIC01003213-ORIC01003213.1-human-gut-metagenome-genome-assembly--contig:-NODE-3213-length-11727-cov-3.904464_pt1 | contig 11727 bp, 12 predicted proteins | sample MGYA00243023_ERZ508732 | MGnify/ENA primary metagenome ERZ508732 (study PRJEB26277, sample SAMN04329767) | human gut metagenome | biome: human-associated habitat | host: Homo sapiens | place: USA...
CGCCTGCGGCGTCATTCAGCCGACGGCAAGACGCGGATAAACATAAGCCGAAAACAGCGACCGCAGGGGCGCTGTTTTCGGCTTATGCGGCTGCGAAACGATATATGGTTCTTGCAATTTCCCCGGAAATATGGTATATATTATATGTTATGTAATGCACGTTTTGAAAAAGGTGAGGGAAGACAATGAAAAGAGAGTTCATGCTCGGCAGCGTGCCTGTCGTTATATATGGAGAAGAATCGGCGCGCGTGTTTTTGTTTGTGCACGGGCTGCACGGCTGCAAGGAGGAGGCGGCGCGGTTTGCTGCCGTCGCCGTGCCGCGCGGATGGCAGGTGCTGGCGATGGATCTGCCGGAGCACGGCGGGCGCAAGGATGGAAAGAGGCGCGTGCCGTGGGACGTGATTCCGGAGCTGCAAAGCGTGCTGCGTTACGCCGGCGGGCGCTATGCCACCATTGCGGTTCACGCCACCAGCATCGGCGCGTGGTTTTCCATGCACGCCTTTGCGGATGCGCGGATCGAAAAATGTCTGTTTGTCTCGCCGCTTGTCGATATGCCCGCGATGATCCGCGGCATGATGGTGGCGGCGGGGGTGGACAGGGCGCGCCTCAAACGGGAAAAGGAGATTCAAACCGATTTCGGACAAACGCTCTCGTGGGACTATCTTTGTTTTGCAGAGGCGCATCCGGCACGCGCGTTTTGCCCCGATACCGCCGTTCTGTACGGCGGGGCGGACACGACGGTACCGCGTGCGACGATCGACCGCTTTGTCGCGGACAACGAATGTCGGCTCACGGTCCTGCCGGGCGGTGAGCACTGGTTCCACACCGAGGCGCAGCTTGCCGCCCTGCGGGCTTTTGAAGCGGAGGCACTGTCGTGACCGACCTTGTTTGGCAGAGTCTTGCGGCGGGCAGCCTGTTGCCGGAAACAGTCGAAGAAGTTACTGCGCTGAACACATTGACGGCAACGAGGGGTTGACGCTGACTGCGGCGCAGGCAGCGGAGCTGGTCGCGGCGCGCAGAGAAGCGCTTGTGCAGACCGGCAGAGTTGAGTTCGGCAGTGGTGTGACCGAAAAGCTGATCCGCGCGTTTTATACATCGCCCTATCTCACAAAAGAAACCTATGCGGAAACGCTGCAAGCGCTGACCGAGCTGTTTTATCAGCTGAAAAACGAGACCGACGACCGCGTCGGCGATGATGCGCTGCTTGCGGAGATGCGCGCACGGTTTGACGACGATTGTCGCGGTTCACTTGACCTGCTCGCAGGGGACGCGATGCCTGCATTCGTGCGGGAACTGCATGCAAAAACGGAGGATGCGGATGCTTGAACTGACGGCGACGGGACAGATCGACGCGGCGGCGCTTGCCGCACTTCTGACAGAGGGGCAGGACTGCATCCGCTGCCGCGTCGCCGCCGCCCGCGCGCGGCACAGGCGGCTGGCCGGCGCGCTGTTTGAGACGGAGAACGTTTTCTATCGGGCGACCGCTACGGATGGCATCCGCGGCTTTTTTCGTTTGTACCGCCCGGCGCTCTTTGCGAACGAAACGCATATCACGGCGGATTATCCGCCGCTCCTGCCGCTCTTTTTCGGGCTGGACGGTGTGCTGTATTCCATGCCGGTATCGGATGTCCTGACGGCGATCGTGTCGGCGGTCATCATCGCAAAGACTTATCGGCAGCTGAACACTGCGCAGAATGTGAATTGAAAAAAGCAGCAGCCGCCGACATTGTCGGCGGCTGCTCTTTCTGTTATGAATGATTTACTCTGCAACCGGCAGCACCAGGCGGGAACAGTAGAGGTGTTCCGCAATCTCCCGCCCGGTGTAGGGCGCGACCAGTCCGAGCACGCGGGGAAGACCGGTTGGTGTCAGCCCACGGGATTTTACCTCTCGCCCGAGCGTCAGCCACGCTTCGTCCATATGGTCGTAGTCGCCGTAATAGAGGACGGAGATCGCGCGGCAGGCGGGCAGGTGCTCCGCCCCGTCCCTTTCCTTCTGTACGGGAACACAGACGTAGAACGGGTATGGCACGGTACTGATATAGCCGTTTAAGAAGTCGTCGCGCTTCTGCATGGTGAAGATCGGTTCATTGGAGAGCCGATAGCCCTTGCGGACGCATTCGCTGTAAAAGGCAAACATGGCATTGTACTTTTCATCGGGGGTGCGTCCCATACACGCCTTCATACAGCAGAGCACCTCGGGCAACCGAAACTCCTGCACGGACAGGGATATTCCGTTTGTACCGGCAGCGCGGATACGCAGCTCCTCCACGCTGCGCCGGAGATCCTCCAGGCGCGCTTCCAGCACGGAGAGCAGCGGCGAGATCTGCCCGCCGCTTGTATAATAGGCGATGATCTCCTCATTGCTCAGCCCCATCGCTTTGAACTTCTCCACCTGCAGAATATGCGCAACGTTGTAGTTGTCGTAGTACCGCCGCCCGCTGTCGGGCGCGGTGTAGGCAGGCTTCAGCAGTCCCTTTTCCTCCATGCGCATCAGCGTGCTGCGTGAGAGCCCGCAGGCGCGGGCTGCTTCCTGAATCTGAAACAGTTTATCCTGACTATCTTTTTGCATGATCTTTTCCTCAAAATTTGTGCAGATTTTTCCCGGCAGGGGCTTGCTTCGTTCAGGGGTGAACGTGTTATAGTAATTATACGGCAGAAGCAAAACTGTGTCAAGCCTGTCGAAGGTATCCGTTTTTGCTGTTTTGACGACAAAGGAGAAAAGACAATGAGACTGCAACGATTATTTGTGTGCATGCTGCTTTGCTTGTGCATGCTGTGCGGTATATTTACCGTGCAGGCGGATGCGGCGACTGCACCGACACTGAAAGTCGAGATCGGCACATCGTATCTGTATGCGGTAAGCAAGAAGAATCCCGACTCCATCACATATGGCACTGCTGCCGCGACGGCAAGCAAAATGACCGTTTCGAAGTCCGGCAATACCGTCACAATCCGGGAGACGGAGAACAACAAGTTGTATGAACTCGGCTATGTGCCGATCATCACATCGCTGTCCGTCCCCGCCGAGACGACGCTGTATGTGACGCAGACCTTCAAGCTGGAAGGCAAGAAAAACGGCAGCGGCTCGGCGCAGGAGACCATCGAGCTGTTTGATTTCGGCACATCGGATAAGTCTTCGTCTCTCACATTCAAGACCAAATCGGATTCAAGCAGTTACACGGTGGCGCGCGACAGAAACGATAACTCGTCCATGTCGACAAGCTATACCGCGATGGTCGCCTATACGAATACGAGCACGACGGAAAAGGTCATCAAGCACTATTTCGGCTTCTTCGCGGGCGTGCATTACGGCTCGACGAAGAATCATAAGCTGGTCGCATCCTGCACGGTTTCGACCAGCGGCAGAGTGACCAGCGGTTCTGTCACGCCGATCATCAATGCAGATAAGGCAAGCGCAGGCTCAAATCTGCAGAATGGTGCCATATCACAGACCGCTACCTTAGCCAAAGGCCGGTTTGTTCCGGACGTTGCCTGGGATTCTCTCACAGACGAGCAGAAGAAGGTAATAAAATCTCAGTTTTATATAGCAGCACCGGGGGATGATTCTTATAAAGAGGCATGGGATAAGCAGCACCTCTCTACTGAAATTACCTCGGAGAATCAGCTGCGCATCACCATGGTGGACACAGCAGGCACTTCGACCGGCAAATTTGCCTATATGCCGTTTTCGGTTCCGCTGACTGTCCCCGCCAACACGACAAGAACCTTTTACCTCACCTTTTCCATCTCTTACAAGCGGAACTCCGGCTCGGGCGCCGGCTTTATGGCAGAGCTGATCGAGGGCAGCGTGCCGGACAGCTTCAACACGAATACCGGCGGGGAAAAGACGGGAAATACCAAGCTGCGCGTCTATTCGTCCGGCGGCAACGCCCATTCCGGGACGGTGGAGCTTCCCGTCACGCTGACGAACAATACAAACAGCAGCAAAACCTTTTCGCAGAGCTATGTGTTCTTTGCCGGGCACAGACAGGTCGGCGCGTATACGCCGAAGCCCGTATACGATCTGGCGCTGACCGGTGTCAACTACAGCCACTACGATGATATCTATGCCGTCACGACAAATGGGCAGAACTGCACCGTGACTGCACCGACGACGGTCTCGGGTCTGACGGCGCTCTCGGCGACGGTCAAGGCAAACACCGGCTACAGCCTGCCTTCGTCCGTGACCGTTAAGGTGAACGGCAGCACCCTTGCCGCATCCAAGTATACCTATCGGGACAGCAAGATTACGATACCGGCAGGCTATGTCAAGGGCGCGGTCGAGATCACGGCAGCCGCCGTACCGAACACCTACACCTTGTCCTTCAATATAAAATACTCGGGCGCCGCCAATCCCAAAAGTCGGACCGTGACCTACAACAGTACATACGGCGCGCTGCCCGCGCCCACCCGCAGAGGCTATACCCTTGAAGGCTGGTATACGACGCCGGATTTCACCACGCAGGTGACAAGCGGCACGACGGTGACCACCGCCCGCGACCATACCCTCTATGCGAAATGGACTGCCAACACCTACACCGTGACGCTGGATGCCAACGGCGGCACCGTCACGCCCACTACCCTTTCTGTGGTGTACGACGGGAAATACGGCGACCGGTACAACAACAGCCTGCCTTTGGCAAAGCGTGACGGTTATACGTTCAACGGCTGGTATACGGATAAGATCGGCGGATTGGAAGTCGAATACTTCCACCTGGTCAGTAAGGCGGCCAATCATACGATTTATGCGCGCTGGACGCCAAACACCTACACCGTGACCCTCAACGGGGGCGGCGGCGCGGGCACAAACCTCACCTCGTATACCTACGGCAAAGGTGCTGTGCTGCCGACCGACTGGACAAAGCAATGCGCCAAGTTTGAGGGGTGGTACACTGCGCAGACCGGCGGCACTAAGGTGACGAGCATCTCGACCACCACGCTCGGCGATCAGAGCTATTATGCAAGATGGAGCGATGCGCACACTGCGGTTATTGACGCGGCAGTCGAGCCGACCTGCACAAAGACAGGCTTGACCGAAGGCAAGCATTGCTCGGTTTGCAATACAGAGTTGGTCAAACAGACGATCATCCCTGCCAAGGGGCACACCGAAGCGATTGATGCGGCAGTCGAGCCGACGCTCGTGAAGACGGGTCTTAGCGAAGGTAAGCACTGCTCGGTCTGCAACGAAATTTTGGTGCAGCAGCAAACGCTGGATATGCTGCCCATACAGGTCAGATACAACTGCGCGTTCGGCAGTGACTTCTCCATGGTGTACGCTGTCCCGCTGGCTGACCTTGCGGGATGCACCGACATTCGGCTGACGGTAGAGCGGGAGCGGTATGAAGGCAACACGCCTGTCGGCACCGATATGCGGACCCTTCTCCCCACGGCATACACCATCGGCGGTGCGGCATACGATCGGTTTGATTACAACGGTATCGGCGCTTCCATGATGGGCGACAGTCTGACGGCGACACTGCACTTTGTATATGACGGCGCGGCATACAGCCGCGACCTCGGCACGCATGACCTGAAGCAATACGCCTTGGGACGTCTGCGCAACTCGGCAAGTGAGGATTACCGGACGCTGATGGCGGATCTCCTGTCATACGGCGCCGCCGCACAGACGTACCTCGGCTACAGAAACGATGCACCGGTCAACGTGGATCTGAACGATACGGAAAAAACACTTACAAACAGAGCCTATGCCCCGCTTACGGGCGCTCAGGATGACGGCGACACCGGTACCTATCCGGCAGCCATCACGCAGAAGGAATTCCGCCTCGGCGACAAGATCGCGCTGTATCTTGCGACGGATCTTGACAAGGACAGCGACCTTTCCGACGTGACCCTGCGCATCCGCTATATCGACCGCTTGGGCAATGCGGTTGAGCGGCGGGTCAGCGGCGCGACCTTTGCCTACAGCGAGGCAGCAGGCGGGTATACGGTATACTTTGACGAGCTGAAGGCATCCGAGCTCCGCTCCGTGCTGACGCTTACATTGGTCAGAGGCGGCACACAGATCAGCCGGACGGTGCAGTACAGCTTCGACACCTATGTCGAGAGCCTGTTTGCCGCCGGTATAGATCCGGCTTACAAGGCACTGCTCGAGAATACATTACGCTATGCCGACAGCGCGAGAAAATACTTTGCGCAGGCGGCAAATGAACATACGGAGGATCGGTAAGATGAAAAAAGAATGGGAAGCACCGGTTGCTACGGTGGTGAAACTGGATTTCACGGATATTATCTGCACGTCGTTTTACATGGATCTCGGCGAGTGGAGCTGAACAAAAGAAGGATCCCCGGCGGCTGCAAGATGCAGCCGCCGGGGATTTTTGCCGTGAAGCAAGCAAAGCGAAAAGCATATGCCGTCGGAAAGCAAGTCTTTCCTTGTCGATCAGGGGGAAGTGCATATGATTGGATCCCGGAGAGCGGGCACCGGAAAAGGTCAAGACTTCACTGTGATGGTTATTGAAGAGACGCTCATCGCAATGACCGCCGTTTTTGGTGTACATCTGCAAGGACGAGGCGGTTTATCGGATCTCGTCGGTGCCGTCGGCGGTCACACCTTTTCTGAAAGGGACGTAGTTTTCGCTTTTTGCGCGCCCGGCGTTTATTGTGATACACGCAAGCCATGCATCGGAGCCGGGCGCCGCGGCATCGGCGGCGGTCAGGTCACAGTAGTAATAACTGCTGGAAAGGCAGATTCTGTTCCACGCATGGTTTCCGCCGTCCTTTGTGCCGTCCGTCCGCGTACAGAAAAGACCTGCTGCGCTGCAAAGATGCTCCATGGCGGAGGCGTAGCCGCTGCACACCGCACTGCCGTCTACAAGCGCGTTATAGGCGGGGTAGGGCAGGCTCATGGTGGAAAGTGAGCTGTCATATTCGCACCGACCGGTTATCACGGCGGCAAAATAGCGGTACTTTCCGAGGTCGGAGAGACCGTCGGGCATACATTCGACGATACGTTTGCATACGGCATCGAAAAGCGCCATGCGGGCTGTTATTTCTTCCGTGTCATCTGTTGGGCAGTCGTTGGAGGTGCCGGGGAGAAAGTATATGGGGCGATAGATATTTCCGGAGACATCTGGGTAATAGTACGCTCTGCAGCGCGGGTTGTCGGCTCTCAGTGCTTCGTCCGCCTCCATAAAATCGGAAAACGCCGTTTCGCCGTAATTGACGGCGTCCCATTCATACGCTCCCACGGCATCAACCGAGGCAAGCAGCATATCGTAAATATCGCGGACGGGGGCGGAGAGCCGGTCGCGGCGGAGCGTGGACGCCGGTGCGCCGGAGGAAATCTCGGCGGCGGGGTGCGCCTCCAGCAGAGCGATTGCATCCCGTATCGCGCCGTCGGCAATTTCGGCGGCACGCCGGCCGTATTCTCCGTTATCCGCGGGCGGAAGAGCGGCGGGGAGGGCCACGCTTTGCGCTGCCGTGGAGCTGTCTGTCGTGCCGGGAACGGGTTCGGGAGGAAAGGCGACGCATGAGGACAAGAGCAGTATGGATACGATGATTGCGCCGATGGTTTTGACTGCGTTTTTCGGTTTCATCTGTCGGTAAAGCTCCTCGTGTGTTATCGTTGTACTTAAATTATATCATACGGCGGGGCAAAAGGCAATAAGTGTGCGGAGAGGGATAAGCGCGCGTCCGCGGTATACATATATTATTTATAGACTGTTATGTGATATTGTGATATAATTTATTTAATCAATCAAAACATGCGGGGTGAATAATTGAATGGATGTGTCCTTTAAGACAGGCAATGAAAAGTTTAATTACAGAGTATGTGCTATGATGATTTCCGACGGCAAAATCTTAGCTATGCACGACGAACGGTCTCCGTATTACTATTTACCCGGCGGAAGAGTTGCAATAGGAGAAACTGCGGAAAATGCCATTATCAGAGAGATCCGGGAGGAATTAGGCGTAACCCCTAAGATCATCCGCCCGGTTTGGCTGAACCAAGCATTTTTTACGGAAGATGTTGATAATCTGCGTTACCACGAATTGTGCATTTATTTTTTAACGGATATAACAGACACGGATTTATTATCAAGGGGTGAGAAGTTCACAGCAAATGAAGGTGACCATATACCCACCTTTGAGTGGTTGACATTTGCTCAATTAAAGGATGCATACTTTTATCCATTGTTTTTGAAAAAAGACATTTTTGATATTCCCGAGGTGTTTACGATTCGCACAGAAACCGAATAAGCAATTCCTGTTTTGGGGCTTGACTGTTCGTCTGGTTTTATACTGCTGTAAACAAAGAAAAGAGACTTTACGGATTAAATTTGATCATGAGGTCGCGGGAAACGAAAAGCGGCGGCAAAGCACCTGAAATAGCATGAAAAGACCGAAAGCGGAGAATCCTCTCTGCATTTGGTCTTTTGGGTCGGAGTGACAGGATTCGAGACCTGCCGCGCCGTCGGCGCTTTGAAAAGCTGCGCTTTTCGGCAGCTTCAAATCTACCATCCCTGCGAAGATAGAAGAGAGATGCCCGCACGGGGCATCTCTCTTCTATGGTACGGATGTTCATAAGGGATTTAATAAACACACCGAATCCGTACAATCATATTTAAAAAACGCACATTTTTCAACAATCCTCTTTTGCGGTACAATGTACTCAGCAAAGGAGGATTTTGCATTATGAAAGTTAAAGATGTAAAGCACAAAGTAATCCTTGATGATTTTGAGCACCGTCTGCTCGTCGGTTGTGTCAATGCGGCAAGAACAATGTTTCTTGAGCAAAACAAACCAACCGAAGATATAGATGAACTGCTGATCAAAATTATCAAGGCGCCGTCGAAGAAAGTAAGCGTGAGAGTATGAAAGACGAATTTGTAAAGAACATAGGCATTTGGGGACAACGGCATTACAATTATTTGAATAAGAGTAATCCGACTGTAGTTAATGTTATGCGGATGAAAGGAACACTTGAACAATATCTTACCGATCTCGACCACGACGCACAGGATATGTTCGACTTGTTGATGAAGCAGTACGCCGAGATAGAAGGCTTAACCGAGCAGATAAAATCTGAGAATCAAATGATATGGGTGCGACAAATAAGCAATATTAGAAATAGAGTCACAGAAATCGTTTGTAAAGAACTTATTTATATCTGATTCAAGCGGAGCTTTGCCTCCGCTTTTTTTATTCCCGATATTCCAAAAAAGGAATAATATCGGTTGATATATTCAAAAAGCACTTGATATTATTCCTAAAATATGATATACTAAATCTGTGCAAGTGTATTTAAGTTTGGAGGAAGCCAAATGGAATATATAAAAGCCTCAAAAGCAGCTGAAAAATGGGGACTATCTGCGCGTCGCGTTCGCATTTTGTGTGCCGAGGGAAAAATTCCCGGAACAATACGAAAAGGAAATTTATATATGATTCCTGCCGATGCTGAAAAGCCTCGTGACGGCAGGTTAAAAAAGCCTACGGTTTTTGATGAAATTGCACAAAAGAAAAAATTGCTTTCTGATCTTCGTCCTTTAACACAAGGAGAAGTTGAACGCTTGCGTGAAGAGTTTATGGTTGAATTCACATATAACTCGAATGCTATTGAAGGAAATACTCTCACACTCAAAGAGACTGCCATGGCGCTTGAAGGCATGACGATTGACCAAAAGCCTCTGAAGGATCATATGGAAGCAATCGGACATCGCGATGCATTTATGTTTGTGCTTGATATTGCATCAAAAGAGGAGCCTCTTTCAGAGAGTGTTATTAAACAAATTCATTCCCTCGTTCTTATTGACAGACCGGAAGACAAGGGCGTATTTCGCAAAATACCCGTTCGCATTATGGGAGCGTACACCGAACCGGTTCAGCCGTATCTCATTGAACCGAAGCTGACTGCACTTCTTTTGGAGAACGAGCAAAGAAAAGAAGCGATGAATCCTATCGAGCGAATTGCCCGTTTTCATTTGGAGTTTGAGGGTATCCACCCTTTCATCGATGGCAACGGAAGAACCGGCCGATTGATTCTCAATCTTGATTTGATCAGAAACGGGTATCCGCCTGTTAATGTCAAGTTTACGGACAGAAAAAAGTATTACGATGCCTTTGATGAATACTACAAAAACGGCAGTGCCGGAAAAATGACAGAGCTTGTTGCAGATTATGTAAACGAAAGACTTGACGATTATTTGAGGGTACTTGAAAAATAACTCTGCATGAGTCCGTTTTTTTGTACATTGATTATGAGATAATGAAACCTGAAAAAGAGAAAATGCATGGATAAGTCTATTAAAATAATATTGTTCGCTTCAGAAAACGATTGAAAGATTGCATAGGAATAATTTATGGAACAAAATATCGATATAAAAGAAAACTATATATATCAGCTGGATTCTAATCTGCTTGCCATTCTTTTGCTTGACAAGAGCTCAGGTAAGAACATTATCTGGGCGACTGATAATTATTCTGATCGTGGATTGGGATATCAAAGTGGCGATGAAATCATGATTGACAGCATAACGCATCGAAACGGAAGTGTTATCAAGCCACGAACAACCAAATCAAAAAAGGAACAGGCGATCCGTGTCCGTGATAAGGCTGAAGTTTTTACCCCATCCTGGGTATGCAACAGCCAAAATAATCTTGTTGACAGCGTATGGTTTGGAAGAGAGAAAGTTTTCAATACCGAAAGCGGACAGACATGGATTACGGCAAAAGACAGGATCACTTTTCCTGAAGGAAAGACATGGCAGGACTATGTGAAAGCAAATCGCATGGAGATCTCCTGTGGGGAAGCGCCGTATCTTGCAAGCCGTTATGACACGGTTACCGGAAAGTGGATTGAGGTTGGTGACAGAATCGGAATTTTGGACCGCAAAATCCGTATTATCAACGAAAATGCTGATGGAGAGCAGGAATGGATGAAATGGGTGATAAAAGCCTTTCAGTCGGTTTACGGATTTGAGTGGCAGGGAGACAGCCTCTTGATTGCTCGCGAAAATTTGTTGTTTTCATTTATCGATTACTATACAGACCGCTTTACCGTGCCGCCGATTAGGTCTTACCTTATCAAAATTGCAAAAATACTTGCGTGGAACCTTTGGCAGATGGACGGATTGAAGTATGTCATCCCAAATTCCTGCAAACCAATCGAAGACCGGCAACTATCGCTGTTTGATGATGAAACTAAATTCAACCCTTGCCCGGGGTGCGCAAAAAATAACAATGCTTGGCATACGGGTATTTATTGCAAAATCATGGATTGGAGCAGAGAGCATTCTGTAAGATTTGTTGACTTGCTTGAGAGGAGTGAAAAACATGGAAAAGTTTGATTGCACCTATAAATACAAACTCATATATGTTTTCAGTATGCCATATGACACACACAAGGGACTGCTGAAGATCGGTGAGGCAACTTTAACCACGGACACAAAACCTGAATTTCTGACGCCGAATTGCCGTGAACTGAATCAAGCCGCTATTGCACGCATCAAGGGTTACACGGCAACTGCAAGTGTAAACTTCAAGCTGGAACATACTGAACTTGCTGTTCTGCAAAAAGATGGTTACACATTTACCTTTAAGGACAAAGATGTTCACAAGGTTTTGATGAACTCCGGCGTCCATAAAGTTCAACCGAACGGAGCAACCGGAGAGGAATGGTTTGCCACGACGGTAGATGTGGCAATTCGCGCGATCCTTGCCGTAAAGCAGGGCAGGTCCGCGCTTTCCGCAACCGAGAAGACCTCTGAC
>ENA-ORIC01003217-ORIC01003217.1-human-gut-metagenome-genome-assembly--contig:-NODE-3217-length-11705-cov-3.978758_pt1 | contig 11705 bp, 9 predicted proteins | sample MGYA00243023_ERZ508732 | MGnify/ENA primary metagenome ERZ508732 (study PRJEB26277, sample SAMN04329767) | human gut metagenome | biome: human-associated habitat | host: Homo sapiens | place: USA...
GATCGCGTCGTATTTCGTCAGCCCGGTCATGATACTCGTCGGTCTCGGCGGAATTATCGCCGCTTATCTCGTGCTTATCAGTCCCGAGTTCGGCGTTCTTATGATGATCGTGCTGATACCGGTCGCGCCGACGATGGGGCTTGTCGCCGGGGTCTTATACACGGCGTTCTGCTATCTTCTGAAGCTCGTGTGCGGCAAGAGGTCGCTGAAATTCGACCTGCTCGACGGGACCGTGTTCATATTCATGCTCCTGATGATCGGCGGCGGAGTTGTCGCGGTTTCGGGCGGAAGTCTCAAGCCTATGATGGTCTATGTCGCGTTCATGGTAGGGTACTTCCTCGTCGTGAACCTTATCCGCTCGCGCGAGTGGCTGACAAGATGCTTCTGCGGGGCGATAGCGGCGTGCACCTTTACCGCGCTCTACGGTCTGTACCAGAACTTCTTCGGCACGGTCGAGAAGACCTGGCAGGACTCCGAGATGTTCGACGAGATATCCGGACGAGTGGTCTCAACCTTTGAGAACCCGAACGTCTTAGCTGAGTACCTCATCATGGTGCTTCCCGTTATACTCGCGGCTTTCTTCATCGTGAAATCGGCGGGAGGAAAGTTCCTGCTCGCCGTCTCGTTCGCGGCGACCGCCGGGTGTCTCGTTTACACATGGTCGCGCGGGGCTTGGCTCGGGATAATGATCGGAATGCTCATATTCCTGCTCATGTACTCGAAGAACACGCTGACGGTGCTTCTGTTCGGCGCCTTCGGGATTCCGTTCCTGCCGTTCGTTCTGCCGGACAGCATAATACAGCGCTTCACGAGCATCGGAAACGTCGGGGACAGCTCGACCTCCTACCGCGTGTATATCTGGGACGGCGTCATCAATATGCTGAAGGATTATTTCCCGACCGGAATCGGCATCGGGACCGCGTCGTTCAGCAAGGTCTATCCGTACTACGCGCTGTCGGGCATCGAGACGGCTCCGCACTCGCACAACCTGTATCTCCAGATAACGACCGAGATCGGCATTGTGGGGCTTATCGTGTTCGTCGCGGCGATGTTCTTCTTCGCTCAGGGGGCGTTCACGCTGAACCTGAACGAGCAGAGGAAGGCGAAGCATATGTCCTCGGCGGTATTCTGCGGGATACTCGCGGTGCTGGCGCAGGGGATGACCGACTATATATGGTATAATTACCGCGTGTTCTTCATGTTCTGGCTTATGCTGGGGCTCGGCGCGGCGGTGCGCAGGGTGCTGGTGAACACGGCACAGGAAAACTGTTACTGATTCGGAGGAAGTCATGGCACAAAAGAAACGTAAATTCAACTTTATTGACCTTATAATAGTGCTCCTGATCGTCGGCGTCATCGGCGCGGCGGCGTATATCTTCGGGGCGAAGAAGCTCTCGGGCGGCTCTGACACCGTAAATGTCGAGTACGTGCTCGAGTTCAGACAGGTGCGGGACGAGTTTCTCGACTGCTTCGAGACCGGCGTTAATGCCGTCGACGCGGCGAAGAAGTACCGTCTCGGCGAGGTGACAGCGGTCGAGTCGAGCGCGTCCATCTACACGGGCAACGACCTTGTCGACGGAAAGCTCGTCTATCACAACTACCCGGAGCACTCCGACGTGAGGATGACGGTGAAGTCGACGGCGGCGATCGACTCGAAGGGGATGTATATCCTTGACGGCGGCTACCGCATATCTGTCGGTTCGGTCGTCTACGTGCGCACGCCGGGGTATACCGGAACGTCCTACTGCATATCGATAAACAGAACGGAGAAGTGAAATGGGAGCGGAAAACACAGCAAAGACGCGTAAGAGCCGCATGAGGCTCAACATAATCGACTTTCTCATAATCATAGTCCTGATCGGCGCCGTCGTCGGTATCGCGATGCGCTTCGGGCTCGTCGAGAGGGTGACGAATCAGGCGGGGATGACCGGGGCGAGAATATCCTTTCTGATACGCGACATAAACGAGGGCTCGCTCGACTATTTCGGCATCGGGGACACCTTCTACGACAAGGAGCACGACTGCCTGCTCGGCACGCTCGAGTCGAGACAGTTCATGTATTCCGAGGCGTTCATAACGAACGAGCGCGGCGAGATCATCAAGACGAACTCGGAGAACAAGCGCTACGACGTGCGCGGGGCGGTCATCGGAAGCGGTACGTTCACGGACGACGGTTTCCTGCTCGACGGAGTGAACTATGTCGCGCCGGGCTCGACCATACACGTCCAGAGCCGGGACCTCGACGTCATCCTGACAGTGACCGCAGTGGAGCGTGTCGACACCGTTTCCGAGTGAGAAAACGGCAGTCCGGTGTACAATATATCGATTATTGGCAGAGAAAAAATTTATACGGGCTGAAAATATATGCAAAAAGGCTATTGATTTTGGAATGAAAATCTGCTATACTATAATTAGTATAATTGTTTAGTCGGACAGGGTTATCTTATTCTGTTATTTTATGATTTTTATGATAGGAGCGAATACAAAATGATTTCGAAAAACGTAACGATCCAGAACAATGTCGGCCTGCACGCGAGACCCGCTACTTTCTTTATCCAGAAGGCGAACACTTATCAGAGCTCGGTCTGGGTCGAGAAGGAAGACCGCCGCGTCAACGCGAAGAGCCTGCTCGGCGTTCTGTCGCTCGGCATCACAAAGGGCATGACCGTGACCCTCATCGCTGACGGAAGCGACGAGAAAGAGGCTATCGACGGACTTGCCGAGCTGATCGACACCAACTTCGGCGAATGATCGGATACGGAAAATAAAAGAGATCACTGACGGGTCACAGCGTGCATAAATCGCAGGGCTCGTCTTTTCTTTACGAAACTTGGAGATTTATGGAAGATAACATCTTACCGGAATCCGCGGCGAGACCGGAATGGCCTGTACTGAAGCCCGGAACCGAGGAGACCCGCGCCGCGCTCGCCGAGAGGGCGAACGCCCTGCCGCTCAGACCCGGCGTGTATATAATGCGCGACAGGAACGACAAGGTCATCTATGTCGGCAAGTCGAGGTCGCTGAGGAACCGCGTCTCGCAGTATTTCCATGAGTCCGCGTCGCACAGCGAGAAGACACGGCGGATGGTCTCGAACGTCTGCCGCTTCGACTATATCCTCTGCGACACAGAGATGGAGGCGCTGTCGCTCGAGAACAGCCTGATTAAGCAGTACACGCCGAAGTATAATATAAAACTGAAGGATTCGAAGTCCTACCCGTATATAAAGATAACGATGAGCGACCCGTACCCGAAGATCAGCGTCACGCGGCGCAGAACGTCCGACAAGGCGAAGTATTTCGGTCCCTATTCGGGGACGTCGGCGGCGTACTCCATACTCGGGACGGCGCAGAAGTCGTTCGGGCTCGCGTCCTGCGGGCGGGAGTTCCCGAGGGACATCGGGAAGGGCAGACCGTGTCTCAACCGGCATCTCGGCTACTGCTCGGCTCCGTGCGCGGGGGACGTGTCGAGCGAGGAGTACAGGGCGCAGTTCAGGGAGGCGGCGAACTTCCTGCGCGGTTCCTTCAAGGAGTGCGAGGACGAGCTGAGACGCAAGATGCTCGAGGCGTCGGACAACCTGATGTTCGAGGCGGCGGCGAAGTACCGCGACCGGATAGAGGCTTTGTCGAAGCTCTGGCAGAGACAGAAGGTCGTCGGACCGCCGGACATGGAGGAGGACGCGATAGCCTTCTATACCGACGACGCGTGCTCGTGTATATCGGTCTTCTATATCCGCGGCGGAAGCCTTGTCGACAACGAGCACTTCCTGTTCCCGGCGGAGCAGCTGGTGGACGAGGAGAACATGGTCGCGTTCCTCGATGAGCTGTACAACATCCGCGAATATGTGCCGAAGGAGATCCTGCTTGATTTCGTCCTGCCGGGCGAGGACATCGCGATGCTCGCCGGACACATAGAACAGCGCTGCGGAACGAAACCCGAGTTCAGGACTCCTGAGCGCGGCGACAAGCGGAAGCTCTGCGAGATGGTCCGCGACAACGCGAAGCAGCAGGCGGAAATATACAAGGCGGAGAGCGAGAAGGACAACAAGACTCTCGTGTTGTTCGCCACAATGCTGCGTCTCGAGGTCGTCCCGGAGAGAATGGATGCATACGATATCTCGAACTTCGGCTCGGACAATATAACGGCGGGAATGATAGTCGCCGAGAACGCGAAGCTAAAAAAGTCGGATTACCGCACATTCAAAATAAAGACGACCGACGGCATCGACGACTACGGAGCCATGCGCGAGGCGCTGGGGCGCAGACTTGCCCATCTCTCGGACGAGACCTTCGGGGCGGCGCCGGATCTCATACTGCTCGACGGCGGGCGCGGGCACGTGTCGGTCATACGCGAGCTTATGCGGGAGATCGGCTGCGAGATCCCGGTGGTCGGCATGGTCAAGGACGACTACCACAAGACGAGAGCTCTGACCGACGACACGAGCGAGATAAGCATAGCGCGCGACCAGTCGGTGTTCATGTTCATATACCGCCTGCAAGAGGAAGTTCACCGCTACACGATAACCCGCATGGAGAACGCGAAGACGAAGACGCTCAAGCACTCTACGCTTGAAGAGATAGACGGCATAGGCGCGCTCAAGGCGAAGGCGCTGTTAAACCATTTCCGGAGCATCGCCGCGATAAAGAAGGCGGACAAGATGGCGCTGATGCGCGTCCCCGGAATAACCGGCGCGAACGCGGACGCCATAATAGCAAAGTACGCAGACGAAAATAAACCGAAAGGAAACAAAAAATGAGAATAATCACAGGAACCGCGAGAGGCACGAAGCTCATGACCCTTGAGGGAGACAACACGAGACCGACCCCGGAGCGGGTCAAGGAAGCCGTTTTCAGCATGATACAGTTCGACCTCGAGGACGCGAATTTTCTCGACTTGTTCGCCGGGAGCGGGCAGATGGGGCTCGAGGCACTGAGCCGCGGAGCCGCGAAGGCGCACATGATCGACCGCTCTCCCGAAGCCGCCGCTATAATCAGACAGAACGCCGAGAAGACGCATCTCTCTGACAGGGCGAGCGTCATGACCTCGGACGCCGCGGAGTATATACGCTCGTCAAAGGGGCGCTGCAAGTTTGATTTCGTGTTCCTCGACCCGCCGTACGGGAGCGGGCTTCTGCACGATTCGCTCGCGATGCTGTCTGACGGGAAGCTGTTAAATGACGGCGCGTGGATTTTTGCCGAGGACGAAAAGCACGACCCGTTCGCCGGGGACGATGATCTCGCGACAAAGTACGAGGTTGTCAAGGAATGCGGCTACGGGCGGGTTCACATTACCGTTCTGAAGCTGAAGGGGTAAGTCATGGACAAAATCAGACGAGCCCTTGTTCCGGGCAGCTTCGACCCGCCGACGATCGGGCATTATGACCTCGCCCTGCGCGCCGCGGAGATATTTGACGAGGTGTACGTGACCGCTTTTTCGAACGGGGAAAAGCGCGGTCGGTTCGACGACCAGACGAGACTGCGGATGCTTGAGACGGCTTTTGACGGGATACCGAACATCATATGCGGAGTGTCGCACGGTCTTTTAGCCGATTTCTGCCGGGAAAAGGGGATACGCTTCATCGTGAAAGGCTCGCGCTCGGCGGTCGACTTCGACTATGAGCTGTCGCTCGCGATGATAAACCGCGCGCTTGTCCCGGAACTCGAGACTGTGATACTTCCGACAAAGCAGGAGTATATGTTTGTCAGCTCGACGATGGTCTCGGAGCTCATAAAGTACGGCAAGGACCCGTCGGAATATCTGCCGCGCGGGGTGGCGGAAATCATCGCCGAACGTGATAGGTGAACGGGATATTAACGAGTCGCGGCTATCGTTCACAAAAAGTTTCAAGCTCCGCGCGCGGAAGACGGAGATGTGCCGGAAACGCAGTGCACGCGGCGAAAAAATTTGCATACAGGTAAAAAAATTCCGCCGAAAAGACTTGAATTGCTGTCCGATTTGCGGTATAATATCATAAGGTATATCTGTCGGAGGACGGGAAAGGAATTTTATGGATGACAATAAAGCCGCGCCGGTATTCTCGCATTATTCGGTGCTTTTATATGAGGCGGTCGATGGGCTCGCGATAAAGCCGGACGGCGTTTATATGGACTGTACGCTCGGCGGCGGCGGACACTCGCTCGGGATACTGAAAAGGCTCGGGGACAAGGGACGTCTCATCGCGGTCGATCAGGACGCGGAAGCAATCGCGGCGTCGAAGAAGCGGCTCGCGGACTATCTTGACAAAATCGACTTCATACACGACAACTTCGAGAACGCCGTCATGAGGGCGAAGGAGATCGGATACGACGGCATCGACGGCGCGGTGATCGACCTCGGGGTCTCGTCGTATCAGCTTGACACTCCGGAGAGGGGCTTCTCCTACATGAAGGACGCGCCGCTCGATATGCGCATGGACCCGACGGCTCCGCTGACCGCACACGAGGTCGTCAACACATACAGCGAGGAGAGACTGAAAAAGCTGATCTATGATTACGGCGAGGAGCGCTTCGCGGGACGCATCGCGTCGAGAATATGCGAGGCGAGGGAAAAGCGCCCGCTCGATACCACCTTCGAGCTTGTCGATATCATAAAATCCGCCATCCCGGCGAAGAACCGCGAGGACGGACCGCACCCGGCAAAGCGCACGTTTCAGGCGATACGCATCGAGGTGAACTCGGAGCTCGACGTGATCGAGCCGACGCTCGATTCGCTCGTCGGTTTTCTGAGACCGGGCGGAAGGCTGTCTGTGATAACCTTCCATTCGCTCGAGGACAGGATCGTGAAGCAGACCTTCGCGAAGTTCACGCGCGGATGCACCTGCCCTCCGGATTTCCCGGTGTGTGTGTGCGGGAAGAAGCCGTCGCTGAGACTTGTGAACAGAAAACCGATACTTCCGTCAGAGAGAGAGCTCGACGAGAACCCGCGCTCGAGAAGCGCGAAATTAAGAGTCGCCGAAAAGCTCGACAAGGACGGAAATCAGATTACACAAGACTGAAAAAAGATTAACATAAGCATAACAAAGGAGGGAAGCCTATGACCGGTGCCGCACAGGAAAACAAGAATCAGCGCAATATGCGCACGACCCATCCGGCGTACCGCGAGTACTCGTGGGAGAGCCTGACCGGGACGATACCGCGTCAGGGGACCGGGCGCGCTCAAGGGAACAATCAGGGCGCCCGCACACAGCCGCGGCGCACGACGCAGGCTCCGCGTCAGGCGGCTCCGAATAACGTAAAGAACGCTCAGGCGGGAGTTATGACCGGCAGAGCGCCCGCGGGACAGATTCCCGCAAGACCGAAGAGCATGGCTCCCGGCGCGGTCAGACGAAGCGGAATGCCACAGTCGGCCCCCAACGGAAGCGTCAGCGCGAGACCGAAGCCGAAAGCCCCGGCGAAGCCTCCGAAGGAAAAAAAGACGACAAAGCAGTGGCTCGCCGGTCTCTACGAGAAGTGGAAAGAGTCGCGCACGCACATAATCATCACCGAGAGAAAATATAATTTCCCGCTGTCTATCATATTCATAGCTCTCGCGATATCCGTTCTCGTCATGCTGATAATAACGGCGTCGGTGCGGATAAGCGAGGTCACGACCGAGAACTCCGCGCTGCGCTCGACCTACAATTCGCTCGTGTCGGAGCAGAGCGAGCTCAGAACCAAGCTCGAGAGCCGCGACGACCTCAGAGTCGTCGAGGAAAAGGCGAAGAACGAGCTCGGCATGGTCAAGAAGGATCAGGTCCCGAAGTACTATCTGACGATAAGGAACGAGGACAAGATCGAGATCGTCGAGGAGAAGGCGGTCGAAAAGACCGGCGTTATCGACAAAATCGTCGATTTCGGAAAGAACATCGCGGACAGAGTAAAGGCGTTCTTCGGCAGATAAGATAAATGATGGCTGATACAGGAGGTATTCGATTTGGCATTCGGTCTCGGAAAGAACACTAAGGACACGAAGAAAAAGAATATTAAGAAGCCGTCGCGCGCCGCGGGTGAGACCGGGCGCCGCATGACGCGCAGGATGATCGCGTTCGGCTCGATCGTGGCGGGGCTCAGCGTCCTGCTGATCGGGCGGCTGTTCGTTTTGCAGATTACCGACTATGAAAAATATCAGTCAAAGGTCATAAGCCAGCTTACGCGCGAGACGACAACGACGCCGGAGCGTGGAAAGATATACGACACGAACATGAACCTTCTCGCGACAAACACGACGGTCTACCGTGTCGCGATCTCCCCGTACGATATCGCCGGAGGCGACGAGGTCTTCAAGAACATTTCCGACGAGGACATGGACGCCGCCGTCGCTTCCCTGACGGTCGACGCCGCGAACAACCAGAAGGCGCAGATAATCGCGAGAAAGTGCGAGGAGATGTTCGGCGTCTCCTACGACACGACGATGCAGAAGGCGGCGAAGGTCAGGCGCCGCGACGAGACAATAACCAAGAACGTCGACCCTGACGTCGCCGCGGAGCTGCGCACGTTCATACAGGAGAACGAGCTTCAGGGAATGCTGAACCTTTACGCCGAGTCGAAGAGATATTACTGTTACGGAGACCTCGCGTGCCACGTGATCGGCTTCACGAACTCGGACGGCAACGGCGTCTACGGCGTCGAGGCGACATATAACGAATACCTCAAGGGCACAAACGGCAAGTACATAACGGCGAAGGACTCGGTCGGAAAGAGTATGCCGTTCAAGTACGAGAGCTATATAAACGCCGAGAACGGCGCGAACCTCGTCGTCACGATCGACCTGAAGATCCAGTACGACCTCGAGACGCAGGTGCAGGCGGCGTACGACTCCGCGCAGGCGGGCAACCGTGTCTGCGGAATCGCGATGGACCCGAACACCGGGGCGATTCTCGCGATGGCGGTCTACCCGAACTATGACCTGAACTCGCCGTACGAGCTCGCAGAGGAGTTTTTAACACAGCTGAACGACAGCGGCTACGCGGAGGACAGCGACGAGTATTCCGAGCTGAAGAGCGACCTCATCTTCGAGATGTGGAACAACAAGTGCGTCAGCGAGACCTATGAGCCGGGCTCGACCTTCAAGATTCTGACGGCGGCGGCGGCTCTCGAGGAGGGCGCGGTCAAGGTCGACGACAAGTTCTACTGCCCCGGCTGGTATTTGGGAGAGGGATTCAGCCAGCCGATTTCCTGCCACCGCACCGCTGGGCATGGCACAGTCACCTTCGCGAGAGGTCTGCAACAATCCTGCAACCCGACGCTGATGATGACGGCGGAGAGACTCGGGCTCGATAAGTTCTACAAGTATTTCGAGGCGTTCGGCTACACGGGCAAGACCGGCGTCGATCTCCCGGGCGAGGTCTACGGAATCTATCACGATAAGTCCGAAATGCACCCGACCGAGCTTGCCGTTTACTCCTTCGGTCAGACATTCAAGGCGACTCCGCTCCAGCAGCTGACCGCCATCTGTTCGGTCGCGAACGGCGGTTATCTCGTCACTCCCCATGTCCTCAAGGAGATGGTCGACGACGACGGGAACACTATCTACACCTACGAGACAGAGAAGAAGATACAGGTCCTGAGCGAGGACACCTGCAAGACGGTCACGGATATCCTCACAGAGGGCGTGGCGACCGACGGCGGCGCGAAGAACGCCTATGTCAAGGGTTACAACGTCGCGGCGAAGACCGGAACCTCGCAGAAGCAGGACAAGTGGGTCTACACCTACGACGAGGAAGGAAACGTCATCGACGCACAGCGTCCTTTCCGTGTCGGTTCGACCGTCGCTTTCGCTCCTTCCGAGGACCCGCAGATCGCGGTGCTCCTTGTGGTCGACGAGCCTACCGGCGTGTCTTACGGCTCGACCGTCGCGGCTCCGTATATATCGAAGTTCCTGGCGCAGGTCCTGCCTTACATGGGCTGTGAGGCGCAGTATTCCGAGGAGGATCTCAAAAACACCGAGGTCACGATCGCGACGCTTGTCGGGCTTGACACCGAGAGCGCCTGCCGCTGGATAACCAACCGCCAGATGCAGTACAAGATCATCGGCGACGGCAAGGAAGTCGTCCAGAGCGTGCCGGCGGTCGGCGCGCGCATACAGAAGGAGAGCGGAATCGTATATCTCTACACCGGCACCGCTACGCCTTCCGACACAAAGACTGTCCCGAACCTCATAGGTCTCACCGCCGCGCAGGCGAACTACCAGATAACAGCCCGACGTCTGAACGTCCGCATCGAGGGCGCCCAGAACTATGATCAGGGCTCGAGCGCCGTGGTCGTCGCGCAGTCGCCCGCCGAGGGCGCGATGGTTTCTCCCGGAACCGTCATAACAATCGAGCTTCGGCATATGGACGGCACAGACTGATATTTCAGGTCATAAAAAACTCCCGCCCGGCGTAAACTTCTGTGAATGAATTTTGCGCGAAGGTGAGGGATCATATGGCACTTCTTTCAGAACTTCTCGACGGCGCGGGCGTCATCGGCGGCGATCTTACGGATATCGGGGTGAACTCGATTCGCGACGACTCCTTCCGGGTGACGCCCGGGGACGTGTTCGTCGCGGTCAGGGGAACAAAATACGATGGGCACGACTTTATCTGTATCGCGGTCGGGCGCGGGGCGAAGGTTGTCGTCTGCGAGAGGGTGACCGGATTTCTGGAAAATCATCCGGAGGTCTGTTACGTGCTCGTTGAAAATACGCGTCTGGCGCTCGCCGTCATGTGGAACAACCTCTGCGGGAAGCCGTCGGACAGAATGATGTTCGCCGCCGTCACCGGCACGAACGGGAAGACTTCGACCGCGTACTTCCTGCGGCAGATCTTCAGAGAGGCGGGATACAGGACCGGGCTTATCGGCACGGTCAGGTGCTTTATCGGGGACGAGAGTTTCAATATTGACTCTCCCGATTTCTCGGACGTGAACGGCATGACGACGCCCGCGCCGGAGACGCTTTACCCGCTCCTGAAACGCATGGCGGACGCCGGGGTTGAGATCGTTTTCCTCGAGGCGTCGTCGCACTCGCTTGATCAGCGGAGGCTCGACCCGATACGCTTCATCGTTTCGGTGTTCACGAACCTGACTGAGGATCATCTCGACTATCACGGGACGATGGAGAACTACTTTGAGGCGAAGAAGCGGCTTATCGATCTCTCCGAGGTCGCGGTCGTGAATATCGACGACGGGTGGTTTGAGACGCTGTGTGAAGCGCCCGTGATACCGACGGTCGGCTTCTCTCCGGTCGGGGACGAGCGGGCGGACTTCTCGGCGAGAAATCAGCGCTGCGACCTCGCGTCGGGCGGGATCGCGTATGACGTATGCGAGACCGGGAAGCTCTACAGGATAACCTGTCCCGTGAGCGGCGACTTCACGATAGCGAACACGCTCGGGGCGGTATCCGCCGCGAGACTCTTCGGGATAAAGCCGGAGATCATCCGTAGGGCGCTCGAGAGCTGCCCGCAGATTCCCGGAAGAATGGAGAAAGTCAGGACTGACAGGGATTTTGAAGTTTACATAGACTACGCGCACACGCCGGACGCGCTTGCGAGGGCGATAAAGACCCTGCTCTCACGACGGCGCGGCGGCGGACGGCTCACCGTGCTCTTCGGGTGCGGAGGGGACCGCGAGAAACAGAAAAGGCCGGAGATGGGGCGGATCGCCTCCGCTCTCGCCGACAGGGTCATAATAACCGGCGACAACAGCCGGACAGAGAATCCGCGCGCAATCATCTGCGACATCCTGCGCGGGAT
>ENA-ORIC01003223-ORIC01003223.1-human-gut-metagenome-genome-assembly--contig:-NODE-3223-length-11686-cov-2.266087_pt1 | contig 11686 bp, 9 predicted proteins | sample MGYA00243023_ERZ508732 | MGnify/ENA primary metagenome ERZ508732 (study PRJEB26277, sample SAMN04329767) | human gut metagenome | biome: human-associated habitat | host: Homo sapiens | place: USA...
CGGATAGGCTGGCGCAAAGCATAAGAACATAGGTAAAAAGTTTCTTCATCTTTCTTGTGTTATTTAGATGTTTGTATCAATTAAATTTGTAGGCCGCTTTTCGTACGTCTTTTACGGATTTGAATGGCTTATTGGGTTTTAGATGCTTGGCGAGGAACTGGTAGATGCCGAGTCGTATCTCGGAAGCTTGTTTCGTGTCGGTCCGGTCGAAGCTATGGGCACCGGGAGCACGGTCGAATATTTTGTAGTCGAACTTCTTTCCTTCGGCCTTGAGAGCGCGTATCATATGCTCTACTTCCACTACGTTCACGTCATCGTCGCTAGTATTGGTATGGATGAGCAGGGGATCTTGTAGTTTTTCCGCGTGCCAGACCGGTGAGCGGCGTTTGTATTCCGCCATATCCTCCCGGGGAGTCTTCCCAATATGGCCCTCGTCGGAGAAGATTTTCCGATAATCATCGGTGGAATATCCCATGCGCATGATCACGTCGCTTACCGGTACTCCGGCGAAACCGCACTTATATTTGCCCGGATAGGTCATGAGGTTCATTAGCGTGATCATCCCGCCGTGGCTCCATCCCATGATACCGATACGATTGGCATCTACGATATCGAAATTCTCTACCATATAATTACGACTAACGTAGACATCCTCGTTTTCTAATCCTCCGTAATCGATATTATCGTAAGTAGCTTTGCCATACCCCGTGCTACCCCGGTATTCAGCGGAGACCACGATGTATTCCTGGGCGATCAGTTCCCGGACGATATGGGCGTAATACGTGTTGAAATCCGCATGTACACCACTATGCGGGAGAACGATCAAAGGATATTTCTTGTCGGGATCCACACTTTTAGGGATGAAGATATAAGTCCAGAATTTCAGTTCGTTTCCGGCGCTCATCCCGGTAGGATTCGTTTCTTTCCAGCGGGCGGGGCCGCAAAGGTAGACTTTGTCGATATGGGCGATGTCGCCCACTTTCTCGTACCATAGGAGGTCATCTACCTTCTTTACGACTTGGTCAAAATCATGTTGGTAGTTTTGCGCTATGGCATAGTCTGCTCCGAATATAAAGAAGAGGCAAAAGCAGGAAAGATGTTTAAGCAGTGTCTTCATGTGACTTATCTTTGAATTTGTGATTAACTGTGATTTTCCGGCTGTAAATATACAATAAAAGAAGCGTGATCCGTAATAAACGAACCACGCTTCTTTGATAAATTATGTATAAGTTGTATGTTACTTACGTTTCTTCCTGCTACGAGGAGCGTCATCGTAGAATTTACGCTTCGGCTTGTCATCGCTACGGCTGGAACGTCTGCCGCCACGGTCGCTTTCCCGGCGGCTGTCTCTGCCTCCTCTACCGCTATCTCGTCGGTCTCTGAAACCGTTTCCGCTACGGCTACCTCCACGGCTACCACGACTGCCTTTTCCTCCCTCGCCTTTCGCTTGCGCCGGTTCCACGGAGATACGTCGTCCGTCTACCTCGAAGCCGTTCATCGAGTCCATGACACGGTTGGCTTCTCCCTCTTCTACCTCGAAGAATGAGAAATTATCACGTAAGTCGATACGACCGATACGAACCTTGCCCGGTACGCACTTGTTGACTAACTCAATAAGTTGAGGAGGCGTAAGCTCGTCTGTCTTTCCGAAGTTGATAAAGAAACGGGTGTAACCTTCTTCCGCTTCGCCTCTGCCACCCCGTTTACCTCTCTCTCGGGGAGCGTTCTCGTCTACAACCTCGATATCATCGTTATCTTTATAATAGTCGATCATCCGGTTGAACTCCAAGGATACGACACGTTTGATGATATCTTCCTTATCCAGCCATTCCAATTTACGATAGATAGAAGGCATCAAACTAGCGATTTCCTCCTCGTTCACTTTCACTTTCTCGATCTGGTCCACCAAGTTGAACAATTGTTTCTCACAGATTTGCTCACCGGTAGGCATCTCGCCTTTATCGAATTTCTTGTTGATGATTCGTTCGATCTCGCGAATCTTGCCTTTTTCCCTTACGTGGCAGATAGAGATAGCGATACCCGTTTTTCCCGCACGGCCCGTACGTCCGCGGCGGTGGGTATAAGATTCTACCTCATCCGGCAGACCGTAATTGATTACATGGGTTAAGTCATCCACGTCCAAACCACGTGCGGCTACGTCCGTAGCGACCAATAACTGGATATTCTTGATACGGAACTTCTGCATCACGTAGTCACGTTGCGCTTGGCTCAGCTCGCCGTGCAAGGAGTCGGCGTTATAACCGTCTTGAATCAATTTATCGGCGATCTCCTGTGTCTCCTTACGGGTACGGCAGAAGATGATACCGTAGATGTTCGGGTAATAATCGGCTAGACGTTTCAAGGCGAGATATTTATCTTGCGCACGAACCATATAATAAATGTCGCGGATATTCTTGTTTCCCTCGTTCTTCCTGCCAATGACGATCTCTTTCGGATCCTTCATGTATTTCTTGGTGATAGAGGCGATCTCTTTCGGCATGGTAGCGGAGAAGAGCAGCATATTTCGGTTTTCCGGTATAGCCGCCAAGATCTCGTTGATACTGTCGGTGAAACCCATGTTCAACATCTCGTCCGCCTCATCGAGGATGACGTTCTTTACGTTGCTTAAGTCAACCGTCTTGCGGTTCATCAAGTCGATCAAACGTCCCGGGGTAGCCACTACCACGTGTACGCCTCTCTTCAGTGTCTTGATCTGGCTCTCTATACTGGAACCTCCGTATACAGGGAGAACCTTCAGGTTATCGATGTATTTAGAATAATCGTTCAAATCGTCCGCTATCTGTAGGCAAAGCTCGCGTGTCGGACAAAGGATAAGCGCTTGAGGCTGATATTGAGAGACATTGATCTTTTGCAGGATCGGCAGGCCGTAAGCGGCTGTCTTGCCGGTTCCTGTTTGTGCCAATGCGATTACGTCGTTATCTTCTCCCAGTAAGAAAGGAATCACTTCTTCCTGTACCGGCATGGGCGATTCGTAGCCCATCTCTTGAATTGCCTTTAATATCGGTGCGGCAACTCCTAATTCTTCAAATGTTTTCAAAATGCGATTGTGTATATATGATAATATTCAGTGGCCGCAAAGGTACGTAAATAATTCGGATTCATATCAATAAAGTAATATATCTTTTAGCCTTTCACGTTTCTTATCAGTAAGACGTAATCCTTTCGACAAATATTTCTCGGTGGAACCGTACTCTTTCTTGATTTTATGGAAAGCTAGGTCCATGAGCCCCTCGTTGGCCGTAAGGAAGACCGTAATGCTTTCTTGGGCGTCTGTGGAGAGATGTTTCACGATATCAGCTAAATGACTCGTATCGATATATTGATTGGAAGTCAAGTAGTCTTCCATGATGGCGTCCCGGGGAATATCCAAGGCGGCGAGTAACATGGCGGTGAGAAACCCGGTACGATCCTTTCCGTAGGAACAACTGATGAGAATGGGGTAATTATCCTCGTTCTGGAACTGTTCCAGTACCTTGGCGAACTGATCGGTATTATCTGTCACGAATTGCAGGTACTCGTCTTCCATATATACCCCGGCGTCTCCTTTCCTCATTCGTCCCTCGATAACACGTTGGGGGGCATCGGCGATCTTGCCGACCGAGATGGGGATTTGCAGGATATTTGCTTTCGTATATTTGATAGGGGCGGTGAGGGTTTCTTGGTTCGTACGGAGGTCGATGATGGTCTTGATCCCTAGATTATCCAATCGGATGGAGTCCCATTCGCTCAAGCTGCTTAACTCGCCGGAGCGAAATACCTTGCCCCATTTCACCGTCTTCCCGTTTGTAGAGGTATAACCGCCTAGATCCCGGAAATTCTGTACACTATCCATAACCGCCGAGCGTGCCCCGATGATCCGTGCGTATTTATCATTAAAAGAAAGGCGGAAATACTTACGTGATATATTATCGTTCGTGATGTAAGTAGCCACGCCATCCTTGATGTTGGCGTAAATGATCGGGGACTCGTTGGTGAAAAGATCCGGGTTGTCGGACACGGTCATCTTGACAATCCCCTCCATTACCGGATCGGTTTCCCATTTTATCACGTAATTTCCGATGTCATCACGTAGGCAAATAGCTCGTATGTCGGGTGCGTTAGAGGAACAACCCACTAACAGGATCACACTGGCGAATAGAGAGAGAATCTTTCCTAACATTGTCTTCTATTATAATAAGCTTTCCTTACAAAGATAGTAAAACAAGTTTTTCCCGCTTCTTCATTAATGATATTTAAGACTGACTAACATACTTCGCCGCGAACTCCTTGGATACATAATTATCATAGCTTTGGCAAACCTCGGAGGCGAGGTCCATTCCGCAGCGGATGATTTTTCCCCAAGTATCCTGATCCAGAGAGGGAAGGTCGGCATGGCGTACGTCATACTTTAGAAGTCCGTAGATAATACCCGCGTTAAAATTGTCGCCGGCGCCGATGGTACTAAGCGGCTGGATTTGCGGGGAATCGAAATGTCGTGTGAAATTACGGGTGTGGAGATTGACTCCGTTTGCCCCGTGAGTTGTTAAGAAACGATCACAATAAAACTGAATATGCTCTTTGTAAACCTTCTGCGCGTCGCTCTTGCCATAAAGGTTCTGGAAGTCCTCGTCCGAGCCCCGGACGATGTCGGCGAATTCCAGATTTTCCAGTACGGTAGGCATGAGGCGGATCGCCTCATGAGCGTGTGCCTTGCGGAAATTGGGATCGTAATAGATGATCGCTTTCCGTTCTTGGGCGTATTGCAGAAATTCTACCATACGAGTCCGCAAGACCGGGTTCAGGGAATAATAAGAGCCAAACACGAAAATATCGTCTTTCTCGATCTTAGGCAGGGGCACCTCCAGCCGTTGCGCCGGGTAATCCTTGTAGAAGATATAATTAGCGTTCTTATCGTCGTCCAGAAAAGCGAGTGATATAGGACTTTTCCCATCGGGGAAACGGTCTACGAACTCGGTCGTGATGTGGTTATCTTCCATGAAATCCCGAATCATGTCGCCAACCCGGTCGTTGCCCAGCTCGCTGATAAAGGATACGGGGACATTCAATCGACCTAATGATATCAATCCGTTGAAAACGGAACCACCGGGAACGGCCTTCTGTGGCTGGTCGTTCCTAAAAATGATATCGAGGATGGTTTCTCCTATACCAAAGACTTTTCTCATGACTATATACTGGTTTGTTATTCATTCTTGCTTAGCTCACGGCTCTTGGAGCCTAAGTAGCCCCCGTGATGGCGCTTGGCGTAATCCTTGTTGGTGAAATGGATACGCTTCATGGTTCCGACCACGAGGATATCGCCTATTACCGTCATGACGGTCGTGGAGGTAGTCGGCGTAAGGCCTAACGGGCAAACTTCCTTGGGAGCGCCGGTCAACAGGCATACGTTCGCCTCGGCGGCTAGAGGACTATCCGGGTTACTGGTGATAACGATAAATTTCATGTCTGGCACCAAACCCCTCGTGAGATCTACCAATTCCACCAGTTCACGTGTCTTTCCTGAGTTGGAGATCAATAACATGATATCGTTCTTGCATACGATTCCCAGATCTCCGTGTTGTGCCTCGCTGGGATGTAAGAAAAAAGCAGGTGTACCGGTCGAGCTAAAGGTGGTAGCGATATTCAAGGCGATTTGCCCGGCTTTACCCATTCCACTCATGATCAGTTTTCCACCTAGGTCGTGTACATGTTTCACTATAAGCGATACCGCTTCCTCATATCCGGGCGTAACGGGTATGTTGCGAACCGCTTCCGCTTCCTGCTCCAATAAAGAGGTGATATTTTCGTTTACCATATTGTTGATTGATTGTTTTACGGCATTCCTGCCTGAATAACGATCGCGAAAGTATTTATATTTACTGATATTGGCATCATCTATTTCAGACAATTTATCTTTTTAAGACGTTTGCGAATTCGGACTTCGGCTTCCATTTCGGGTATCCGGTATCTTGCGCCAGTTTATAACCGAGGTCGAAGAATAATTGTACTTCTTGTAACAGACCTCTGTAATCATCCGTGTCGGGATGGGTCTGGTCGGGCGGTTTGTGGTAAGTTTCCGCCCAATAGCGTGCGATATGCTCTTTGGCCCACTCCTTACCCTGTTTGCGGTTGTCGTTCCAGCCTTTGGCGAACATGGCCGGGATGCCTTTTTGTACGAAAGGGAAATGGTCGGAGCGATAGAACATCCCGTTGTAAGCGTCGGGGTCGGGCATGATGTAACGGTTGTATTTCTTCGCTAGCTCGGCTAGGGTATCATCCAGCTCGGAGTTGCCGTATCCGGTGATCGTGACATCGTTGTTCTCGCCCCATAGCGGGAAGACATCCAGATTGATTACGGCGGCTATCTTATCGATCGGGAACAACGGGTGCTCCACATAGTATTTCGTACCGAGGAATCCGGTCTCCTCGCAAGTAGGGGAGAGGAAGACGATATTCCGGCGGGGTTTCTCTTTCAAGGCATTGAAACAACGTGCCATCTCGAGCATCCATGCGATGGCTACGGCGTTATCGGTAGCGCCGTTGATGATACTGTCGCCGTTGATCGGTGCTCCATAGCCTAGATGGTCCCAATGGCCTAGGTAAATAACACTCTCATCCGTGTTCCCGCTACCGGGAATATAACCGATTACATTGGGGCTTTGCTGGCGGTCGAAGGTGTTCCTCATCGAGACGGTTACCGTAGATTTCAAGGAGATGGGCTTGAAGTCCGGCGATTTAGATTGCTCGATTAGTTGGTCAAAGTCGTAGCCATTATCGGCTAGCAATTGCTTGGCGGCATTGAATTGGATCCAGCCGTTTAGCGGGCAATGATAAGCATCGCTATCGCTGTCCACATACATCTTAGATTGGGCGGAAGCTCGTACGACCGACCAAGGGTAGCCCGCTCCCCGGTCTTCATGGATGATCAAGACTCCTTTTAATCCCTGTCGGGCGCCCTCCTCGAATTTATACATCCAACGGCCGTAATAGGTCATGATATCACCGTTAAAATAATCCGTGTTGTCGCTTCCGAGTCCCGGGTCATTTACGATAACGACCGCTACTTTATCCTGCGGGTTCTCGATTCCCTCGAAATCATTTTTCCCATACTCGGGGGCTACGATCCCATAGCCGGCGAATACCAGTTCCGCGTTGTCTATATCGATCTCCGGCTCGATCCGTGCGGAGAAAGCGGTATAGCCCTCTAGCCAATCCAATGAGATCTTTCCTTCCGGGGTACTCAAGACCATCGGCTTCGGGCATTGCGTACGTGAGGATATGATATTAACCTGTTGGAGATAAGAATCTCCGTTGATGGGTTTCAGGCCGACTTCCTTCATTTGGCGGGCGATATAGTTCACCGCACGGTCGGCCCCTTCCGAGAATGGTTTACGGCCTTGGCAGGAGTCATGCGAGATGGCCTCGGTGTATCGCTTTAGATGTTCCGTGGTCGCAAGGCTTTTCGCTTTCTCTATATCGTTGCCTCCTCCTCCACAGGCGGAAAGAACCAAGGAGGTGATCGTTAGTAAACAGGTTGCTATTTTCATGTTTCTCATAGAATTATAATGTATTTTCAATCAGCCATTCACCTAAGTTGCGAGTGGCTGCGTCGAAAGCGACCCCCACTTTGACTACTTCCCGTTCGTCGGCCGTATAAGGAATCAGATAGCCTCGATCGTCGATTTGCCGGATCGCTTCTTCCGCTGTTCCTTTCAGCTTGAACTCGAATACGTAGATGTAGCGAGGTGTTTTTACGATGGCATCGGCACGTCCTTGGGCCGAACGTACCTCGGCCTCGGTGAATTGCCCTAGTAGCTTGAATACGATGTAGAAGACCACTTGGTAATGACGCTCGGTCCGGTCGTTCAACTCGTAAGGGATATCGGCGAAGAAAGCCTTTAGGCGGGTGAGGAAAGCCTCGGCGTTTCCGTTCTCCAGCTCTTGGATGAACTTCCCGATATAAAAAGGAGTCTCGGTTTCCGGTAAATGCGCATACATGGAGGCGACAAAATTCAAAAATCCATATTTAACTTCCTCATTCGGGTATCCTAACGTATATAACCGGAAACGTTCATCGTAACTTTTAATCGTCAAATATCCACTTTGATAAATCATGGGAACCGGGTTATTGATGTTCGCCCGATCGTCCGAAAGGGATACCTCGGACACCTCGATCCCGTCCAGCTCCCGTATATCGTAATTCGTTTTCCGTAACATCTCCGCCAAGAATGTCGGGGTACCGGAAGCAAACCAATAGTCGTAAAAGACCTGTTTACTCAACACGTTCAATACGCTAAACGGGTTATAAAGGGCGATACCGCTGCGGAAATCAAAATGGTAGCCGTCGTACCGGCGTGTAATTTTCTCGATGGTACCTTCGTATGAAAGCTTATTCGCCTCGGCCAAGGCATGAAGCTCCGGCTGGAAAGTCGCCTCGATCTCGGGCAATGTCATGCCACAAAGGGCCGCGTATTGCGTTCAAATGATTCAGGTTGCTGAAAATGCCGACTTGCGCGAACTTGGTGACACCGGTTATGAATACGAAGCGCAGCCAAGGATCGGCATCTTTAAGGACCGTATAGAAGGCGGTTAATAATTCCCGGAACTCGTTCTGTAGCTCTTCGTTGTGCAGGTTCCTAAGTAATGGCTTATCGTACTCGTCGATCAGTACGACCACCTTCCTTCCGGTTATCTCTGCCGCCCTGCGTATGATGGTCATGAACCGTCCGGAATAGGTGATACCCTCTCCTCCGGTATCATATATTTTTTCCCATTCCCTCAACTGGCGTTCCAGCATATTCTCCAGTGCCTTGCGGCTATCGTACAACTCGGCGTTGAGGCTGAAATGAAGTACCGGATGCTCTTTCCACTCGGTCTCTAGTTTCTCTATGGCTAATCCCCGGAACAATTCTTTCTTCCCCTCGAAATAAGCCTTGAATGTCGATAGCAGCAAGCTTTTCCCGAATCGCCGGGGGCGGCTCAGGAAATAAGGGACACCTTGGTATGCCATTTGATAAATGAACTCGGTCTTGTCAACATACAAATAGTTCTCTGTACGTAGTTTGTCAAAACTCTGTATGCCTATCGGTAATTTTCGGACGATATTTCCCATAGCCTTATCTGTTTAATTTACACAAATGTAGGTATTTTTTCCAAGGAGGCAAATAGATCGAAAAAAACACGTACGTCTTTTTCCGGAAACACGTACATGTTTTTTGAAAAAGACGTACATGTTTTTCCGGAAAGTCTTTCGTACCTTTGCGGGCTGATACAAACAAGAAGGAAAATGGATTATATCGCTCATACATTGCCGAATGGACTTCGCATGGTACATCTCCCGGTTAATTCCCCGGTCTCTTACTGCGGTTTCGCCGTGAACGCCGGTACACGGGATGAGAACGAGGATGAGTTTGGCTTGGCGCATTTCGTTGAACACATGATCTTCAAAGGTACGGAGAAACGGAAAGCGTGGCATATCCTGAACCGTATGGAGAACGTAGGAGGGGAGTTGAATGCCTATACTACGAAGGAAGAGACCTTTGTTTATTCCATTTTTATGGAGGAGAATTTCGGCCGGGCGTTTGAGCTATTGACCGATCTGGTTTTCCATTCCCAATTCCCCAAACAGGAGATCGAGAAGGAGGTAGATGTCATCTTGGATGAGATCAATTCGTATGAGGATAGTCCTTCGGAACTTATATTCGACGAGTTTGAGAACTTGCTTTATAAGGGTCATGCCCTCGGGCATAATATCTTAGGGGATGAGGAATCTCTTCTTCGCTTTGACTCCGAGTCCGGTCGTTCTTTCATGCGTCGTTTCTACGCCCCGGAGAATATGGTGTTCTTCTCGATGGGACGAAAAGACTTCAAGAAGATCTTGAAATCAGCGGAATCCGCTTTAAGCGATATCTCTTTCCCTATGGCTGAACGGATCCGGAAAGCTCCGGACCCCATCGAGGCTTGCGTACGCCAGATCCATAAAGATACCCATCAAGCCCATGTACTGATCGGTGGCCGGGCTTTCAGTATGCACGATAAAAAGCGCATTCCTTTATTTTTGTTGAATAATATCTTGGGTGGTCCGGGCATGAATAACCGCTTGAATGTCTCCTTGCGGGAAAAGCATGGCTTGGTCTATAACGTAGAATCCAATATAACCTCTTATACCGATACCGGACTAGCCAGTATCTATTTCGGGACAGACCCGAAGAATCGTGAGAAAGCGATGCGTTTGGTGCATAAGGAATTAGCCCGTTTACGTGACGTAAAACTGTCCGCCACTCAATTAGCCGCCGCCAAGAAGCAGGTAATCGGTCAACTGGGTGTGTCGGGCGATAACCGGGAGGGACTTTTCCTTGGCTTAGGAAAAAGCTACCTCCATTACAACCGTTACGATACTCTCCCCGAGGTATTCGCCCAGATTGAGAAAATAACCGCCGGGCAAATTCTTGAGGTGGCTAATGAGGTACTTGCGCCGGAACGGTTGTTTTGCTTGATTTATGAGTGAGGCTAATTATGGAACCTATACCCAACCCCCAACATCAAGTTATTCGGATTATGGAACTTGTGCAGTTGGTATCCGACATGCAGGAATAAATTTCGTGTGACTGATACCTTTAGCGCTAGGATTTGGTATAATCCTTTCAGGTCGCCTTTGTTGTAAAATAAATTATGTCCGACTCCTATATTGATCGAGAAGAATGGCATCGTGAACTCGCCACGGGCGGAGAGGCCGATACCGATTTGCTCATGGAGGGGCGGGCGGTAGAATCGGGGTTCTTCGCCGACTTGGATGATCTCGTCGGAATAAATATTTGCGCTTTCGTCATATTGGCCGTCTAGGGAGATACCTGCTTTTAGGAACCGGTTGAATTTGTACATCGGGTTGAGGTTAAATCCGAGGATGCCGAACTGACCTGGAAAAATATGGGCCTCATCACCTAGCATAACTCCCTTAGCACGGGTCGCGCCATATAGGATGACATCGTAACTGACACGTTGCCAAAAGCTGGAGAGGTATAATTGATTTGCCGGTAAGGAACGTGCGGTACCTATCTCATGATGGCTTTCCTCGATAGGATTGAGCGTGTAGACGAGTCCGATCCGGCCGCCAATCGTATTCAATCCCGCATTCGGAAGATGAGTATTTCCGTTTGAGTAGTGCGTTAAATCCGCCCCGACGAGCAGGTTGCAATAACGGGATAGTTTCGCGTTGAGGAAAAATCCCAGATTGATATAGGCATTGATCTTAGAACCGATGATCTTATTACGGTAATTATTGTTTTCATCATACGGATGCCACCCGAATGAGGCTCCGAAATTCCATTCATAATCGAAGGATAACCGGGAAGAGATCTTGGCGATGCGGGAGCTTTGGAAAACATATGCCGCCCAAGGATTACCTACTTCCTGCCGATTGCCAAAGGTATTATAAGAGATGCCTATTCCTTGGTAAGTGTGCGGATAGAGCTGGCCCTCCTTAGAGTTAGGATTCTGTTGGAACCCGTATTTCAAATGGAATGAAGCCGCCTTACGTAAAGTAAGCCCGTTTCCATAGCCATCATCTTTCAGGAATTTGCTAGTCGGGGCGACATACGAGGGACGTACGTCGAATCCAATTTTGTGGATTAGGGATTTATTATCATCTTGAGCTTTTACCGTACAGGTCCATATCATCATGACCGCTATG
>ENA-ORIC01003224-ORIC01003224.1-human-gut-metagenome-genome-assembly--contig:-NODE-3224-length-11685-cov-2.683666_pt1 | contig 11685 bp, 10 predicted proteins | sample MGYA00243023_ERZ508732 | MGnify/ENA primary metagenome ERZ508732 (study PRJEB26277, sample SAMN04329767) | human gut metagenome | biome: human-associated habitat | host: Homo sapiens | place: USA...
GGCGTGCTGCTCGAAAATGCACAGCAGCTTTTCGCGGATGGAGCGGCAGGCGAGCACCTCGACCCGGCGGCTCAGATGCAGGGACTTTTTCGAGAGCAGTTGGAAGAGGTTCGTTACGACCTGACTGTGGCAGGCGCAGGCGTTTTCGCAGCGCTTTGTGATCTGGTCATAGCGCATGAAGATGACGCGGCAGTCCTCGCGGCACTCGATGAGCGCGCTGCCGTCGCGAAAGCCGGTGAACGCCAGCTCCTCGCCAAAGACGCTGCCCTCGTCCATGCTTTCAAGCATGGTGCGGTTGCCGTCGGCGTGCAAGCGCAGAAGCGCCGCGCTGCCCGAGAGCAGCACGCCGATCATATCCTGCTGCTCTCCGCAGGTGAGGATGGTCTGTCCTGCGCTGAAGCGCTGCTCGTAAGCGCTGAAGCAGCGCAGCATATTTTCGCACGATACTTCGTCCACACCTGTAAACAGTGCGGAATCGCGGCAGTCCATCGCTCTCCCTCCCGTAAGGCCTGCTGCTTTACCGGTGCAGCGCAGCCGTTGACCTATTGCATTATCATATACCAGAGAGGGAAAAAAGTAAATGACAATTTCGCGAAAAAATCGGACAAAAAAGCGTGCGATCCCTGTAAAAAAGCATCCGCCTTATTTGGCGGATGCTTTGTCCTTGGTTTTGCGCGCATAGTCGTAAAACACCTGCGCAATGGGCGATAAAATGCTGTTTTTGTGCTTGACGATATAGAGCTGGCGGCGGAAGCGCGAGTCGGGGAAGGGGAAGGCGAGAAGCTTTCCGAACTGAACATAGTCCTGCGCGGCGCTCTGCGCGATGAGACCGACGCCGAGACCCTCGCTGACCATCTGCTTGACGCTCTCGGTCGAGCGGATCTCGACCGCGGTGCGCAGCTGGGCGATGTCGATGCCGAGCTCATTTAAGAGTTCCTTGCCCGCCTGATACGTGCCGCTGCCCTTTTCGCGGCTGATGAACGTCTCTTCCTTGAGCTGCTCGATGGGGAAGGGCTTGCCCGCAAAGGCCTGATACTTTTCGGTGTTCGGCGTGATGAGCACCATCGGGTCGTTGGCAAAATCCTGATAGACGCATTTGTGGCTCGCCACCATCGTGCCGCAGAAGCCGATCTCTACGCTGCGCGTGGCGACGAGCTCCACGACCTTGGGACTGTCCTCCATCTGGATATTGAAGGTGATGTCCGGATAGCGGGCGCGGAAGTCCTGCAAAAGGTGCGGCAGATAATACTGGCTGGGCACCGTGGAGGCCGCGATGGAGATCGTACCCTTCATCTCCTGCGAGAAGTTGCGCAGCGCGATGGCCGCATTCTCGCGCACCTGCAGGATCTCCTTGGCGTATTTGTAGAGGAGCTTGCCCGCGTCGGAGGGGTAGGTCTCCTTCGTGGTGCGGACGATGAGCTTGATATTCAGTTTTCTCTCCAGTGCGGAGACGTGCGAGCTGATGGTCGGCTGCGTCAGGTGCAGCAGCTCCGCGGCGCGGGAAAAGCTGCAGTTTTCCACCACGTAGACGAACGCTTCGAGCTCTTTGATATCCATATCAATGTCCATGAAGTTCCCCCGTCAGACAGGCAAAAGCAAAATGTTTTGCGCTGATAGTGCGTTGAATGCTTATTTTTTAACAGTATACACAGTTTAGCGCCGTTTGTCCAGAGAGGGAAACGGCATTTTGCAGGATTTTATGCATTTTTTGCCCGTGCGATGCACCGCGCGGGCAAAAAATGACGACTTACTGCTTGTCCTGCGCCAGCGCCTCGCCCAGCGCGATGGCGAGCTGATCGGGGCAGGAGGTATTCTTGAAGCCGCAGCGGATGCCGCGCATGCGCGCGATGGCATCCTCGGCCTTCATGCCTTCGACCAGGCGCGAAATGCCCTGAAGGTTGCCGTTGCAGCCGCCGATGACCTCTACGCTCTTGATGGTGTGGTCGTCGTTCAGCTCAATGTGCATTTCCTTGGAGCAAACGCCCTTGGTGCGGTAGTTATAAGTCATTTCTATCTCTCCTTTTCTGATAGTCCGCGTCAATCATAGCACATTCGCCCTGCGTTCGCAAGGGATGCACCGAAAAAGGAAAGAAAAAGAAGATGCGGCAATTCGGGGTGGTATTCCGCGAACAACTGTGCTATAATTATCCTGTTAGAATATTGCCATTACAGAACAAAACGCAAAAGGAGTTGTTTTTTATGTCAGTTTTGACCGCCGTTGTTCTCGGCCTTGTGCAGGGGATCGCGGAATTTTTACCGATCTCGTCCTCCGGCCATCTCGCCATCGCGGAGCATTTACTAAGCATCCAGGGCGCGAGCAACGTGCCCGACTTTTTCGACGTGCTGCTCCACCTCGGCACGCTCGTGGCGGTGTTTGCCGCTTACTGGGATGATATCCGCGATATGATCGTGGAGTTTTTCACCGGCATCGGCGACCTTGCCCATCATCGCACGCCGAACCCCGTGCCGCCTGCGCGCCGTCTCATTCTGCTCATCATTGTGGGCACGCTGCCGCTTTTCGTCATGGTGCCGTTTCGCCGTTTTTTCACGGAGCTGAGTGATAATATGTACTTTATCGGCGGCGCACTGATCGTCACGGGCATCCTGCTCTTCGCGAGCGACCGCGTGCGCCATGGCCGCAAGACGGAAAAGACCGCCACAATGCTCGACGCGCTGCTCGTCGGTATCGGTCAGGCCATCGCGCTGTGCCCGGGCATCTCCCGCTCCGGCATGACGATCACGGCGGGCTGCTTCACGGGCTTTGAGCGCAAGTTTGCCGTGCGCTTTGCATTCCTGCTCTCCATCCCCGCGGTGTTGGGGGCGAACATCCTGACACTCAAAGACGCGATCGACGCGGGCATCGACTTCTCCAGCGTGCCCGTGTACCTCGTCGGTGTCGTCGTCGCGGCGGTGTCGGGCTATGCGAGCATCCGCCTGCTGCGCTATGTTGCCGACAAGGGCCGTTTCGGCGCGTTTGCCTATTACTGCTGGGCCGCCGGCGTGCTGACGCTGGTGCTCACGATCCTGCACTAATTTTTGATTCTGAGGTGAACCATGGCACAACAGAAGAAAAAAACCACCACAACGAAAAAGAAAACGACGGGTTCGTCCCGCTCCTCGTCTTCCGGCAAGCGCACGGCGAAGAAGAATCAAAAGCGCCCCATCCGCCGCGAGGTCGCGGGCGCGATCCTGCTGGTGCTGGCGCTGTGCCTGGGCTTTAGCTATTTCCAGTCGGGCGCGTGGCTGCTCGATCAGCCGGCGAAGCTGTGCCGGTCGCTCTTTGGCTGGGGCTATTACCTCGTCGCGCCCGCACTGCTGCTGGGGAGCTATATTCTGCTCTTCCACCGTGGGCGGAACGTCGCGTCCTGCCTTGTCGGCACGGCGCTGCTGCCGGTCGTGTTCGGCGCGATCATGCACATCGCCCTCTGCAAGGAGGAGTATGTCAACATGGATGGCATCTTGAAGCTTCTGTGGATGAGCGGCAACGCGCTCGAGTCCGGCGGCGCGGTGTCTGCATCGCTTGCGATCATGCTGGTGCTGCTGGTGAAAAAGGTGCTGGCGATGGTCCTGCTCGTTGTGCTGTTCGTCGCGTTTTTGATGATGGCGTTCCGCTTGACGCCTGCCGCCGTGATCGAGGCCGTGCGCTCGCACGAGCGCGTGCCCTATGAGCCAGTGGAGGAAGAGGACCTTCCGCCGCAGCGCACCCATGTGCCGCGCCGCAGTGCGCCGGTCCACACGCCGGACGCCGCCATCGACATTCCGCTCGACGGCGAGGAGCGCGTCATCAAGAAAAATCCCACGGGCGGCTTCTTCCGCAAGAAGTCCGATAATATCAAGAGCCCCGACGAGCTGTTAGCGGGCGGAAGTGCCGCGGAGACGAAGAGCGCCGCACCCGTTTCGCCCGCCGCTGCGCCGTCCGCACCCGTTAAGCCTGTGACGGTGGAGGCCGACGACTTCGACCTGCCGCCGTTTGACACGACGCCGAGCGCTCCCGTGAGCGCGCCCGCGCCGGTCGTCCCGGCACCCGCACCTGTGATGCACACGCCGTTTGCCACGCCCACGCCGAGCGTGCAGGGCGCGCCCGTCGCCGCAGCCGCAGCAGCAACGACGGTTCCCGCCGTGCTGACCGACAAGCAGGAGGACAAGCTCCGCCGCGCCGAGGTCGATGCCGCGCGCGAGGAGGTCACGCGCGAGATCGAGGGCAGCGACGCGCAGCCCCAGCCGCCTGCATATCAGTATCCGCCCATCACGCTCTTAAAAGAGGGCAGCGTGACGAACGCCGCTGAGGCGGGCGCGGAGCTGCGCAACAACTCCCGCCGCTTGGCGCAGACGCTCACGAGCTTCGGCGTGGACGCCCAGCCGGGCGATGTGGTGCGCGGCCCGTCGGTCACGCGCTATGAGTTCACGCTCAGTCAGGGCGTGAAGCTCTCGAAGATCACAAATTTGCAGGACGATATCGCCCTTGCGCTGGGCGCGAGCGGCGTGCGCATCGCGCCCATCCCCGACAAGATCTCCGTCGTGGGTGTCGAGGTGCCGAACAAGCTCGTTTCGCCCGTCAGCATCCGCACGGTGCTCGAATCCACGGAGTTCACCACCCATCCTTCCACCACGGCTTTCGCCGTCGGCAAGGACATCAGCGGCAAGAACATCGTCGGGAATATCTCGAAGCTTCCGCACGTGCTCATCGCCGGTACGACAGGCTCCGGTAAGTCCGTGTGCACGAACTCGCTGATCGTCTCGATGCTCTATAAGTCAACGCCCGAAGAGGTGCGCTTTATCATGGTCGACCCGAAGATGGTCGAGCTTGCGCCCTACAACGGCATCCCGCACCTGCTCATCCCCGTCGTCACCGACCCGAAAAAGGCTGCGGGCGCGCTGCAATGGGCCGTGTACGAAATGATGAAGCGCTACAAGATGTTCTCCGAGCACAACGTCAAGGACCTTGCCTCCTACAATAAGGTGGCGGAGACGGACGAAACGCTCAAAAAGCTGCCGAGCGTCGTTGTCGTCATCGACGAGCTGGCCGACTTGATGCTCGTCGCGGCGAAGGAGGTCGAAGAGTCGATCTGCCGCGTGGCGCAGATGGGCCGCGCCGCGGGCATGCACCTGGTTATCGCGACGCAGCGTCCGTCCGCGGACGTCATCACGGGCCTGATGAAGGCCAACATTCCGAGCCGCATCGCGTTCGCGGTCGCTTCCGCGATGGAATCGCGCATCATCCTCGACACCGCGGGCGCGGAAAAGCTCGTCGGCCGCGGCGATATGCTCTATGCCCCGCTGGGCGAAGGCAAGCCCAAGCGCGTGCAGGGCTGCTTCATCTCGAGCGAGGAGATCGAGCGCGTGGTCAACTTCGTCAAGGAAAACGGCGAGACGGACTACGACGAATCCGTCATCGACAAGATCAACGCCGCCGTCGCCGAAAAGGAGAAGGGCAGCGGCAAGGGAGGCGGCAATGCCGCGCCTGATCAGAACGCCGCCGACGATGTGGATGAGCTGCTCCCCGCCGCGATCGACGTGGTCATGGAGACGGGTCAGGCGTCCGTCTCGATGCTCCAGCGCCGCTTGAAGCTCGGCTATTCGCGCGCGGCGCGCATCGTCGACGAGATGGAGACGCGCGGCATCGTGGGCCCGTTCGAAGGCTCAAAGCCCCGCCAGCTGCTTATCACGAAAGAGCAGTGGCAGGAGCTCAAGATGAAGGGCGCCTACGGCGCGACGCCGCCGGAAGCGGAAGAGCTTCCGCCGCCGGACGAGGAAAACTGAACAAAGCGAAAGCACCGAAAGCAAAACGGCTTTCGGTGCTTTTTTTGCGCGTCTCGGTTTCCATGCGCACGGGAGTCGCATAGACTGTCGGGGAAGAAAAAATGGGGGAGGAGATCGACATGGCCTATTCCGACAGGGAGCTGCTCGCGCGCCTCATCGAGTGCGAAGCGGGCGGTGAGGGCGAGAATGGGATGAAAGCCGTGGCGAGCGTCGTGATGAACCGTGTGCGCTCGACGGGCGGTGAATACGCGCGCGTGGGGCAGGGCAGCATCCGCAATATCATCTTTCAGCCGGGGCAGTTCGTCTGCGCGAGCGAGACCGAGCGCGGCAGCTACAACCCGCAGAACATCTACAACATGCGCCCGACCGATATCCATTACGAGATCGCGGACTGGGCCATCGCGGGCAACCGATTGAACGGCCTTGGAACGGCGCTGTGGTTCTTTAACCCGTTTTCGCCGTCCTGCCGCGCGATTTTTCCTTCAAATGTGGGGGCGTTCGTCATGCGTATCGGCGACCACTGTTTTTATAACCCCACCGCCGCGTATTACGACACCTGAGAAAAGCAAATCAGCAGCAACGGGAAAGGGAGAGGACGTTTTTATGATCCAGATGGGAAAAAGCATGCCGTGCCTTTATGAGCAGATGGTTGCCGTGCCCGCCATGGCGAGCGCGCAGCAGAGCGGCAACAGCAATAATAGCAGCAATAATAGCAGTAATAACAACAGTAACAACAACGCGAGCCAGAGCTATGAGGAAATGCTTGGAGGATCGTCGGGGGCGGGGGACATGTCGCTCGTGCTGCAGGGCGGCGCGAGCGGGCAGTTCCAGCCCACGCCCGACAAGATCGAAGAGTCGCAGACCGTCGACAAGATGGCCTACAATTCGTGGAAGGGGATGCTCGCGCGCAACATCGGCCGCGCAGTCATCGTGAGCTTTCTTGTCGGTTCGCAGAACACGGTCGTGGCGGTCGGCACGCTACAGGAGGTCGGAAACGACTATATCACGCTGTTCCACCCCGGCCGCAGCGCCTACATCACCGCCGACATCTACTCCATCCGCTTCGTGGAGTTCCCGCAGGGGAACAACGTGATCACACTCAACTAAAAAGGGACGCTTTCGCGTCCCTTCATTTTTGCTTTTGCGTTCGCAGACGCAAAGAATTTTGATCGTCGATCGCCGCGACCAGCGCGTGGCGATCGACACCTCTCGCTCCGCGCGTGTCGCAGCCGCCAGCGGCGGCAAGGCACAAAGCGGAGTGTGGCCTTCCTCAAAAAAGCGGCTTTACCGCTTTTTTGAAGTACTTAGAATCTTCTTCTCCGCCCGTGGTAGCCGCCGTGTGCCGCGCCGCGGCGGCGGTGGCCGTAGCGACGGCGGCGGGAGAACATCGTCACATAGACGACGAGCGCGACGATCAGCAGTACGACCACGATCAACAGAATGCGGACGAGCGGCTTTGCGAAAAAGTCAGACACCCTGCGCTGCGCCGTCAGGAACCACGAGGCCGATACATCGTTCAGCGCTAAGAGGTCCGTCTCGGCGTAGACCTTACCATTGTAGGAGAGCGTCAGCTTGCCGAGCACGTCGCCCGCGGAAACGGGCGCGTCGACCGTGTCGTTCGTGAGCGTCACGGTGCGCTCAAGCATGTCGGGCTCGACATTGTCGGGCAGCAGGCAGGCGATATCCTCCGCCGCGTGGGTCGAAACGTAGCTCGCTTCGCTCGAAAGCGCGACGGGCACCTCCTGCACAAGGTCAGAGGAGGAGAGAATGTCGCGGAGGACAAAGTTGTCAAAGCCCCAGTCGAACATGCGCGACGTTTCGGAGAAGCTGCGCGTCTGGATGGTCACACCATCCTCGAGCGTCACGCGCTCTGCGCCCAGCACCACGCTGATCATGTGGCGGCTGCCGCGCAGGGCGGACGAAATGAGGCAGTAGCCCGCCTCGGGTGTCGAGCCGGTCTTGATGCCCTGCGCGTCGCGGTACACATACCCGCGGGCGCGCCAGTTGGAGATGAGAAAGTTCGTCGAATGCAGCTCACGCGGCTTGTCGGTCATGTTCGTGACGGGCACGGTGTAGCTCTTGGAGTTGCAGATCTCCATGAATTTGTCATGTTTCAGCGCCTCGCGCGTGATGAGGTAGAGGTCCCACGCGGTCGTGTAGTGCTGGGAATTGTGAAGACCCGTGGCGTTGGCGAAGTGCGTGTGCTCGCAGCCAAGCTCCGCCGCGCGCTCGTTCATGCGCGCGACAAAGGCGTCGACCGAGCCGTAGAGCGTTTCGCCCAAAATGTTGCACGCCTCGTTCGCCGAGACGATGAGCATGCAGTTGAGCAGCTGCTCGACCGTCATCGTTTCGCCGGGGACGATGTTCGCCGTGCTGCCGTCGCTGGAGAGCCCCTCGAACGCCGATTCCGTCGCAGTGACGGAGTCGGTCAGTGCGATCTTGCCCTCGTCGATGGCTTCAAACACCAGCAGCGCGACCATCACCTTTGTAAGCGATGCAGGATAGTTTTCCTGATGGGCGTTTTTCTCATAGAGAATTTCGCCCGTGTCGGCCTCGATGAGAAGGCCGGCCTTCGCGTCGAGTGTGAAGTCCTCATAGGCGTCAGCGCTCGTGAGCGAAAAGAGCGGGAGCAGGAGCGCAAAAGATAAAAAAAGTGAAAACCAGCGGCGTTTTTTCATGGAAATATACCTCGTTGTATGATACAATCAAATAGAATACAGTGAAGAGGAGCGCGCCGTTCGGCACGCTTCGACATCAGTATAGCAAAAAAGGCAGGCGAGCGCAACCGTGGAAAAGCAAGAAAAGAAAACCAAAGTCAGCGGCGTCTACCTTGTGCTCGCCGCGCTGACGGTGCTGTTCGCCGTTTCGCTCGTTTTTCTGCACAAAACGGCCTACGAGGGTGCCTCGCACGGGAATTACACCGTGACGACGCAGGACAAGACCGACGAGATCACCGCGCCCACGCGCGTTGTGACGCTTGTGAACGTCAATACCGCGACGGCGGAGGAGCTTGAAACGCTGACGGGCATCGGCCCGTCGCTCGCGCAGGCGATCATCGACTACCGCGCAGAGCACGGCGATTTTACGGCGGCGGAGGACCTTTTGAACGTCAAGGGCATCGGAGAGGCGAAGCTCGAGGGATTCCGCGCGGAGATCACATTCACGGAGGAGGATGGCAATGAAAATTCTGGTGGTTGACGACGAGCAGCTTCTCGTCAAGGGCATGAAATTCAATCTGGAAAACGAGGGCTATACGGTCGAGACCGCCTACGATGGCGCGACCGCCATCGACATGGCGAAAAGCGGCGGGTTCGACCTCATTATCCTCGATCTGATGATGCCGCAGGTGGACGGGCTGACGGCCTGCATGCGCATCCGCGAATTTTCCAATGTGCCCATCATCATGCTGACCGCTCGCAGCGAGGACGCCGACAAGATCATCGGTCTTGAGTCCGGCGCGGACGACTATATCACAAAGCCATTCAACATCTTAGAGCTCAAAGCGCGCATCCGCGCGCTGCTGCGCCGCGCGAACGCCGCACCGCAGCAAAAGCAGCCTGAAACGCTCCTGTTGACCGCGGGCGGCATCACGCTCGACCCAGAGCAGCGCGTCGCCGTCAAAAACGGCGAGATCGTCGAGCTCACGGCCAAGGAATACGATCTCATCGAACTTCTTGTCAAGAATCCGCGCCGCGTTTACTCGCGCGAAAATCTGATGGACCTCGTCTGGGGCTACACCTACGCAGGCGACTACCGCACAGTGGATGTGCACATCCGGCGGCTTCGCGAAAAGCTCGAGGAAAACCCCGCCGCGCCGCAGCACATCCTGACCAAATGGGGGGTGGGGTACTACTTGAAGGACTGATTTCCCACTAAAAGAAAGAGAAGGGGGGCAGCGCCGTGCAGATGCATGCGAGCCTGCAGCGAAAATTCAGCTTCAGCTATATCGCCATCATTCTGGCGGTGCTGATCCTGCTGAACACGTATCCGCTCATCACGTCGGAAAACCTGACGTTCCGCTCTAAGCAGAGCTCGCTGCAGGGCAGCGTCTCGGTGATGGTGACGGCGCTCTCCGGCCTTGAGGAGCTGAGCGAGGAAAACGTCGCGGGCGCGATGACGCTCGTGGAGGAGACGGGCATCTCCCGCGTGCTTGTGACGGACGCCTCGGGCCGCGTGCTGTACGACACGCGCGAAACCGACGGCGCGATCGGCCGCTATGCCTTTTATACAGAGCTTGTGCAGGCGCTTCGCGGAGAAGACGTCTTTTACACCGAATTTTCGGACAAGGCGTTCAAAAGCCGCGCGGCCTCGCCGGTCATCTACCACAGCCAGACCATCGGCGCGGTGTATGCCTACGAATACGACACCGAGCAAGCGGAGCTGCTGCTGTCCCTGCAGCGCAATCTCCTGACGATTTCGGCGGTCGTGCTGGTGTTCGCCGGCGGGATCAGCGTACTCTTATCCCGTGTGCTGACGCGGCGCTTCGGCGTACTGACCGACGCCATCCGCAAGATGCGCGAGGGCTCGTACAGCCACCGCGCCGAGGTCGGCGGGCACGACGAGATCAGCGAGCTCGCCGCCGAGTTCAACGACATGGCTGACCGGTTGCAAACGACGGAGGACGCTCGCCGCCGCTTCGTGTCGGACGCGAGCCACGAGCTCAAAACGCCGCTGGCGGGCATCAGGCTTCTGTCCGACTCCATTTTGCAGACGGAGAACATGGACGCGCAGACCGTGCGCGAATTTGTCGGTGATATCGAGCAGGAGTCCGAGCGCCTGGCGCGCATCACGGAAAATCTGCTGCGGCTCACGCGGCTCGACAGCGGCATCGTCGAGCCGGCGCAGAGCGTCGCGGTCGCGCCGGTCATCGAGCGCGTGGTGCGGATGCTGCGGCTGGTCGCCGACGAGAAGCGGGTCGAGCTGACCTATCTCGTCGAGCGGGAGCAGAGCGTGCGGGCCGGCGTGGACGACCTGCACCAGATCATTTATAACCTCACCGAGAACGCCATCAAATACAACCGCCCCGGCGGCTTCGTGCGCGTGACGCTTGGCGGCACGGAGGACGAGTGCGTGCTGCGCGTGGAGGACAACGGCATCGGCATTCCCGAGGAGGATATGCCGCGCGTGTTCGACCGCTTCTACCGCGTGGACAAGATGCGCTCACGCGCCGCGGGCGGCACGGGCCTTGGACTTTCCATTGTGGCGGACACCGTGCGCCGCCGCGGCGGCAGCATCGCCGTCAGCGCCCGCGCGGGCGGCGGCACCTGCTTCACGGTGCGGCTTCCTGCCGTGCGGAGGGAGGGGGAGACATGAGAAGAAAGGCTTTCCTGTTCACGTTTCTCGTTCTTTCGCTGCTGCTCGCCGCCTGTGTGCGCAGCGGCGGGACGGAGGGAGAAAACAGCTATACGATCTACTACCCCGCCGCCGAGCTGCGCGACGTGCCGGGCGAGGACGCCATCGTTGCCCGCACCGTGCAGCTCCCGGACGCCGACACGCTCACGCAGGAGGAGCTGGCGCAGCGATTGCTGGAGCGGCTTCTTGCCGACGCGCCGGATGCGGGCGTCCGCGCGCCGATGCCGGGCGGGACGACGCTTCTGAGCCTGTCGGTCCTCGGCAACTGGGCGCGGGTGGACTTCTCGCGGCAGTATGCGCGCCTTGCGGGCATTGATCTGACGCTCGCCGATTACTGCGTGACGCTCACGCTCACGCAGCTCGACGGCGTGAACGCGGTGTCCATCACCTCGGGCGGGCGGGAGCTGCCGTACCGCGAGACGCAGACGCTTACGGCGGCGGATCCGCTGCTGTCGATGCGCGAGGACGCGCTGCGCCCCATCACCGTATCGCTCTACTTCCTCGACCCGACGAGCGGCGCGCTGCGCGCGGAAAAGCGCGCGCTGGCGCTCTACGAGGGACAGACGCGCGTGA
>ENA-ORIC01003227-ORIC01003227.1-human-gut-metagenome-genome-assembly--contig:-NODE-3227-length-11669-cov-3.616891_pt1 | contig 11669 bp, 8 predicted proteins | sample MGYA00243023_ERZ508732 | MGnify/ENA primary metagenome ERZ508732 (study PRJEB26277, sample SAMN04329767) | human gut metagenome | biome: human-associated habitat | host: Homo sapiens | place: USA...
CACGGGCAGCGCGTGAAAGAACGCGTTTTCCAGCCGGACTGGACTACACCGGAACGTTTTGAATACACCTGCAACCTGTTCCGCATTCTGGCACTCATTGGAGACGAACAGGCTGACAGGCTGACCGTCAGCACGCTCCCTGCCTCGCACAGCTGGTTTCATGCAGATGAAGAACGCATCTTCTCCCGGCTGGACGCCATGAGCGGATTCCTGGATGTGCTGGGCAGGCAGACCGGCCGCCTGATGCAGCTGGGGCTGGAACCGGAACCATTCGGCCATTTTCACGATACGGATGGAGCCATCCGTTTTTTCAACGGCCTCCGCAACCGTTCCCGCCGTCCCGAACTTATCGAACGCCACCTGGGGCTGACATACGATACCTGCCATTTCGCCATTCTCCGGGAAGAACCGGAATTCACCCTCTCCGCCTGGGAGGAAAACAACATCGCCCTCTGCAAAGTGCAATTTTCCAACGCCCTGGAATGCCGCATATGCGGGGTGGAAGACCTGGAACGCCTCCGGCAGTTTGACGACGGCGTTTATTTCCATCAGACCAGCATCCTCCACCGGGAAGGCGCCATGCTTTTCCCGGACCTGCCCAATGCCCTGGCCTATGGGCGGGATTATGCAGAGGAAATACGTGATTCCCAATGGCGCATTCATTACCACATTCCCCTGTACGCTTCACCGGAACCACCCTTGAAAAGCACGGAAGAATTCATCCTGAAAACGCATAATTTCCTCCGGGGCCGCAAAGGCCCGCAACCGCACCTGGAGGTGGAAACCTATACCTGGAGCGTCCTGCCGGACCACATGAAGATCCCCCTGGCAGCCCAGATTGCCCGTGAACTGCATTATATTGAAACCCTGTAAAGCCATGATGCCCCGCATGCATCCCTCCGCCGTCCTGTCTTCCGGATTCCTGCTGCTGTCCACCGGTCTTTCCTCCTGCACATTTCTTCCCATGTTTTCCTCCGGAGGGCAGGAAACGCCGCGGACCCTGGGCGCACGCATGGAAAAACACACGGAAGTCCTGCAAAAAGACATCGGGGAAAGAAACGCCAGCCAGCCCAAATCCATGGACGCCGCCGCCAAATACATCGCCGGGAATTTCTCGGACATGGGGTACGCCGTCACCATGCAGCCCGTATCCGGAGGAAACGTGAAAAAAGGAGCGGCCATTTACAACATCCTGGTTTACAAGCCCGGCCTGTATTCCAACAATCAAAGCATCGTCGTGGGAGCCAATTATGATTCCAGCGGACAGCGCAACAACGGCAGCGGAACGGCCCTGCTGCTGGAGACGGCGAGAGGCCTGAAAGACATCCCCACCAATCACAATATCTATTTTGTCGCATACGCGAACGGAGCGGAGCCCACAGGGAAATCCATCTCTTCCGGAGCCTGCGTGCATGCCAGCACCCTAAGCGGCAGCATTGGAGCAACCAACATCCTGGGCATGATCAATCTGGAACCCCAGAAGCTGGATGCCGGAGAGGAACGAAAACAGCCGGACCCGGAATCCTACCGGGAAGCCGTTCTGTTCACGACCACCCCGCACGGCAAGAAATTTGCTGGCCAGTGCGCCGCCCCCTTCGCCAAATCCTGGGAGCAGGCGCCCGCTACCTTCCACCGGGAACCTTCCGCCCTCACAGGCAATGACCGCCATTATGCGGTCCTGGGCATTCCCACGGTCTCCTGCCGGTGCAAGTATCCCGTCACGGATGCCCGTACGGAAGAGTATGTGCAGGCACTGACGGACATGATCCACCAGGTAGCGGACAACGACGCGCCCGAACCGGCAAAAAACGCCGGCCAGGGCGAGAAAGCATCCTGACGTTTCCCTCTCTCCCCGTTACCGGGACAGCTTTCTCCTTCCGTGGCCGCCGCCCAGCATCAGCACAGGCATGAAGGAAAGGGCCACCAGCGCAATAACCATAGGCATCCAATTGTCGGAATACCTCTGCATCAGGAACGAAGTCAGGGAAGGGCCGGCCAGCGTGCCCAGGGAATAACTCAACAGCAGAAGCTGGTTCATGGTCACCAGTTCATCCCGGGAAGCTTCCTCGCATCCCCAGGCCATGGCAACAGGGTACAGGGAAAATCCGGCCAGCCCCAGAGCAATCAGGGAGGGAGCCATCAGCCCCCCCTTCAGCATCAGCCCGGCACAGGCCGCCGCCACCAGCAGGGACTGGCATTTCATGACGAAAGCGCGGCCGTACCTGTCCGCCAGCCGCCCCATGGGCCACTGCCCCAGAATGGCAGCGGCAATCAGCAGGGCCATCCAGTATCCCACGGAAGAGTGGTCCATTCCCTGGTGCTTCAGAAACAGGGGCATCAGGCAATAAATAGTACCCAATACCACGCCGGAAATCACACATCCCACAACACCCAGAAAGACGCTGCGGCGTCTCAGCAGTGTCCGAATCTCTATATGGGAGGAGGATGAAACCTGTCCATTGCCCGGCTCCAGACGCGCGAACATCAGCGGAACCATGCCCGCCACTGATAAAATGCAGACTTCCGTCACAATCAGGGGCATATCGCTGGGGAACCAGCCCAGAAGCAACTGCCCCAGCACCGTACCCAGATAATAAACCACCATGTAGGAAGCCAGCAGAATGCCGCGGGTTTGCAGCGTTCCGGCCCTCAGCAGGGCGCTTTCCACCACCACCAAGACCAGGGCGCAGCTGATCCCCGCCAGCAGCCGGAGGCCGCTCCAGGCCGGCACGCCGGGAAACACAGGCAGCAGAACGGTGGAGACTGCGCATAAAAGGCATGCATATTGGTAACTTCCTTTGAACCCGGCCCGGCGAATCACGCCGCCAGCCAGCAGCGTTCCGGCCAGGTTCCCGAGAAAAAAGAAAGCCCCCACCAGCCCTGCCTCCCAGGTGGCGGCATCAAATTGCTCCATCCACAGGGGAACAACCGTATTCAACACGGCAAACGCCACTGTCTGGAAAAGAAGCCCCGCCAGCAGCAGGGCAATAGGCCAGGTAAATGTACGCATCACGATAAAGCGGGGACTATAGCACCAAAGCCGCATCAGTCAACCGCCTCTTCCGTCGGAAAGAAAAACAAAAAAAGCGCCTCATCAACAAAAGACACAACACATTGATTGTTAAATTATTAATAAACAATTCAAAATATAGGGGATTGTCATATTCCCCGGCGCAGGGAAGCGGGCAGTATCTTCATCTGCTCCCGATATTTGGCCACCGTCCTGCGGGCGATGTTCACCCCTTTTTCCCGCAGCGCGGCCGCCAACCCGGCGTCACTGAGGGGTTTGGTAGAATCTTCCTCCGCAATCAGCCGCCGCATCAGCTCCTGGACGGCGCCGGCAGCCACGGCTCCGGAAGCCGCCCCGTCCGGGGAAACGCCGCCTTCAGACGGAACTCCCGCACTGAAAAAGGATCTCAGCTCTTTCATCCCCCACCTGCACAACAGGTACTTGTCCCGGCACGCCCGGGAAACCGTGGAAACATGAACCCCCATCTCCTCCGCCACTTCTTCCATGCCCAAGGCCTTCAGGCGGGACGGACCGGACCTGAAAAAATCCTCCTGCCTCCTCACGATGACACGGGCCAGGCGCAAAACGGTCTCCTGCCTCATATCCAAAGCCCGCAACAGCTCCTGTCCCTCCCGGAACGCCCTGCGGAGATATTGCCTCAGCTCCCGGCTTCCGGAACCCTCAGCCATTAACTCCATATACCGTTCATTCATGGACAGGCGCGGAAGATACTCGGAAGTGAGGATAACCTCCAGCACGCCGGAAGGCCCTTCCTCCACAATAACATCAGGCAGCAGATGAGGATTGCCGCCGGGGGCGTAGGCCCCCCCTGGATCAGGAGTCAGGCTCCTAATCACCTCCAGAGCCTCCGCCACGGCCCCCGGTTCCACGTCCAGCAGGCGTGCGGCTTCCTCATACTTGTGCGCCGCCAGTTCCCGCCAGCAGCGCTTGACCAGGCGGAAAGCAAGCGAACGCTTCAAACCGCGCTGTTCAAGCTGGATCAGCAGAGAATCCCTTAAATCCGCCGCCCCCACTCCGGGCGGGTCCATTTCCCTCAGCGCAGCCAGAGCTTCCTCCATGTCCCGCATGCTGAAACACCCCTGCTCTTCCAGCTCCTGCGGAGACTCCGTCAGAAACCCGCGTTCGTCCAAAGCGTCAATCAGCAGGAACAGGGCGTCCCGGGCGCGGCCCGTCAATGAGGAATGCTGCGCCTGGTCCATCAAATGGGTTTTCAGGGATTCCGGAGCCACGACGGATTCATACATGAAATCACGGCGGGCGGCCGCGTCCCCAGACAGGCGGCCTTCCGCCGTAAACTCGTTCCACCCGTCCTCCCGCTCATTCCAGGCATCCCCGTCCGGACCGTCTTCCAGTGCTTCCGGGGAAGCGTCCGGCAACTCCTCAAGCATGGGATTGGTTTCCAGCGCCTGGCGTATAATCTGCCTTAATTCCAAAGCGGAAGCCTGAAGAATCTGCATCCCCGTCTGCATGGACTGGGAAACGGCCATCTGGCGCGTCATTCCATGCTGCAGGGATACCTCACTCATACCGCCCACAAGCTACACCACCCCCCGGAATCTGGCAAGGGGGAACACCCTGCCGAAAAAGCTGCCCGCACGCCGCAACAGCAAAAAAAGGCCACCACTTTCATGTGGCGTTTTTGGAAAACGTTCATATAATAAATGCCCATGAAGATTTTGCACATACTTGCTTTCTCCCTGCTGGCCTCCCTTCTCTCAACGGCTGCGCCGTCCCCTCTGACTCCGCTGCCACGGGAACAGCCCCAATGGTGGAGGAAGCAATATGAACAGCAGGTGGAACAAATAAAAAACAACCCCTGCGGCGTCCTTTTCCTTGTAACGGCGCAAGATAGTTGCGATATGCGGGACAGGTTGTTGCGATATTTCGCCACTTGCGGCCAGGAAAAGCCCCTTTCCGGAAACCTGAAAAGAGGTGAAAAAACGCCTGAAAACGGGTGAATTTGCGTGACTTTTACCCCCGAATTTGCTATAAAAAACTCACCGGAAGGAAGGTTGATCCGTACCTTGAACCGGGGCTATTGCCGCCGCTGCCATCAGCTTTATTTTGGCGTTGCAAAGGGAGTGCATAATTTCCGCCCTGCGCTCGCGCGGCACTCCATAAGGCCGGGGGTTGCCTGTCGTCACCATCCGGAACATCCGGGCGTATAAATCAGGGGAAGCCTCGGCGCTGTGCCAGCACCAGCAGGACCAGCGGGAATTCTCCGATTCCCCGCGCCGCCAGGGCGCTTCAATCCGGCATGCCTCCCGTCCGTATTCTTCAATCATGGTTAAGGCATACGTTAAATCCTCCGGGGCTGAATCCGGTAAATGCCGCTCCTGAAGAACATCGGCCAAATGGACGGCCACATGGGCACGCACGGCATAGCAGCACCCATAGGTTAAATGCCGATCATCCCCGGAAGAGTACCACAGGCACTCCGGATGGTCCGTCATCCAGTGCAGCCAGTCCCCATCTAAAAGCGCCGTGTCAGCATCCAGCTTGACGAGTATATCTTCAGGGGCTGCCCCTGCCGTCATGGAGCGCAGCACTCCCACAATGGCGCCGGGGCCGCGTAAATTCCCGCCGCGCATCCAGGATGTCTGATCATAGACGGCTCCCAGCTCTTCCAGGGCCTCCACCGTTCCGGCATCCACCGGAGCGTGGCAATCATCCAGCACCCGAACCAGGGCAGACGGGCAGGCCATCCGGGCGCACCTGGCCGCCGCTACGGCTTCCGGGGCGTCTTCCTTATACGTGAATATGTGAATTCTGATCATAAAAAACTACGGTCCCCACGGATAATACGTGCCGCCCCCTACGGGAAGCTGAATGGTGCCCAGGGCGTACTGGATTACATCGTCGCCTTTAATGACGGCCAGAGGGAAGGAATAATAAAACAGCCGGGACGGCCTTGCTCCGTCTATGGATGTAAGCATGAAGGGGTCCACCGTCCCCGCGGAGGAAATGACGGCCATGCCCGTGATTTCCTCGTTTTCATTCAGAATCAAATTCAGCCAGACTTCCCCTTCCATCATCGGCAAATCCTTGCTTGCCGGGGCATCTCCCAGCACGCGGCCATTCAGCATGATTTTTCCGGGCGTGATGGTGGCTCCCGTCTTCTGGCCATCCTCGTTATACTCTAATTGAACGCGGAATCCGTAATCATTAGGTTCTTCCGTGGCCGCCGTCCAAATAATCTCGCCGCGGGGGCTGACGGTCGGGGCCTTGGGGCTGATGCGGGCGTTGGTATCGTAAGTCAGGGACAGGGCGGGATTGTCCTGCACCTGATCCTGGTTGTCCCGGTCGTCCATAGCGGCCTGGTTGCTGTAAAGCTGCTGCTGTCGGTCAATCATGCTTTGCAGGCTCAAATGGTCGGGAACTCCCGTGGATATATACGTGTTGCCCGCGGATAAATCCACCGTGACGCCCTGAATGACCGTCCGCATGTCCAGCCAGGCCGGGTTGGCCCCTGCAATCGACAAGCGCCGCCCCAGCAGCAGGTCCGGACGGATGGCCGCCAGGGCGTCCACGCTTCCGGCCCAGGGTGCCACGCGGGTCATTTGGTAATAGGCGGCCAGGACGGGCCTGTAATTTGGCCAGTCCGCTTCGCCGCTCCCGCTGCCTCCGGACGGAGGCGGGAATGCAGAACCGTCCTCCGGGCCGATTGTCCCCTGGCGGTCCACCTTGTAATGCCGTTTCCGGGTGTTGGTGGTAACGCCGCGCCAGGTCAGCCAGTTGTAATACCTCGTCACCTTGTCCCCGTTAATCGTCACGGTTTTTTTACGCGGAAAGAGCAGCTCAAAACCCTTTTTCGGAGGGGAATCTATGTAAACGTATTGCTTGAAGACTACTTCACACCATTTGATGGTTGTGCAGGCTTCGCTTAAAGAACCGGAAACAAGTTCGTATTTAGTGGCGGTCGTGCTGTAGTTCCTGGAATCCTGCCCTTCCACGGCGGGCGTCTCCCGCTGGATCGTCCCGAACTGTGCCCCGGGAACCTTCGCCAGTTCCGGAATCTTTTTTGTCCACCATTCCCGGGCATCCTCCGGCCCGGTCGGCATCTTTTCGCCCAGGACCATCATTTCCGGTTTGGCAAAGTTGTATTGGGGGCCATCCACGCCATCCTCGTCGGTGTCGTCCGGGTCATCCCCCGTTCGCGGGTCGGACAGCTGCACGATCGTGCAGCCTTCCTGGTGCAAGTCCGCCCCGGTCGGGTGGACAACCGTGGACGTGGCGTACTTGCCCCGCGTCATCACTACCCCCACCGCGGGGGGCACCAGGTCCACCCGTTCCGTCAGCTGGATTTTTGACAATCTGTGCGCGATCCGGTCCAGCGTCACCGGGTCCAGGCGGTCCCCGTCCGCAATGTGCAGCACGGGGCTGGCTCCGGAATAATCAAACCAGGCCACCATGCCGGGCCGGGAACTTAGGAATTTGCGCAGCAGGGAGGCGTGCTTGTCACAGGCGACATCCGTGTCCCATATCCAGGCGGAATCATCCACATCCAGCACATAATCCGTCACCAGCGCCCCGTGGGTGCGGGCGTTGTCCAGCACCGTCCGGAGGGCCGCCGCGATCTTGATGCGCCGTTTGACCGACGCCCCGGAGGATAGGCCGGAAAACGCCGCAAACGAGAAAGCAATCCTGCCCGCCCCGATGCCGGAGCCGAAAAACGTCGTGCCCTCCATCGGCTTCCAGTGGTCGCAAATTTCCACCTGCCACACGTAGCCGGACGCGGACAAGGCGGCATCACACTTGCGCACGGTGCCGTCCAGCACCGTCACGCCGTCCCACGCCACCCGCACGCGCTCTTTATAAGAGAAGGGGGCGGCATCCATCATTTCCCGGCCCAGCTGGAAAGACACCTGGGCCGCCGTAAAATTCCGCCATTGCCAGCTGCATGACTGGCTGGCCAGTCCCGTCAATTCTACTGTTCTAATGTCCATACCCCCGCTGTGAATCAATCTTGTTCAGGCGGCTTTTCAGCTCCGCCACTTCCGCGTTCAGCTTTTGCGCCGTTTCCTGGCTCCTGGAATACCTGCCTAGTATCTCCCGCACCAGCTCCACCATGCCGTGAATCGCGGGCGTTTCGTCCTGGCCGCGGTCGTTGCCAAGAAGCATTTTCAGCTGGCTGGCCAGCTGGGCACGCTCGCCCTTGTCCACCTGTCCGTCCTGTAACGCCTTGCGCACAACGTCCTCCACCTGGTAAAGGATTTCATAGTCGGAACTTCCGGCCAGATCCCCCGCTTTCTGCACAGCCCCCTCCCGGTATTTCCGCATCCATTCCGTCAGCTCCATTGCTTCCATGCTTTTGGCCTGGATGTCTTCAGGCAGGGCGGTTACTTTCCGGGCGGCTTCTTCCAGGCCCTTGATTTTTTGTTCTTGTCCTTCCTGTGTCTTTTTAGCGTCCAGGATGTCATTCATGGACTTCCAGGCTTGTTCCGCGGCTTTCACCATGCCCCGGTCGGCGTCGGAATTGTAAGCATTGCCGAATTTTTCTTTCAGGGCTTTTAAGAAGTCTTCCGTCCATTTGGCGTCATTCTCGTCCCGCTTGTCCCATAACTTCCGGTCCTTGTTGCGCAAGCGGCCAATCGTGTCCCGGAACCTGGTGGCGTTTTCCTGGGCCTTTTTATTACCCTCCGCATACTTGTCCGCAAATCCGGAGAAGGAATCTAGGCTTGCTTCCAGTGTTTCCACAGCCGTGTTCATGGCCGTTTTGGTAGCGTCCAGTTCTTTCTTACGCGCTTCCGCGGCTTTGGATAGAGCTTCCGCCGCCGTCCGGGAAATTGTAGCATCCCTCCGCTGGTTATCCTGCCAGGCATCCGTCTTTTTCGTTTCCGTTTGCACGTCGGAATCTGCCTTTGCCTGGACGCCCTGCACAGTCAGAACATTATTCAGCCGTTCCTTGGCCGTCGTCACAGCTTCATCTAAAGCTTCCTGCTCTTTGAATAAATCAGCCAAAGATGCTGTTCTGTTTTTGATTACCTCTCTGGCGACTTTTAACGCATCCGCATAAGCCATATACAAGGCATCCCCGGACTTGCCGCGCACGTCGCCCAGCAACCCCGTATTCTTGATGCCTTCCATCATGCTGTTCAAGGCGGCTTCCTGCTGCTGTTTTTCTGCAATCAGCCGGGCCATCATTTCTCCATTGGTGGCGGATGGCATGCTGGCATCTTTCCGCATGCCATCCATTAAGGCCTGTACATGCTTCAGGGTTTCTTCATCCTGATTCTTTTTCTGCTGTAATCCGGCCACCAGTGGGATGCCCACGCCGCCCAGCATGGCCGCTTTAGCCATTTCTTTCGGCGCGTCTGCAATTTCCTTTTCCAGCTTCTTCTTTTTGGCTGCCAGTTCCTGCCATTGTTTCAGGGCCGCTTCCGCATTCTTGAAAGCGTCCGCCTGCTTGTAAAAATCCTCCGTCTTCAGGTCTCGCACGCCTGCCGCTGCCGGGCTGGATTGGGTAAGCTCCTGCATGCGCCTGATCTGCTCCGCCTTGGCTTCGGCCAGGGCTTCAGCGCGGCGCACGGCATTTTCCGCCTGCTGCCGTTCGATAGCCCGGCGTTCTCCGGCGTCTTTGGCGTCGATGGCCGCCAGGGCGTCCCGGGCTTGGCTTTCGGTCATTTCCCCGCGGATCTGTTTTTGCCTGATGATGCTCCGGTTCTTTTCGTTTTCGATGGCCAGCAGCTGGGCCTGCATTTCCAGGTTCCGGCTCGCCTTTTCGTCCAGGGCTTCGATCGTCCTTTTGCGGGCGTCGTAAGCGTCATTGATCTGTTTGACCAGGGAATGTTCCTTCTTCAGCGCCTGTTCCTGGTTCAATCTCCCCAGTTCCGCACTCATGCCCGCCTGCCAGGCTTCCACCTTCGCTTTCCCTTTTGCCAACACGTCCGCAAGTTGCGCGGAAACTTTTTTAGCGCCCAGGCCAAACGCATCATTCAGGGCATTTCCGGCAGCCCGGCCCAGCCCCCAGGCTTCCTTGCCCAGGTTGAGGACATTGGTGGCGTTTTGCAGGCCGCCTTTGAACTTGCGCCATTCCTGCATTTTATCACCCGCCCAGGTTTGAACCTGTCCGGGAAATTTGGATAAGGCGTCAATGCTGCGCTGTAGCCATCCGGACTGCTGCTTGACGGCATCCGCAGCATGGCCCACTGTTTTGTCCGCGCCCTGGACCGTCGCGCCCAGCGCGTCCAGTCCGTCAATCCTCACAGTCCAGTCATTAGGCGTTGCCGCCTGTGTCTCCGGATAAGCGGGCACGGCCCCCGTCTGCCCCCCCACGCCTCCGGATGGAAGCGCCGGAACAGACTTGACCGCCCGGGACAATTCATCCATGCCCTTGCGTACCTGGTCCAGCGTCCCCTCCGGCTTGGTAGATGCGGCCAGGCTCTTGGCCAGCGTGGCGTCCATCCTGGCCAGCAGCGCGGCAATCTGGTCCAGCCGCGCCATCATCCATTCATTCCCGCCTTCCCGGGCGGAGGGGACAGGAAGGGGGGAATGATCCGGGGCAGCAGCCCCGCGGGCCACCTCTTCCACGGCTTTGGACACCCGGGCAATTCCGGACTGCATTTCTTCCAGGGCCTTGTCCGTCCGTCCCTGGGCGGACGTTCCGCTGGCCGCCACTCCTTCCGCGCGGGCGATCGTCCCGGCCAGATGGTCCAGTCCCTCCACCTGTATGGTCATCTTGCCAGGGGCGGATGCCCCGGAGAATGCCCGGGCATCCGCCACGGTTCCCACCCCTCCGGAAATAAGTTCCCGCGGCAGCCCCCTGGCTGCCGTGGAAAGATCGTCCACCCCCTTGCGCACCTGGTTAATCCCGCTCATGTCCGCCCGGGTGCCAAGCGTCAGGGATATGTCAATATTGTTGTTCATCAGTTGATTTCTCCGGTCAGGGCAAATTTGAATTCTACGGCCTGCCAGGCCGCCCCGCGCAAGTCCACCCCGTACCAGTGTTCACTGGTCAGGGGGTACGGGCGGGGAGGGTCCACAGTGGCGGCGTATTCCCTCACGCGCTGGGGGCGGCCCTGGTAATAGCAGGTCAGCCAGGTGACGCGCCCCAGCGGGTGCAGCGTGAACAATTCCTGGACGTCCAGGCCCCAGGCACGGGCCGCCGCCGCTGTCGGGAACGGATGGGCCACTGTGAAAGACAGCTGCATCAGGGCGTTGCCCCGCGCCCGCTGAAGCATCCAGGAACTGCCCAGCACGCCGTCCCGCTGCACCTGGACGGAGGCCGTAACGTCCACCGGAGCCGCCATAAGATCCCCCTGTTTGCAGAGCGTGACCGCATCCAGGCCGTCCGGACGGTAAATCACCGTGTCTGTGGATTCATAGGCCATTAGAAGGAATCAGGATTGAGTGAAATAGCGGAAAAACGCCACGGAGGCGGAATCCTTGAGAACAAAGGAAGGGTATTCAATCGCCGTGAATAATTTGCGGCCTCCCTGGGCGTTAATGGCTTCGACTGTAAGGATCACTACTTCCTTGGTCTGGTAAGATCCGGCATCACCACGCGAAAACCGTAATACCCAGTTGCGCCGCGCCCAAACCTGGGACGCCTGCCAATCCTCGCCCAGTCCCACCAGTGCGGCAACTACCGCCGACATGGCCGGAGCCTGCTCTGCGGGGATGTCGTCTTGGGTGTAGC
>ENA-ORIC01003235-ORIC01003235.1-human-gut-metagenome-genome-assembly--contig:-NODE-3235-length-11638-cov-3.042557_pt1 | contig 11638 bp, 7 predicted proteins | sample MGYA00243023_ERZ508732 | MGnify/ENA primary metagenome ERZ508732 (study PRJEB26277, sample SAMN04329767) | human gut metagenome | biome: human-associated habitat | host: Homo sapiens | place: USA...
TGACTCGTCACACGAAGACCATTTACCTTGTGAATTGGAATATGATTCTCCTCCATCAGCTGATTAATAGCAAAACCACCCCCATGGACGATGATTATTTTTTGACCAGCCTGCTGCCATTCTGACAGTTTAGCCAGTATCTCGGGAGTTAGCTGCTTACTGGCTACTCCACCAATCTTGATTACAATATATTCAGTAGTCATCAGTTAACTCCTTTTCCTTAGACAGTCTAGGTATGATAGAGGGCATTAATCTTAACGTAATCGTAAGAGAGATCACACCCCCATGCGGTTCCCTTTTCGTGTCCAGCATGAAGATCTACCGTAATGGTCACTTCATCCTCATGCATGATGTCTTTCATTTCTTCATCATCAAAGGTTACAGGACTAGAGGCTAGCATGACTGGCAGACCGCCAAGCATGATATCAACATTGTCCACAGGCACATCCACACCGGCATAGCCAACAGCAGCTAGAATACGTCCCCAGTTAGGATCTTCACCAAATATGGCTGTTTTGACCAAACTTGAACCGACTACAGATTTTGCCATCATACGGGCATCAAGGGCGTTAGGCGCATTGACCACGTCAACTTGGATGAGCTTATTGGCACCTTCACCGTCCTTGGCAATTTTCTTAGCCAATTCTTGCATCACGAAATTAAGCATTTTTGAAAACTTATCAAACTCTGGTGTACCTGGCAGAATCTCTTCATTGAGCGTGCAACCATTGGACATGACAAGAACCATATCATTGGTCGAAGTATCCCCGTCAACTGTAATCTGATTAAAGGTCTTTTCAACATTTTGGCTCAAGGCCAATTGAAGAGTATCGCTAGAAATATTAGCATCACAAGTAATAAACCCAAGCATTGTCGCCATATTAGGGTGAATCATCCCTGAGCCCTTAGCGACACCAGCCATAGTGACCACATCACGTCCAAAGGTCTCCGTCACAGCAATGGTCTTAGTCGCTGTATCTGTCGTCAAAATCGCCTTAGCAAAATCATCAGCATTCCCATTGACCACCAACTTGGAAAGACCATTTTTCAAGGTATCCATTGGTAGCAACTCACCGATAACCCCTGTAGAAGCCACACCAACCAAATCTGGTTCAACACCTAACTTTTCAGCGGTCCACTCCTGCATGGTGTAAGCATCCTCCAATCCTTGAGTCCCTGTACAAGAATTGGCTACACCTGAGTTAACAACGATGGCCTTCATTTTCCCAGCCTTTTTAACTGAGGTCTTGGTCACAATCAAAGGAGCTGCGATCACCTTATTGGTCGTATAAACTCCTGCGACACTGGCTGGTTTTTCAGAGACAATCCAACCAAAATCCATTTTTCTCTTTTTAAATCCTGCATGTAGCCCGTCTGCTGAGAATCCCAGCGGACTAGCAATTGTTCCATCTATGACTTTCATATTTTTTCTCCTAACTCTATGCTTACATCTACAAGTATGACGGTGTCAGAAGCAAACCTTCCGTCTCATCCCACCCCTGCATGAGGTTGAGATTTTGAACTGCTTGACCAGCAGCACCCTTGATCAAATTATCAATGACCGAAATAACTGTCAGAACATTGGTTTTCTCATTATAGGCAAAGCCAATATCTGTAAAATTCGATCCAATAACGTTGTGTAGTTCTGGCAAACTGTCTTGCACACGTACAAAGGGTTTATCACTATAAGCCTTTGTGAATGCTGAAGCTACATCAGCTACAGTCACGTCCTTCTTTAACTTACAATAAACCGTAGCCATGATTCCACGATTAACGGGTAAAAGCGACGTTGAAAACTGAATCTCAGGCATTTCCGGATTAAAGACCTGCAAGGTTTGAACAATCTCAGGAATATGCTGATGATGATTGAGTTTATAAGTCACGTAATTATCGTGAACATTGACAAAATGACTAGACTCACTCAAAGCCTTACCTGCACCAGTTAAACCAGACTTAGCATCCACAATGACACTCTCCGTCTCAATCAAACTAACTGCCACCAAAGGAATCAAGGCTAACTCTGTCGCTGTCGCATAGCATCCAGGATTGGCAATAAATTTCTTATCCTTCACATCTGCATATTCTGACAATGCGTATGTAAATTTATTCAAAACACTCTGCTTAGCAGGTGATTTTTTATACCATTCTTGATAAACATCTGCTGGCAAGCGATGATCGCCAGACAAATCAATAATAGGAAAATCAGCCAGAACAAATTCCTCTGCTAGCGAACTAGCGACTCCTGAAGGTGTGGCAAAGAAAACCAAATCCGCCTTTTGCATAATCTTTTCCGCATTGTAAGCTTCAATTTCTAAGTCACAAACACCTGTCAGATAGGGATACACATCAGACAATCGTCGGCCCACTTCTTTGGTTGCGTGAATAGAAACAAGTTCCACTTTTTTATGATTATTCAAAATTTTAACTAACTCTAAACCACTATAACCAGTGATACCAACGATTGAAATTTTCATTTATGCACTCCTTTTGAATAAATATGTAACTAGTTTATTGTATTTTTATTCATTTGTCAAGGGAGAATTGAAATTAACATGAAAAAAACAAGCAGTCTTTTTCAACTACTTGTTTCATGATTGTTATCTAGTTATTAAATAATTGCAAGTTAGCAATACGATCGACTGCTTCGACCAGACGTTCTGGCTCTACCAAAAGCCCGATACGAACATAAGCATCTCCTGCAGGACCAAATCCTTTACCTGGTGCCACAGCAACATGGGTTTTCTCAAGCAAAAGATCCGCAAAACTCTCACTAGTGTAACCCTCTGGTACAGGCATCCAAGCATAGAAAGAACCTTTGGATGGAAAGGCCTTCCAGCCAATCTTAGCAGCTGCCTGGACAAAAGCATCTCGACGGCTATCATAAGTCACATTCAGTTGAGCAACAGCCTCCTCAGATTTAGGACCTAAGAGGGCTGCAATCCCAGCCTCCTGCAAGGCAGGAAAGATTCCTACAAAAAGATGGTCTTGAATCAGATTTAAGGCTTCAATCATTTGGTCATTCCCAGCAGCAAAGGCCAAACGCCAACCAGCCATATTGAAGGTTTTCGAGAAAGTATAGAACTCAATGCCCACATCTTTAGCACCAGGTGTTGATAAGAAGCTAGGATTCTCATAGCCTCGATAGCCCAAAGCTCCGTAAGCTAAATCACTCACCACACCAACTTCGTAGGTCTTAGCCCAGGCAACCAACTTTTCATAAAAGGCCTTAGTCGCCACAGCCCCCGTAGGATTATTCGGATAATTGATATAGATAAACTTAGCGCGCCGAGCTGTCTCTTCAGGAATGGCATCCAAATCTGGTAAGAAATCATTTTCAGCCGTCAAAGGAAAGGTCTTATAGGCTACACGTCCTAGACTCACTCCTGATAAATAATCAGGATATCCTGGGTCAGGTAGGAGCAGGAGGTCACCTGGATTCATCAAAGCTAGGGGCAATTCCACAAGCCCAATTTTAGCCCCACCCATGACACAAATCTCACGCTCCGCATCCAAATCGACCCCATAATGTTTCTTGTAAAAACTAGCAGCAGCTTCCTTAAAAGGACGATTGCCTCGAAACTGTGAATACTTATGGCTAGCAGGATTTTTCGCTGAGGTACAAAGCGCCTCAACAATATGGTCATAGGTCGGTTGGTCAGGATTGCCCTGACCAAGATTGATAACATCTGCTCCTTCCGCCACCTTGGCATTAACTTTAGCAACCAAACCTGCAAAAAACTGTTCTGGCAATGCCTTCAATAAGTCAGATTCTTCAAATAACATAAACACTCCTTAATGATACAAGTCCGTGCGACGATCCTCAAAAACAGGAATCTGACCTCGAACCTTATCTACCTCTTCAAGATTAATATCGGCCGTAAAAATGCCCTCCTCATGCTCCTTGGATTGCAAGACCACATTTCCAAGTGGATCTATAACCATAGAATGTCCTGAAAAGATATCGTTCGGTCCTGCTCCAACACGATTGACAGCAACTACAAAAGCTTGATTTTCAACCGCACGCGCCTTTAACAAAATCTCCCATTGCTGCACTCGAGGTTCCGGCCACTGCGCTACCACAAAAAGCACCTTGGCCCCTTGTGCCATCTGTGTTCGCACCCATTCAGGAAAACGGATATCATAACAAATGACACTGGCAGCTATCACACCATCAAGCTCAAAAACAGACTCATTCGACCCAGCAGACATGTACTGGTCCTCTGCCATAAGGCCAAAGAGATGGACCTTGCTATAGGTATTGATTAAGTCCCCAGACTTATTGTAGACATAGGTCGTGTTGTAAAATTTACCATCTTTCTCAATAGCAACGGACCCTCCAATAATAGCTACAGCATGTTTCCTAGCAAAATGAGACAAGAGTTCTTGAGAGTCCAATCCATCCTTATCCGCAAGCCCATCAAGTTCATTTAAAACATAGCCTGTATTCCACATTTCAGGAAGCACAATAACATCGGGATTAGCAACAAGTGCTTTTTCCAGCATCTCTATGACGTGTTTTTTATTTTCCACAGGATATCCGTGAACGACATCCATCTGTACCAACGCAATTTTCATAATAACCTCGATTCTATATTAACCATTATAGCACTCCAAAAGACGTCACAAAAATTGAAAAATTCAATCTCATGATAAAGAAAGGCTATCAAAAAAGGCTGGACATAATGTCCAACCTAATCATTATTACACTAAGCAATATCAACGTAACGACGAACACCGCTCACTGTCATGTATGAAAGCCATGTGTGACCATCCGCTGTCAAAACCTTGTCGTAGTTAACGCTCATACCTTTATCATAGTAAGCCAACTCTGGGCTTGAAACCTTGGCTTCTGCCTTGATTGACGCACGACCTGTAAAGGTATAACGGCCTGATTCTGGGAGACTTGGTTTATCCGCTGGCTTAGCAACTGGTTTAACTTCTGGCTTAGCTGCTGCAATATCAACATAACGACGAGCACCACTTGTTGTCACGTATGAAAGCCATTGACGACCATCGGCTGTCAAAACCTTATCGTAGTTAACGCTCATACCCTTATCATAGTAGGCCAACTCTGGGCTTGAAACCTTAGCTTCTGCCTTGATTGACGCACGACCTGTGAAGGTATAAGTTCCTGTCGCTGGAAGGTTGATAGCACCTGTAGTGGCTGGTTTGCTGCTAGCAGCATAATCGCCACCTTCGATACCGAAGTATTCTTCCAAACTCAAGCCTGAATCGTGAATATCTTTAGCTTCTTTCCCCACATAGCGGATGTGCCACGCTTCTGGCATGTAACCAGTTGAAGCTTCTTTACCTGCTTGGAAACGCACGATAAAGCCATAGTTATGTGCATTGTCTTTAAGCCATTGACTAGCTCGTGAATCTTCAAGCAAGTTACCAGATTTATCAGTCAAATCAAAGACTAATCCAGTTTGGTGTTCGCTATATCCAGGACGAGCTGAGTAACGGTCCGCAGCTGCTTGACCATCACGGCTAACATAGTTGTCGTAAAGAGTTTTTTGATAGTCATAAGAACGGAAACCACTGTATGAACGTCCAACATTCAAACCTTGGTTAATCATATCATCACGAAGACGAACAAAGGCTGCCTTAGCTGTAGGATTTTCACCTGGGTTATAGTCCTTAGAAAGACCATGCTTCTTATTGACAATGATAATATCATCGTATTTACCACGAACACTGTAGTAAGAACCGTTATTGGTCAATTGGTGGCTAAGGTCTTGAAGAACTGGCACACTGGTATGTGTGCCACCAACACCTTGGAGTTTACCATCAATCTTATAGTAGAGGTGAACAGTGTAGTCACCACGATTATTCTTGTGATCGCTGATAGATACATGTGTCTTGTAGCTACCATCTGCTTGTTTACTTGCAGATGGCCATTTGAGGTCGTCTTGACCGTCTTTGTCAGACCAGACAGGAACAAGTACCTCTTGGATAGCCTTACCAGCACCAGAAACGTCAGTGATAACCACATCAAAGCCATTTTCAGTCATATTTTCGATGTTAAGCTTACCTGTTAGTCGAGATTCAACAGCTGGGTTGACTGTAGCTTTGGTTTCTGTGATATAGGTTCTCTTACCATTCAACATATAGTAAAGATGTACAGAATAAGTACCAGCATCGCCCTTATGGCTGGCTGTATCTACATGAACCTTGTAGCTACCGTCTGATTGTTTGTCAGCATGATACCATGTAAGATCATCTTGACCATTCTTATCTGACCAGATTGGAACACGCACTTCTTTAACTTCTTTGCCGCCACCTGAAACATTGGTTACGACTACATCAAAGCCATTAGAGGTTTGGTTGTTGATGGTAAGGTTACCAGAAACACGGTTTTCTTGTGGCTTAGACTCCGTAGGTTTCAAAGCCGCAATATCCACATAACGACGTGTACCACTGTAACTAATATAAGAAATCCATTGATGGTTATCCGCAGTCAATACCTTGTCATAGTTCACTTTGTAGCCTTTTTCCAAGGTATAAAGTGTTTCTGCAGAAGCCTTAGGTTCATTTTTAACATTCAAGCTACGTGTCACATTATAAGTACCACTTGCTGGAAGCTTTTCAGCACCGCTAGTTTCTGGTTTTGCTTGATTATTCTCTGTTCGTTTAACAGTTGGTGTTTCAGCCTTAGCAGGTGTCAAAGTCGCAACATCTGCATAGTAGCGAACATAGTCATAACCAAGGTAAGAAATCCATTGGTGATTATCAGCTGTCAAAACTTTATCATAGATGACATGGTCACCCTTACCGAAAACAAAAGTAGGTTTGAGGTCTGCTTTTGGTTCCTTCTTAATATCTGTATCACGTGTAAAGTAGTAAGTTCCTGTCGCTGGGATATCCAAAGCACCCGTTGTGGCTTGAGCGCCATTAGAAGGTTTGCCATCCCCATTACCACTATTACCATTACCACTACCAGCTGCCACCGGTTTCACTGGCGCATAACGACGCACACCAGAGTATGATTTGTAGCTAATCCATTGGTAGCCATCAGCTGTCACTACTTGATCGTAAAGGACGCTATCCCCTGGATTTACATAAAATTCAGCCTTGGCAGATACCTTAGGTTGATTTTTAACCTCTGTACGTTCCTTGTAGACATAAGTTCCTTGGCTTGGAAGGTCGCTGTCTGTAGTTGTAGCTGGTTGGCTTGCCAAACTAGTATTGACAGCTGCTCTCGTTAAGGCAGATACATCAAGGTTAGTGGCTTTTTCAGATGAAGCATTTGTTCCACTTGTTGCTTCTGAGCTGGCAGCTGTTGATTCAGAAGTTTTATCTGTTGCTTGTGAGGTACTAGTGCTCACTTCACTTGTAGCCTCGCTAGTAGCAGTTTCACTAGTTGTTGAGACTTGACTAGCTTTCTCACTTGACGCTACCCCATCTGTTGCTACACCACTGAAAATATCAGCTGTGGTCACAGCATCACTATCTGAGGTAGCAAACACAGAAGCATTTGAAGGTGTTGAAACCTCATGATGCTCATCAGCCAAAGCTTGACCCGCAAAGACCAAACTAGCTCCTAAAAGAACTGATGCTGCCCCAAATGAATATTTACGAATGGAAAAACGTTGTTGTTCGTGTAAAAATTTTTCTCGTTTCATATTATTATTTCTCTCTATCGAATTGATGTTACTGGTTGATTGTAACACTCAGCGACAAGTATTACAAGTATTTTACAAAATATTACTAAATATTTCTCACTTGTGCATTAGTATACCAAATTTATTTGACTTGTTCACACCTAAATCATAAACTGTCCATTTTTTGTCATAATCGGAAGCCAAAGCAAGTCACACTTATTTAATCGTAATTTTGATAGTAAAAGTGGGAAAAATATAAAAACATGATAACTCGCATAAAGTTATCATGTTTCCTTTTTAATCATTTATCAATGCCCTACATCTGAATATGAAATATAATAACGTTGTCCATCTTTGACAAAACTATACCAGTTTCCATCAGGTAAAATTTCATATTTATCCCAATCAACATCTCCGGCAGGAAGTGTAGAAACTGCTCCGCTATCTTTATCTGGTGCAGCATATACAGGGGTTTCCTCATCAAGTGTCAATGTTCCAGAAGTTGCTGTCCAAGCACCTCGACCACCTTCAACTCCTCCAACTTGAGAAGCTGGTGTTGTAGAATCAGCCACTTGTCCACCATCTGTAGTTCCTGCTTGGGCTTGTTTTTGAGAAGAAGCTTTAGGTGCTACTGCTGAAGCCTGATTGTCATTTTCTTCATTTGAAACTGCTGAAGTTGATGATTGAGCTGATTTCTTATCCTTCTTAACAGCTTTACTTGAGCTTGAAGATGATTTCTTTACCGTCTTGGCTGGGCTACTACTTGTGCTAACACGCGCTGATTCATGGCTGTTAAACTTAGTCACCAGGAAGATGGCAAGAATAACAATAATGAGAGCCAAGACTGAACCAATAAGCTTACTTGTAGTTTTCATAATTTATGTTCCTTTTAATTAATTTTTTACATTCTAAATATAACATTTTTGTATCTATATTTCAATAATGTTACATAAAATAATAGAGAAATATTTCCTGCCATCTCTATAGTAGGGTATCCTCTATGTCTTAGCTAATAGCAATATAGCGACGAGCACCTGAATATGATAAGTAAGAAATCCAATAGTGACCATCTGCCTGAATAAGGCTATCATAATTCACGGTATTTCCAGCATCATAATATGCCAACTCAGGTGCAGAAATCTTTGGTTCTGCTTTGATACTTGCATGGCCTTTAAAAGTATAAACACCACTATTAGGAATTGATGGTTTAGAAGGATTAGATGTAGTTGAAGCACTTTCTACAGTTGTCGTTGTTCCACCTACACCAATTTGTTTACCACTATCAGTAACATAATAGAGATGGATAAGATATTCTCCTCTGTCATTCTTATGATCACTAATTTTTACAGAAGTCTTATAGGTACCATCAGATTGTTTAACAGCTTTATACCATTTCAAATCATCTTGTCCATTTTTTGCTGACCAGATTGGAACTTGAACTTCTTTTAGTCCAACATTACTTGAAACATTTGAGATCACAACATCAAAGGTACCTGACTGGTCGTTCTTATTTAAAACATTAATAGTTCCTTTAACCTCTGGTTTTACCTCCGTTGAAAGTTTTTGTACTGGAATATAGCGACGGTTTCCTGCATATGATAGATAAGAAATCCAGACATAACCATCTGCTTGGAGTGTTTTATCATAATTGACAGTATTTCCTGCTTCATAATAGGCTAGTTCTGGAGCAGACATTTTAGGTTCTGCCTTAATACTCACTCGCTCAGTAAATTGATAGGATCCAGACGATGCTAAGCTACCACCCGTATTATTTGTTGGTGTCGGAGCATCAGGAATACTTGTATTTCCACCTTTTAAGTCTTTAAAATGGATATAACCTGTATAATGGGAAATAGGTAATGTTTGAGTATGGTAACTATGATCATATACACCATTGATATACCAATTGTACTCCTCAATAATAACATTATCACCACGGACATCCGCTACCCATGCAACATGTCCATACCCACCATCATCGAAATATGCTACAGATCCTCTAGCTGGAGTTTTATCTACACGATAGCCATACCCTCTAGCAGTAGCACCCCATTGGGCTCCATTCCCCAATGCTCGAGGTGGTTCAATATGATTCACATTTTTTAATCTATAAGCAACAAAAGATGTACAGTTACCCATAGCATATCCCCATTGGTCGTATCCTTCAGCAAACCTCCACGCTGCTGGGTAATCATCACCAATTCTAGGATTAGTTGACATTGGTCGTCTAATATTTCCAACACTGAATAATCTCGAATAACCAGTACTTGGTGTTGTTGGCTTATTATCTGTTTTAATTTCAGGAACTTTTGGATCAGAAATTTTCTCTGTTACAGTAACTTTTTCAGTCTTCTTATCTTCACGCACCTCAGACTCAACTTTTTTATTTACCTCATTAGAAATGTTTGGAGTAGTAATTTTTCTATCAGATGCCTTATCAGTATTTGTCGCTACGTTAACCTTTTCTTCTACTGTTGATATCGCTTCAGTAGTATTTTCAACTTTGTGAGTTTCATTCGTAGTAACTGTTTCAACACGCTGAGAACTTTCACTTATCTTTTCTGGAGTCACAGCAGTTGAAGGAGCTTCAGCAGGTGCTAAACTTTCCTTTGGAATTGAAACATTAGCTTCAGAAAGAACAATCTCAGAGTTTGAAGAAGTTACTTTATCTGATACAACTCCATTATCACTAGTAATACTTGCAGTTGAATCAGAAACAGCTACTTGCTCATCAGCATGAGCAGTCTGTACACCAGAAAGTAGGAAAACTCCTAAAAGAACAGAAGCAGCACCAAAAGAGTACTTACGAATTGAGAAACGTTGAGCAACATGGTAAAAACTATTTTTCATAATAATATCTCCTTGTCTTTTTCATAACTCTTTCCTATGCAAAAGAGTATAGCACGACTATCCTTATCAAACTGTGTAACTCATAAACAGTCAAAAAATTGTCATTACTAGCAATTTATTATATTCGTTTATCGGAAATTTTCTATCATTCTAAAAATATATGTCTTTTGAAAACAAATATCGAGTCAGTTACATGTTTTATTTTTAGCGTCTATTTAGAATGATAGTCATTAAATCGTGTTGATAAAGAACAATTAGGGTACCTTTCTAAAACCTCTCGAACAGTGGACAAATCTATACCACGTCCATTCCCTTTGCTTGAGTAACTAATTTTAAAGATATGATATAGAGTATATTGATAAATTCTTGAGAAGTATTTACTCTTTTAGTACTGCTTTCCATACCAGCCTCAAATATCTCTAGTCTTCCCAGTTTATATACGTGTCAATTGACGTATTGATAAAACCTCTTCACAATCACTTAAATATAGATATAAAGGCGAGATTCTCTCAATCTCTTTTTTTATTTCTTTTTTAATTTAGAAAAATAACTTACCTTTGCCAACAGAGAGGTGAATTTTTCCAAATAATTTTGGAAAAAGAGGATACAATCCTAGCCGTCTGCAAGACCACAATAATAATGACTCTGTCATTATGTATATTGTGTTATAAGCAGCGTCAGACTCTGCTGACTGTCTCCATCAGCACCTAGATAATTCATTATAGTCTGTTTTTTTATTTTCAACTTATCAGACATAATTAATAAATAAAGGAGAAAGTTATGGACAATGCATATACTATTTCAGCTCACTTTGGAAAAAAGATGAGTCGTGATCATAATATTCGTAATCGCAACATAACCAACTCAGAGGATCATATAGACCCAGATGGTTATTTTAGAATCATAGAGGATAGGCCTATTAAACAGGCTTATTATAAAATTTTCGGACAGGCTGTGCTTGATTATAATGCGAAACAAACTCGGTCTGACAGACAAATTATAGACTATCATACGAAAGTACTTTCAGCATATAAACGTGATTCCAATCGCAATCCTGCTACTAGCCAAGAAGCTATTTTTACAATAGGAAATGTTAACCATCATCCCACAATCGTAGAATCAGAAAAAATTCTCACAGATTTTTTAGATCAATTCAAAAAAAATAATCCTAATGCCGTCGTGTT
>ENA-ORIC01003243-ORIC01003243.1-human-gut-metagenome-genome-assembly--contig:-NODE-3243-length-11610-cov-2.828319_pt1 | contig 11610 bp, 9 predicted proteins | sample MGYA00243023_ERZ508732 | MGnify/ENA primary metagenome ERZ508732 (study PRJEB26277, sample SAMN04329767) | human gut metagenome | biome: human-associated habitat | host: Homo sapiens | place: USA...
TGTTCCGTTTTGTTGCTCCACCTGTACCAAGATGGTTCTCTGTCATGTCCATTTAGGGTAAAATCTGAAATAGCTTTGTTTCCTATGAAAGCAAGCGTTTTGGTACTGGTATTGTAAGTCCACTTATTTCCGTTGTCATCCGTTCCGCTGGTGACACTCTTCGCCTGGATTTGTACAGGCATAAGACATAAACTTAAGATCAAGATAACCGCTACTGCTTTTTCCATCTTCACTCTCTTATCCAACACATTCTTTTTTCAAGCCAAAGGAAACACGGACTTCCGTGCCATAATCCTTTCTGCTCTTCACTTCCATATGTCCCTCCATAGCCTCTACAATCCCCTGGGCCACAGCCAGGCCAATTCCGATACCGGTACCATCGTATGGCTGAGTCCCTTCTTTGCTGTATGGCTGCAGTGCCTGTTCGATTTTCTCTATACCGGGGCCGTTGTCTTTCACGATAAATTCAAAATCATCGCCTTTCTGGGACACCGCCACATACACACCGCCGCCCGGCTTATTAAACTTAATCGCATTTTCAATCAGGTTAAACAAAAGCTGTTCAATCCTCTGCTTGTCCCCATAATAAACCCCGTTTAAGTTTCCTACCCACATGTAGGAAATTCGTTTTCCTTTACTGCATTGTCTGAAAAAGGCATCACAATCCCGTGCCAGTTCCTGTACATCAAAATTCTTTTCTTCCAATTTTAGTTCTCCCTGCTGAATCATATTTACATCTTCCATATCCCTAGCTACTTCTGTCAGATAATCTGCCAGTCCCTGAATCTGGTTCAGAAAATAGGTCACCTTCTTATCATCCCTTTTGAGAAGTGCTGCGCCTGCCTGCTGGGTCGCTCCCCCGATCTCCCTTGCCGGCACCTGAAGATTCTTCGACATCCGCATTAATATATTGTTACGGACCTGCACAGCCATTTCTTTCTGTTTCCTCTCGGACTGAACCGCCTGCTGGTAACTCTTTTCCAGATATTGCTCCTTGCTGATATCCTTTACATACAGGATCACTTCATCCGACTGGACACTCCGTCTGCGAAACTCTGTCTCTACCCACAGATACCGCCGCTGCTGCAGATCCCAGCGCAGATAACGCATCTTCATACTCTCATCATCACCCTGAAGATACTCTCTCAGAGTGGCCAGAGAAAATCTCTCCAGAAAATGCGTACGAAAATCCGGATGAATCAGATCTGCTGCTACCTTTTTCTTCCATTCTTCATAATTCAGTGAGCCGTCCCGGTGCTGTTTTATGCCAATGTGCTCCAACTCCTGGGGATCTGTTTTGATATAACGACAGCTGCCTGACCTCAAGTTCATAAATGCTATCTTGCAATAGGTCTCACCCATAACATTGACAGCTTCCCAATATGCGTTTCTCTCCCTTAGAACTTTCACGCCAAATTTTCTTAAAATCATGCTTTTGTCTCCTCCTTTCTTCATTTTTCCACTTCGTTTTTTACATTATATCACATTTAATTCAAAATGTATAAAGTTTTTTAATTTATTTTTAATTATTTTTTAGTGCATAATTTTCATTGGCAAAAATAAGTAATTAAAAAGGGAAGAAGGAAATTCCCTCTTCCCAATCATACAGTTTTTCTTTATTATGTTAGTTGCGAAAAAAACAGATAAAGGGGGCTGTATGATGAAATCCATATGCAGACATAACTAGAGGTCATGTATCGTTATTAGATGCAGCAACAAGCGCATCCAGGAAAATATTCCAAGACGCGTTTATAAGATGATAAAGGAAAACTGAGTTTGGCCGACTTTGTTTGTGTCAAGTAATCCTTCCAATCTTTTCAGTCTTCCAGTGTTTCATGGGAAAAAGTGCCAACGATTACTTGACACAAACTTATTCTTTTTTATTCTTGATTTTTTACCGCCAGCGTTATATAATAGATGTGTTGTTCGGCGTGTGGCTCAGTTTGGTAGAGCGCTTCGTTCGGGACGAAGAGGCCGTGGGTTCGAATCCCGTCACGCCGACTTTTGTTTATTAATGTCATAAAAAGAAGATCCCTCTTAAGCGAAGGATCTTCTTTTTATTTTCCTATATTGTCATTTCTTACTCTGCGATATAATCGTATTCCAGTACAACAGCCGCCAGTGGTGGCACTTTCATACAGATCTCATAATGAGCCGGCGCCTTTCCCTTCTTCGGAACCAGCACCGCCTTCATCGCTTTTTTATTACAGTATCCCTGTCCGCCAAAGCGTTCTTCGTCCGAATTAAGGATTTCCCGGAAGGTTCCCTTACACGGCACCTTAACATGATATTCATCCTGCTCAACCGGTGTAAAGTTTGTCACGATCATCAACTGCTTTTTCGCTGTACGGCCTCGTCTTACAAATGCCACGGTACTGGTCTCCGGATGGTCACAGTCCATCCACTCAAATCCCATCACATCAAAATCATTGTAATACAGGGCATCGTATTTTTTATACAGACGGTTCCACTCACGGATGTAGTCCTGCATCTGACGGTGGCGCACATCCTCATCCAGCAAAAACCAATCCAGGCTGCGGTACTCTGCCCATTCCCGCTTCTGGGCAAATTCCTGTCCCATGAACAAAAGTTTTTTGCCCGGATGGCCATAGAAGAATCCATAGGCAGCTCTCAACGTCGCATATTTATCTCCTTCCAGCCCCGGCATCTTATTCAGAAGGGAACACTTGCCATGAACCACCTCATCATGTGAAAGAACCAGCACATATTTTTCACTGAGATAATAGTCAATGCTGAAGCAGAGCTGTCCATGATGGAACTGCTTGAAGTACGGATCCAGTTTCATGTACTCCAAAAAGTCGTTCATCCAGCCCATGTTCCACTTGTAGGAAAAACCAAGTCCCTTATCTTTCACCGGTGCTGTTACCCCCGGCCAGGCGGTAGACTCTTCCGCAATGATATAGGCTCCCGGGTGTTCCTTGTTCATAACTTCGTTTAACTGGCGGCAGAACGCTACCGCTTCGTAATGCTCATTTCCACCGTCTTTGTTGGGAAGCCATTCACCATCCTGCTTGCCATAATCCAGATACAGCATAGACGCCACTGCATCTACCCGGAGTCCGTCAATATGGAATTTTTCCACCCAGAACAATGCGTTAGCGATCAAAAAGTTCACTACTTCTTTTCGGCCATAATCAAAGATATAGGTACCCCAGTCCGGATGCTCTCCCCTGCGGCTGTCTGCATACTCATACAGCGGCAATCCGTCAAAACGCCCCAGACAATGCTCGTCCTTCGGAAAATGTGCCGGTACCCAGTCCAGGATTACCTGGATCCCTCTTTTATGCAGTTCATCCACAAAATACATAAAGTCTTTTGGCGTACCATATCGGCTGGTAGGTGCGTAATAGCACCCCACCTGGTATCCCCAGGAACCATCAAAAGGATACTCTGCGATTCCCATCAGTTCCACATGGGTATACCCCATATCCACTACATAATCTCCCAGCATAGATGCCAGTTCCCTGTAGCTGTAATTGCCATTATCGTCATCTTCAATGCGCTTTTTCCAGGAGGCCAGATGCACTTCATAGATGTTCATCGGCATGCGGTCCCGCTCTTCCGGCCTGACGCTGTTTCTTTTCTTCATAAAGGCACTATCCTGCCATTTATATCCGCGCAGGTCTGTGATCCGGGATGCATTACCCGGACGCACTTCCGCATAATTGCCATACGGATCCGTCTTCATAACCTTACTGCCGTCTCTGGCCGTAATCTCATACTTATAAACGGCCCCTTCCCAGGCTCCCGGTACAAACAGTTCAAAAATACCGCTTTCTCCGTGAAGCATCATCTTGTGCAGGCGGGCATCCCACATATTGAAATCCCCCACTACACTGACACTGCGGGCATCCGGTGCCCACACGGCAAAACGGGTTCCCTCCACGCCGGATACTTTCTCCCGGTGTGCGCCTAACTTTTCATATATTTTATAATTTCTGCCTTCTCCAAAAATATAACAGTCAAACTCTGTGATCGTTCTTGGGAAAGCGTAAGGATCTTCTATATCAATGATATCATCCTCGCCATATTTAACGCGGAATGCATATTTTGTAAGGCGTCTGGCTTTCTTCTCAATCACATAACCAAACATCCCCTCCAGTTCCATAGGCTCCATTTCCCCTACAACTTCGCCTTTTCCGTCCAAAAGCCACACATTCCACGCACAGGGACGGTATGCGGTAAAAATCTGTACTCCCGGTTCTTTATAAATATGGCTTCCGAGCAGATCCTGTGGTGCATTGATGATGCCTTCTTCTAGTTCTTTGGTCAACTCTTTGCCAACCCACTGCTCCAAATACTGATTCATATGTCCTCCCTTCTGAAGTGCCTTGATAAAAATGGGAAAATACGCCTCCCGGCGCATTTCCCCTGGGCACATCCATTTTATTTCTCCGGCTTCTACATCTCAGCCAGCATCTTCTGTACTACTTCAGCCAGTTCTTCTGATTTTGCATCTGCGTCTTCCAGACTGCTTCCCACAACACCAAAGTAGATCTTGATCTTAGGCTCTGTACCGGATGGTCTTACACACAGCCAGGCATCCTCTGTCAATTCAAAGTACAATACATTTGACTTCGGTATTCCCGTCGTAGTAGTTTCTCCGGTTTTTACATCCCGGATCACATCCTGATCATAATCTCTTGTGCGAAGAACATCATATTTGCCAAACTTCATCGGAGGATTTTTGCGGAGTGTATCCATGATGGATTTGATCTTCTCCAGACCTTCAATTCCCTTGTGGGTAATGGCGATCACATTATCTTTATAATAGCCGTAACGCTCATACATCTCAAGCATAGCATCCCAGATGGTCATGCCACGGAGTTTGTAATATGCTGCTGCCTCGCACAGTGCCATAGACGCTACGATGGCATCCTTATCCCTTGCATGGGTACCGATCAGGCATCCGTAACTTTCCTCAAAGCCGAAGAGATACTGTCCTTTTCCACTGGTCTCCATACGGAGGATCTCACGGCCGATCCACTTAAATCCGGTAAGACATTCTGTCACTTTGATTCCATAGTATTTTGCCATGGCATCTACCAGGTTGGTAGTTACGATGGTCTTGATCAACTCTCCGTCTTCCGGCAGACTTCCTTCCAGTGCCTTTTTCTGACCAATCTCATACTCTGCCAGAAAACTTCCGGACATATTACCGGTAAGGCAGATATACTCTCCTGATTTCGTATCTTTTACATATACGCCCAGACGGTCTGCATCCGGGTCTGTAGCCAGTACCAGATCTGCATCCTTTTCTTTCGCCAGTTTTAACGCCAGTTCGAAGGCCTCTGCTGCCTCCGGATTTGGATAGCTGACAGTTGGGAACTCTCCGTCCGGCAGTTCCTGTTCCGGTACAACAAACACATTTTCAAATCCCAGTTCTTTCAAGATACGGCGAACCGGAATATTTCCTGTTCCATGCAATGGTGTGTAAACGATCCTCAGATCCTTGGACGCTTTTTTGATGCAGTTTGGATGAAGAACATTTTTCTTCAGTTCTTCCATATAGCGGTCATCTACAGCCTGTCCGATCTGCTGATACAATCCGGCCCGGATAGCAGCTTCTTTGTCCATAGTCTTCACTGTGGCATAGTCTGTCACCGCCTTAACCTCATCCATAATGCCGGTGTCGTGAGGTGGTGTAATCTGCGCGCCATCTTCCCAATATACTTTGTATCCGTTGTACTCCGGTGGATTGTGGCTGGCTGTAATGTTGATACCGGAAATACATCCCAGTTCTCTCACTGCAAAGGAAAGTTCCGGTGTCGGTCTCAAGGATTCAAATACATACGCTTTGATTCCGTTGGCTGCCAGACAGCAGGCTGCCTCATCTGCAAATTCCGGTGACATGCGTCGGGAATCAAAGGCGATAGCTACGCCTTTTTCCTGGCCTTTCTGGCTGATAATATAATTTGCCAGTCCCTGTGTCGCCTTACGCACCGTATATATATTCATGCGGTTTGTACCAGCTCCGATAATTCCCCTCAAACCAGCTGTACCAAACTCCAGATCTGCATAAAAACGCTCTTTGATTTCTTTGTCATCCCCTGCAATCGCCTTCAATTCATCCTTTGTGGCCTCGTCAAAATAAGGATTTGCAAGCCATGCCTCGTAAGTCTCTTTATAACCCATAATATCCTCCTTGTCTGCTGCTTTTTCAGCATGAAATTCTTTTTATATAAAACGGCTTGTACTGCTGTGCCGTTTGTCAACCCTGACTGGATGCCGCCTCCAGGTCCGGAAAACTCCAGCTTACATCCTGGGCATCATCCGTAATGGTAACGCTGTAACTCTTGGTCGTACATCCTTCTTTGGTAAGGGTTAATGTCACACTGCCGATCACTTTCGTGAAACTGCAAGGTGCCACTCCTTTATAAGTGCCGTTGATATAAACGGCGGCTCCTGCCGGAGCACTGACTGTGATCTTGTGGTCGGTATCTGTCTTTTCCTGTTCCGACTGGCTGCTACTGCTGTCTGAATCAGAGGAAACAGAAGAATCCGAAGAACTGCCGTCTGAAGAGTCCACCTGTGCTTCCTGTTCAGCCAGATTGATCCGGATGGTAGGTCCGGCGTCTTTGATGGTTACTACGCCGCTGTAATCGTTGTATCCTTCCAGCACAACCTTAATAGAATGATTGCCGTACTTTAACGGCACTTTCTTGCTGTAATCGGTCAGACTGCCGTTCACATACAACTCTGCCCCCTGAGGCTGTATCTCAAAAGTAACTCTGGCCGTATCCGGCATCTGGGACTGATATTTCTTCATATCCACTTTGGTAACCTGTCCACGCTTAACCTGAACCTCTACCTCTCCGGTAAGATCACCATTGACCAAAGACATCTTCTGCTGTCCCTCCGGCACCATCAGAAGCATCTCTTTGGAAACCGGTACAATGGCCTCTCCCTCTACCGTCAGTGTGCCTCCCAGGAAATCTTTGTACCCGGTAGGCTTGATATATCCGTGTCCCTTCGTCACAACAAGAGAATAAGCCAGTCCCTTTACCCCGCGGAAAGTGACCTGGTCGCTGTCAAGGATCTCCAGCGGCTCGATGGATTCTCCATCTGACAGCACCACCAGATTATCCGTATACGCATATGTGGTATCCCCGTTTACCGTGATCTGCTTCTTTTCAGCATCCACCGTCACAGACGCCTCCTGCAGCTGCTGTATATCTGACGCCTCCTGCATTCTGGTCAGCATCTGGCTGCCGGATCCTGTCACATACCGGTACACCTGTCCCGGCTCTACCTGGGACATAGACTTGTCCACGGAATTCTGGGATAAAATCTCCGTCCCCCCGCTATATTGATATTCTTCTACTGTATTAAACGAAACATTGTAAAAAGTGATCTTCTGAGCCGCTGTGTCGATCTTCTTGACCACTCCGGTGGTTCCCGCCTCCTGAGCCGGCGTCTCTGCTGCCGGCGATGTCGCTGTAGAAACCGGCGTCCCTTTCGCCGCTCCGCAACCGGTAAGACAAAGAAAAACTACGGTCAGACACCCCAAATATTTCAGGAATCTCATGGTATCTTCCTCCTTGGGATTATTACTGATATTATAGCATATTATAGGGGTGCTGACTAGTTGATTCTTGAAGAAATCAGAGGAAGTTTTTCAAATACTTCATCTTCATCTGCTCTCTCTGTTTTACGCCGTTTAGCTTCTCCATGCTCTTTTGGGAGATCCAGGATTTCTTGCCATTCATATATTGATTCAGGAGTTTTCTGTATTTCATGGGATATGCCAGTAAAATCCCCACAAACTCCCGCTGTTCCTGACTGAGCGGCTGCTCTTTTTCATACCCCAGCAGGATCTCTCTTCCTTTGCCCGGATCCCAGTTATTTTTTTCCATAACTTTCCGGACAAAATATGCCAGATCTGTCAGCTGCATCCCCGGTGTCACCCGCTCAAAACCGCTGGTAAACACCCTTGCTCCATGAAAGATCAGGTTGTGGTAGTTATATTCTCCGTGACACAAAAAACTTTCCTCTGCGTTTTTTTGATAATAAGGACACGCCTCCAGCCGCTGTGTCACATCCCACGCCTGTTTGTAAAAAGGATGAAAGCTCTCCATCATTCCATACTCAAAGGGACTTTTTCTCTTTTTTCCTTTCATGTAGGAAAAAACTCTCTTCATTTCCCGGTTGTACCGTTCCATCTGCCGCAAAAGGGTCTGTGCCGGTTTATGTTCACAAGGGTACTGCTTCAGCAGGCTGTGGAGTTTCCCCAGGTTTTCCCCTGCCCGAAACAAATGTGGATTTTTCCTGAAATCACAGTGTTCCCCCGGATACCAGCGGTAGACTGCATACACCTCTCCGCACTGGCACTGGGTCTTATACTCTTCCTCTTTATTGGCCACGGGACAGTCCACTTCCATCCCCTGCTTTTCCAGATACTCCCGCACATTTCTTGTAAACTCAAATCCTTCCGCTTTTTGCTGCACTTCCCGCAGCATGCACAGCCCTGCATCGGTATACAAAAGCCACCCTCCCCGGGTACGGACAATTTTCTCTACCTCCAGGTCATACTGTGCCAGTATTTCTTCCAACAATTCCTCCATGTCCCCCATCTCCTCCAATCCGGTCATCGATTTGCATTGCTCTTTAAGTATATTAAAGAAGGGGACACAATATGCTATTTTCACGCAAAACAAAAACCCCAACCAATGAACGGGATTCCTGCCCGAACCATTAGTTGGAGTTTTCTAGTCGTCCTGATGTTTTTTAATGATCTCCATATAGCGTCGATTGGAAGCTTCCATTTCCTCATCTGGTTCCTCCGGCAGGGCTGTCATTTCCACTTCATCCAACTGTTCTAACAGATCCATCAGGTCCTCATCCGAAAAAAACTGTTCCATGTGAGACCTCCTTATGAGACTACCATATTACTGTTACTTAAATAGTACCATAAATAGGAGAAAGTTTCAATTGGTAAAAGGGGATTGTTTGTGTCAAGTAATCGTTGGCACTTTTTTCAGATTCCGTGTTTCTGGGAAAAAGTTTACCAGCATGGGCGCTTGCGCTACATAAGTACGCAGCGGTATGGGCGTGCAAAATACGCACGCCTCATACCGGCGCACTTATAACCCATGCTTTGTAAATCTTTTTCCCATGAAACACTGGAAGACTGAAAGGATTGCAAGAATTCCTTGGGGCAGACAAAGCCGGCTAAACTCAGTTTTTCTTTATCTTATAAACGGGTTCCGGAATACTTTCCCATCCCTGTTTATTAGGCTTTCTTCTTCAACTTGATAGAGACTCCTTGCTCTAACTCTAGTATTGTCCGTATCAATAATTTCAAATTCCAAAACTATCTCCCTTATTACTTTTTTGATAGAAAATGAACATATTGTTTTCGCGGCCTTTGCTTTTATTTTCTTATCGAGTTTTTCACGCCTGACCGCCTTAACTCTATTTACAATCCTTTCTATATGTCACATAGGTGTAAGGAATCTCCCCCTCATGCCTCTCTTCTACGCATTTTTGATACTTTTGGGCGTCAAATTCCGGGAAATATGCGTCCCCCTCTATCCGGCTCTCTATCTCCGTGAGATACAGCACATCTGCCAGGGGCAGTGCCTCTTCGTACAGACGGCTGCCACCGGATATATACACATCTTCTCCGGCGGATAACGCAAGTGCCTCTGTCAGGGAACCGACAGTCCGGCACCCGGGCTGGTCAAAGTTTTTCGTCGTGGATACCACTATAGTCTGGCGGCCTGGTAGCGGGCGGCCGATTTCTTCATAAGTCCGACGCCCCATCACTATGGTGTGCCCCATGGTCAGTTCTTTAAACCGCTTTTGTTCTCCCGGGATATTCCAGGGGATCCGTCCCTCTCTTCCAATGACCCGGTCCGGCGTCATGGCTGCGATCAATGCGATCATCCTGCTCCTCCGCCTCTAAATCTCATAATCCAGACACACTCGGCTGGCTGTGTATGGCCGCACTTTGCCATCTGCCACTGCCACATGGGCCGGGTGCACGCTGTAGCCCTTTAGTGCCTCTTCTGTCTCAAAAGAAGAATCTAACATCAAATCTGCATTGGAACTTGCCAGTCCGTGAATATTTACCTGAATATCTACCAGCCCCGGAATCTGTCCTGCCAGTCCTTCCAGTCCTGCTTTGATTTCCTGCTTCACCGTTTCTTTTTCTTCTTTGGATAATTCCTCTTTCAAAGTCCATAAAATTACATGTTTTACCATTTTTATTCCTCCTTTTATATGTATCGCCCCCTCGCCTGCGCTCGGCGGCAGGTCGTCGAAACCATCCTAAAATATGACTTCGTCACATTGGTTTCTCCTCATAATCCCGGATCTGATGGTAAATAATATTCATCAGACGGGTTCTTGCCTCCACACTGGCCCAGCCAATATGCGGCGTGATAAAAAGTCTGTCACTATCCTTAAATCCCCGCAGAGGGTTGTCCGGCGACATCGGCTCCTGACACAGTACATCCAGACCGGCCGCTGCGATCTCTCCTTGTTCCAGTGCCTCTGCCAGATCTTTTTCCACCACGATCTGTCCCCGCCCCAGATTCAGAAAAATACTCTCTTTTTTCATTTTCTGAAAACAGGAACGATCCATCAGGTTTTCTGTATATTTATTTAACGGCGCATGTACCGAAAGGATATCGGACTCTTTAAGCAGCGTGTCCAGATCTACCTGCTCGTATCCATCCTGCCCTTTCTGGCCGGAAGCAGAATAGTAAATGATCCGCGCACCAAAAGCCCTGGCTGCCTTTGCCACCTGCCGGCCAATGTTTCCAAGGCCTATGATCCCCCATGTCTTTCCGGTCAGTTCTGAAAAATGCTTCTCAAAATGGGTAAAACAACGGTCGTTGGTGTACCGGTCCTGCTTTACATAATCGTCATAGTACCTCAGATGTTCCATGAGATAAAACAACATGGCAAAGGTATGCTGTGCCACGGAATGAGTAGAGTAATCCGCCACATTCCGCCAGGCAATCCCTCTTTGCTCCAGATATGCCTTGTCCAGATTGTTGGTACCGGTAGCCGTCACGCAAATCAGCTTCAGCTTTTCTGCCTGTCCCAGCGTCTGTTCATTCATAGGGGCTTTATTGATCACCAGCACCTGGGCATCTTTTACCCTCTCCGGTATTTCATCCGGCGTAGAGAATTCGTACTTAACCACCTGACCCTGTTTGTCGTAATCCGACAAATCAATGTCCTCACCAATGGTTTTCGCATCTAAAAAAACTATTTTCATGGATTCCACTCCTGTCGTCTCCTTTACTGTGTAACTTTGTTTTGGCAACTGTCTTCACCGCCATACTAAAAAGGATAGTTTGCGATCTTACAGCCTGCCGTAAAGACTGGTAAGGTTTCGGATCTTCTCGCACAGTTTGTCGTCCAGCGCATCTCTTCCCATACGCCACTGCCAGTTGCCGCCCAAAGTAGAAGGCGTGTTGATCCGTGCCTCTTTGGGAAGTTCCAGATAATCCTGAACCGGAATAATACACAGATTGGCGGTACTGGCCATGGCCAGCTGGATCATATCCCACACCAGTTTCTTAGGAGATGCCAGTCTGGATTCCTGTGTATATGCTAACAACTGCTCCTTGGCGG
>ENA-ORIC01003248-ORIC01003248.1-human-gut-metagenome-genome-assembly--contig:-NODE-3248-length-11588-cov-3.491356_pt1 | contig 11588 bp, 8 predicted proteins | sample MGYA00243023_ERZ508732 | MGnify/ENA primary metagenome ERZ508732 (study PRJEB26277, sample SAMN04329767) | human gut metagenome | biome: human-associated habitat | host: Homo sapiens | place: USA...
CACCAACATTCCGGAAGCTTCCAGGGAAATCATGGAAGCTCTTAACGAACAGTACGCTGACTAAACGGAATTTCCTGTTTATCAGGTAAATACCTGTTGCGAGAGGCCGGATGAAAAATCCGGCCTCTTTTTTTGTGAGCGGATTGACTGCAATAAGTTGCTGTTTACCTGCTATTTATAAGAAAAATAGCCTCTATTTCCATGTTGGATGTGATATCCGCTCTTTCCGCGAGTGCTGCTGCTGTATTGTTTGATTTTAACAGTTCTCTGCTTCCGGAAGCTCCTGCCAAGACTGTTTCTGTACCGGAACCGGCTGCGGCATCCCTGAACCTGCTGGGGCTGGCGGCCCTGATGGTTCGCCGCCGAAGAGCTTGAGAACCTCTTTTCCGGCAGTTAAAAATGTTGTTGCCTGTAAAATTTATCTTGCAGACAATTTTTTGTAATCATCCGATTTGAGAAAACTGGGCTGTCCGGATGACCGTTTTTCCCTGGCGGAACTCTTGCTCCGGAGGAAATGAGGCTCCTGCTTCTTTGACGTTGCGGGAACGTTCTTCATCCGTTACTCTTTGCTCTGCCGTGGAGAGAAATTATCATTATTGCGTGGAACGCAACAGGGAATTGATTCCGCCGGATACGGATATGTTCCGGGTCATGGACGGGGCGGGGGATGGAATCCCCGGTGTCTTTGTGGATCAGATGGCGGATCGTCTTCTCGTCTCCACGCGCGGCTGTTCCATTCCTGCGAACCTGGAAAGCGAACTCCGGGATACGGGCATGCCCGTATTCCACAAAAAACTGGAACAAAACCAGAAAGAAGCGCCCGTCCAGATCGCCGGGCCGCTCCTTCCCCTGCAATTTACGGCCTTGGAGCAGGGAGTGCATTTTAAAATAGACATGTCCGCCGGTTATTCCCAGGGAATTTTTCTGGATCAGCGCGACCACCGCCGCCGGGTGAGGGAAAAAAGCGCTCCGGGCATGAGGGTGCTGAATACTTTTGCCTATACGGGAGCCTTTTCCGTTTATGCGGCCCTGGGCGGAGCGCAGACAACCACGCTGGATCTGGCGCAGCCGTGCCTGGACTGGGCCAGGGAAAATTTCATGCTGAACGGCATTGACCCCTCCGCCCAGTATTTCTGCAAGGGGGACGCGCGCCGCTGGCTGGAACGGTTCGCCAGGCAGGGCCGCACCTTTCACGGCATTATTCTGGATCCTCCCACGTTTTCCCGGGATGACCGCGGAAAGGTGTTCCGGGTGGAATCCCACTACGGGGAGCTGGTGGCCCTGGCTCGCGAATGCCTGGAACCGGGCGGCTGGATGCTGTGCACCAGCAACTGCCGCAAGCTGGGCCACGAGGACTTCCGCAGGATGGTGGCCCGTGCCGTTCCCGGTTTCCGCCTGACCCATGACCCCATGCCCCCGGATTTCTCCGGGGAGGATTATTTGAAAAGACTGTGGGTAGACTGGAAATGAATATTTTATGAAAAATTTTCCTCTTCATCGCTGACGCATTTTATCCTTTTGAAAACTCTTCCGGTCTGGTAGAAAACCGCCCAATTGCTTTTTCTATGAAAAAACTAGCCTATGTTGCTGGACTCTTCGCTCTCACATGTTCCCCTTTGCTTGCCGCCCTTTATGAGGGACTGGAGGTGGGAATGGACAAGGACCAGGTGCTGAAAACCCTGAGGCGGAGCAAGCAGCTTGAAGGGCCGCCCACGGACGCCCTCCTTTCACGCACCGGGCTCAACGGCGTGTTTAAAACCAGGCAGTCCATAGGCGGCCAGACTTTTTCCCTGAACTTTGACTATGACCCCTCCGGCGGCTTGAGGGCCGTTGTCCTCTACTCCCGGAGCAAATACCGCGGTTCCGAATATGAGACCAGGCTGAAATCCGCCTATAAGGCTCTTCTGGTGGGCCTGACGGAACAATTCGGGGAACCGGCGAACATGCCGGAGTGGGTGGCCAGGGAATCCCTTCAGGAAGGCCGCATCCAGTACATGCACATGTGGAAGGTCTCTCCCGGCGTTTTTCTGATGTCCGGACTGGGCAACATGGGAGCCATGGAGGGTTACTTCCCCCTGTTCCGTTTTTCCGGTCCGTCCGGCATGCCTCCCAAGTCCAAAAGGGACAGGGAGGAACTGAAAAGGGAATGGGCGGCTATTCCGGAATTCCCAGGCTTGAAGGAGGCTGAACTCCATATTTCCGACGCCGTGCGCGCCATGGGTTCCAAAAAATATGAAGATGCCTTTGAATGCTTCCAGCAGGCGGCGGAGCTGGGCTGCCCCCGTGGCTACTGGGGCATGGCGTTCCTGTATGACCAGGGCAAATACGGCGTGAAGAGGGATAAGAAAAAAGCGGAGGAAATGCACCGCAAGGCCGGAGCTGCCGGCTATGCCCCTTCCGCTTCCAGATTCGGAGCCGCGTGGCCGGACGCGGCGCGGGTTCTGGGCCTTACCGCTGCGGAAGCCAGGGAACAGTCCCGCACGCGCCGCCGGGCGGCTGCGGAAGGCTATGCCTCGGAGCAATACAACCTGGGCGTGATGTATCAGACCGGTTTCGGCCTGCCCAAGGACATGGCCAAAGCCCGGGAATGGTTCCAGAAAGCGGCGGACCAGGGCGACGTGCAGGCCAAAAGCATCCTGAAAAAACTCCGGTAACCCTTTTTCCAATCCATGACCATCATGAGCTTATACGCACAACAACTCGTTCGCTACCCTGAACTGGGCATTTCCCTTGATTTTTCAAAACTTCCGCTGGACGACGCATTCCTGTCTTCCATGCAGGGACGGATAGACAGGGCGTTTGCCGACATGAAGGCGCTGGAATCCGGCGCCATCGCCAATCCGGATGAAAAACGCATGGTGGGGCACTACTGGCTGCGCAACTCCTCCCTGGCTCCCACGCCGGAGTTGAAAGCCGCCATTGACGGCCCCCTGGCGGACGTCAAAGCCTTCGGACGGGACGTTCTGGACGGCAAAATAACGCCTCCCCGCGCGGAACAATACTCCGCCGCCCTCGTCATCGGCATCGGCGGTTCCGCTCTTGGCCCGGAGCTGGTGGCGGATGCCATCCCGGCGGCAGGGCTGGACATGTTCTTTCTGGACAACACGGATCCGGACGGCATGTACCGGGTGCTGGAATCCCTCCCTCTGGAAGAAACGCTTGTCATTGTCATTTCCAAATCCGGCGGCACGCCGGAAACCCGCAACGGCATGCTGGTGGCCCAGGATTTCTTCAGGAAGAACGGGCTGGAATTCGCACCCCAGGCGGTCGCCGTCACGGGAACGGGTTCCCGGCTGGACAAAACGGCTGAGGCGGAAGGCTGGCTCAGGCGTTTCCCGATGGAAGACTGGGTGGGCGGCCGCACCTCCGTCATGTCCGTGGTGGGGCTGGTTCCCGCCGTGCTTCAGGGCGTGAACGTGGATGACCTGCTGGAAGGCGCGCGCCTGATGGACGAAAAGACCCGCCGGGACTGCGTGAAATGCAACGCCTCCATGAAACTGGCGCTGGCCTGGTACAAGGCCACCGGCGGCAAGGGGGAGAAGGATATGGTGGTTCTCCCTTATAAGGATGCCCTGGTGCTCTTCTCCAAATACCTCCAGCAGCTCATTATGGAATCCCTCGGCAAGCGGCTGGACCTGGAGGGCAACGAAGTCTGCCAGGGCATTTCCGTGTACGGCAACAAGGGCTCCACGGACCAGCATGCCTATGTGCAGCAGCTCCGTGACGGCGTGAACAACTTCTTCGCCACCTTCATTGAAGTGCGCGAATGTTCCGCGGATGCGGTGGAAGTGGAGGCGGGCGCCACCTGCGGAGACTTCCTCCAGGGCTTCCTGCGCGGCACCCGCCAGGCGCTGGCGGAATCCGGCCGTTCCTCCATCACCATTTCCATTCCGGAGGTGAACGCCAAAACGCTCGGCATGCTGATTGCCCTGTTTGAGCGCGCCGTCTCCTTCTATGCTTCCCTGGTCAACATCAACGCCTACCACCAGCCAGGCGTGGAAGCCGGCAAAAAAGCGGCGGGTTCCTTCCTGGCCCTGCTGGGCAGGGTAAGGGGGGCTCTGGGAACCGCCCCGGAAACCGCCGCCCAGATGGCTGCCCGGCTGGATGCGGACCAGGAAGCCGTGTACCATTGCCTTGTGCATATAGCTTCCGGTGATTCCTCCGTCAAGTGGGTTCAGGCTGACTGTGCGGATGAAGATACCTTCTGCAAGGCATAAAAAACAGGGCATATTATTTCCGGCGGACGCTTATCCGGTTGATAAGCGTCCGTTTTTCTTTTCCGGGCAGCCATGAAAAGAAACTCGCTGCGCTTTTCTTTCCAGGTAATTCCGGGGCCGCCGAAACAGGAAGCGGCGTTGCCCGGAGGAGGAGCGGTTCCGAACGGGACAGGCTGGAAAAGCAGGGTTTTGGCATGCATTCTTTTCCCCAAAAACTCTGAAAAATATTTTTGTTTTCCGTACAATTTCGGATTGACAAAGCAAGGGGCCGAAGGCATCCTTATTCGACCCTAACTCGCTATTGGGTCTTTTGTTGGCTCCTTTGGTCGATGTTTGGGCAGAATCATTAATTCGACTACAATAATCGATATGTCCACCAATTCCTGCGCGTGCAGCGCATCTACTGACAAATTCGTCTATTCTTTCGGCGGAGGGTCCGCCGACGGCAATGGCAGCATGAAAAATCTTTTGGGCGGCAAGGGCGCCAACCTTGCGGAAATGGCCCGCATCGGCCTTCCTGTCCCTCCCGGATTCACCATCACTACGGAAGTTTGCACTTACTACTACGATCACGGCTGCACTTATCCCGCCCAGCTTGACGCGCAGGTCAAGGAAGGCATTGCCAAAATGGAACAGATCCTGGGACGCAAGTTCGGCGATACGGAAGCTATGCCCCTGCTGGTGGCCGTGCGTTCCGGCGCCCGTGAATCCATGCCCGGCATGATGGACACGATTTTGAACCTCGGCCTGAATGAAAAATCCGTGGAAGCCATGGTGAAGGCTACGAACAACCCCCGCTTCGCCTGGGACTGCTACCGCCGCTTCGTGCAGATGTACGGCGACGTGGTGCTGGGTGTGCAGAAAACCCCGGATGAAGACCACGAACCCTTTGAAACCGCCATCGCCGCCATCAAGAAAGAACGCTTCGGCAGCGAGGACGTGGAAGACACCAAGCTCTCCGCCGATGACCTGAAGGAACTTGTCTCCCGCTTCAAGGCCCTGGTGCTGGAACGCACCGGCCATGAATTCCCGGAATGCCCCTGGGAACAGCTTCAGGGAGCCATTGGCGCCGTGTTCGGTTCCTGGAACAATGACCGCGCCATCGTGTACCGCCAGAAATACGGCATTCCGTCCGAATGGGGCACCGCCGTCAACGTGCAGGCCATGGTCTTCGGCAACACGGGTGAGGAATCCGGTTCCGGCGTGGCGTTCACCCGCAACCCCGCCTCCGGCGAAAACGAATTTTATGGCGAATTCCTGATGAACGCCCAGGGTGAAGACGTCGTGGCCGGCGTGCGTACGCCCGCCCCCGTTGCTGCCCTTCATGAAGTGATGCCCGCCGCCTTCAATGAACTGGTGCGCATTCGCGAAGTGCTGGAAAACCACTTCCATGACATGCAGGACTTTGAATTCACCATTCAGGACCGCACCGTTTACATGCTCCAGACCCGCAACGGGAAGCGCACTGGCGTGGCCGCTTTCCGCATTGCCTGTGAAATGGTGGAACAGGGCCTGATTGACTGGAAAACCGCCGTGCGCCGCATTCCTGCGGACCAGGTGGACCAGCTGCTGACCCCCATCTTTGACCGTGAAGCCATCAAGAGTGCCAAGGTTCTGACCCGCGGTCTTCCCGCCGGGCCCGGCGCCGCCACCGGACGCATCTACCTGAACGCGGAACGCTGTGTGGAAGCTGCGGACAGAGGTGAAAAGGTTCTGCTGGTCCGTCTGGAAACCTCTCCGGAAGACCTGCGCGGCATGATTGCCGCTGAAGGCATCCTGACCGCCCGCGGCGGCGTTTCCTCCCATGCCGCCCTCGTTGCCCGCCAGATGGGCAAAGTCTGCGTTTGCGGCGCGGATGAAATCATTGTGGACTACAACAACCGCACCGTTTCCGTTGGCGACGTAACCATCAGCGAAGGTGACTACCTCTCCATTGACGGAACGAGCGGCCTGGTATACGCCGGCAAGGTGGAAACTTCCCCCTCTGAAATCATCCAGGTCCTGATTTCCAAGACCATGAAGCCGGAAGACAGCCGCACCTACCAGAACTTCGCCAAGCTCATGCAGTGGTGCGACGACTGCACCAAAATGAAAGTGCGCACCAATGCGGACTCTCCCAAGCAGACGGAAACCGCCATCGCCTTCGGCGCCACTGGCATCGGCCTCTGCCGCACGGAACACATGTTCTTTGAAGGGGACCGGATCGACTTCGTCCGTGAAATGATCCTCTCCACCAAGAAGAGCGACCGCGTAGCCGCCGTTTCCAAGCTCCTCCCCTACCAGAAGGGGGACTTCAAGGGCATCTTCAAGGCGCTCAAGGGCCTGCCGGGCACCATCCGCCTTCTGGACCCGCCCCTGCACGAATTCCTTCCCCAGACGAAGGAACAGCAGCTTGACCTGGCCCAGAAAATCGGCATGCCTGTGGAAGTCATCATGCGCCGCGTGTCCGAACTCCATGAGTTCAACCCGATGCTCGGCCACCGCGGCTGCCGTCTCGGCATCGCCTATCCGGAAATCACGGAAATGCAGGCCCGCGCCATCTTTGAAGCCGCTGTGGAAGTCTCCCAGGAAGAAGGTTTTGCCGTGGTGCCTGAAATCATGGTTCCCCTGGTGGCCTTCAAGAAGGAACTGGACATCCAGAAAGCCATCATTGACAAGGTGGCCCAGCAGGTATTTGAGGAAAAAGGCGTCAAAGTGGACTACCTCGTCGGCACCATGATTGAAATCCCGCGCGCTGCCGTCACGGCTGACGAAATCGCGGAAACCGCCCAGTTCTTCTCCTTCGGCACCAATGACCTGACCCAGACGGGCCTGGGCATGAGCCGCGACGATTCCGGCTCCTTCCTGCCGCAGTACCAGGAACTGGAAATCATCAAGAAGAACGTCTTCGCTTCCATTGACCAGAACGGCGTCGGCAAGCTGATGAAGATTGCCGTGGAACTCGGCCGCTCCACCCGCCCGGACATCAAGCTGGGCATCTGCGGTGAACACGGCGGCGACCCCGCTTCCGTCAAGTTCTGCAACACGCTGGGCCTGACTTATGTGAGTTGCTCGCCCTACCGCGTCCCGACCGCCCGTCTGGCCGCAGCCCAGGCTGCTCTGGAACAGGAATAAACCTTTTTGTTAAGGGTTAATAGACAAGCCCGTGGTTCTTCGGAACCACGGGCTTTTTTAGCGGATAGAACGGTCTTGTCAGATATGGCTTGAACCTTGCGGGCCAAACTGCTCCATGCGTTTGGTTTGGGCATATTTGCAGGGCTTCCGCCTTGCTGCAAAAAATCATGTTAATGGCATCATGGGCCGAAGCTCTCCTGGCGGAAGAGGAAGTGCATCTTTCCCAAAATGCTCCGCAGTCTTTCCCGGAGTGCCGTTGATGTCGATTCCGGAGTTTTTTATGCCGGAGCCATGCTTCCTGAACGTTTGGTCGTAAGGGGTGGCATGGGGGGACAAGTATTGATGGCAAAGCCCGAAGAAAAATCATCAACAGGTTATGAAATCCGGTGCGCTGCCGGATCTACCATAATTGGGAATCAATCTCATGACCGTTTACACCGGACAGTAAAATATAGTTTATTGTTCCTCCAGCGCCCTCTTCAGAAGCTTCCGGTATTCCCTGGCCGGCACTTCATAGGTTCCGAATTTCAGCAGATGCGGCGTTGTCCACTGGGTATCCAGAAAAAGGAACCGATGCGCCCGCAGGTATTGCACCAGGGCCACCAGGGCGATCTTGCTGGCGTCCGTTTTCCGGTGGAACATGCTTTCCCCGAAAAAAGCCTTCCCCAGGGCTACTCCGTACAGGCCTCCCTGCAGCCCTTCCTCGTCCCAGCATTCCACACTGTGGGCGAAGCCCATCTCGTGAAGCTTGCCGTATGCTTCTTCAATCTGTCCGTCTATCCATTGTTCTTCCGGCTGGTCCGTCCGGGCGCAGGCATGGACCACCTCCGGAAAAGCGGTATCCATCCGGAGTTCAAAGGGTTTTTTATTCAAAGCCCGTTTGAGGCCGTGGGGGATGTGGAAGCGGTCGTCCAGCGGAATCAGGGCGCGCGGGTCCGGTTCGTAAAAGGAGATTTCTCCCGTTTCCGGATCCGCCATGGGAAAACACCCCTGGCAATAGGCGGAGAGGACAAGTTCCGGCGTCAGTCTGTCATTCATCTGATATGGTCCAGCAGTTTGCCGAGGGCGGGGGAGTTCAGTGCCTTGCGGTCCGGAGAGGCCATGGGCAGCCCGTGGATTTTGTCCAACGGCACGAATTCCTCTCCTTCCCGGAGGAGAGGCGTATCCGTCACATGGTGGATGTAGCGGGTCACCCTGTAGCGGGTAATGCTGTAGGTTTGTTTCAGGACATGGGGCAGGGAAAGGGTGTGCTCGTCCTCCCTCTGGGGGAAGCGGTACATGCCGGCATGGCGCTTGCCTTCCGGGCATTTTGCCAGCAGGACGGATTTGCCGCGGATGTAAAGAATATCGTGGTGTTCCACCCGGGTGACTTGAGGCTTGGGATTTTTGACGGGAAGCGTTTCCGGCCGTTCTGCAGAGCAGAAGGGGCGCACGGGACACAGTAGGCAGTCCGGAGAACTGATGCTGCAGCAGGTTTGCCCCAGTTCCATGATGGCTGAATTGAATTCACGGGCATGTTCCGGATCCACCAGGCTTTCCGCGCGGCTCCACAGGTATTTCTGGCCTTCCGTGGAATCCACGGGAACGGAATAATTGTCAATGCGGGCCAGGACGCGCGCGACATTGGCGTCTACAATGGGAGCCGCCTTGTTGAAGGCGAAGGAGAGGAGCGCTCCCGACGTGTAGGGGCCGATGCCCGGCAGGCGTTTCAGCCCTTCCGCATTGTCCGGGAAGCGCCCTCCGAATTCGTTGACGATTTCCCTGGCGATGGCCTGGAGGGAACGCACGCGGCGGTAATAGCCCAACCCTTCCCAGGAGCGCAGGGCCGTCTGTTCGTCCACGGCAGCCAGATGCGCCGGAGTGGGGAACTGGCGCATCCATCTGTCATATCTTCCCAAAACGGTGGGAATGGTAGTCTGCTGCAGCATCAGCTCGGAAACAAGGATGTGCCACGGATCCGTTGTCCGCCGCCACGGGTAATCCCTCCCTTCGCGCCTGAACCATTCTACCAGCGCGTTCCGGAAAGCATGGACGTTAAAATGGGGGGTGGCGTCAGTCATGCTTTTGTTCAAGAGCCTGGCGCATGGCGGAAATATCCGGCTTGATGCCGAACCAGCGTTCAAAGGAAAGGGCCCCCTGGTGAACCAGCATGGAAAGGCCGTTGGAAACTCTGGCGCCCTGAAAGCGGGCTTCCATCTGGAAGGCATCGTCATGCGTCTGTAAATCATAAACCAGATGGTGGGCGGAAAGCAGTGAAGGGGGGACGGGGGAAGGGTCCGTGGGCTTCAGGCCGAGGGAGGTGGCGTTGACGATCAGGTCCGCTTCCTCCACGGCGGCATTGAAACGGGGCGTATTGTTCTGGTGGGCCGCCAGGCGGTCGGAGGCCCCTTCCAGCCTGTGTTCGTCAATGAAAAAGGAACTCAGCCTGTTTTTAAGCTCCTGAAGCTTTTCTTCCGATCTTCCGGCCAGCGTCAGCCGTTCGCAGCGCTGCATGGCGCAGGTGTAGGCCAGGGCAAGCCCGGCCCCGCCGCAGGAGCCCAGAAGAGCCACTTTCAAATCGCGCAAATCCACGGAAAATTCCTCCCGGATGGCGCGGGCGAACCCCGGACCGTCCGTATTGAATCCGGAGACAGAACCGTCCTGTTGGAAAACAAGAGTATTGACGGAACCGGTAGCGCGGGAAAGGGCGTCTGTGTCACTGCACAGGGAACAGGCCGCCTGCTTGTGGGGAACCGTAACGTTGGCCCCCGTGAATCCCCTTTTCCTGAGGAGCCGCACCACCTCTCCGAATTCTTCCGGAGCGGCCTGGATGCGGATATACCGGGCGCGAATGCCCGCCGCATCCAGCGCGGCCTGCTGCATGGCGGGGGATTTGGAATGGGCAATGGGGAAACCGATTACGGCCAGTCTGGCGGGAACGATTTCCCCGGCGTCAAACGGATGTTCTTCATCCAGAAGATCGGCCAGGGTATAGTAGGGTTTCATGGAAAATGTGGGAACGGCTTCAGGCGTACGCGCCGGACTATGAATGAAATGCTGCCGGATTTCAAGGCAAACGCCTATCATTCCTTTTCCCCGCGCGGCGGTTTCTGTTCTCTTCTTTCCGGAAAGTTCATGCCGGGCGGGAGCCGGGAGGGCCGGAAAACCGTCTCTCCCGGAAAGAATGCCTTCTCCGTAAATTCACCAGGCGGAACCCGGCAGCTGCCGGGTTCCGCCTGGAAAGAGCGGGTATGGAATGATCTGGTTACCGTTTATTCCCCGCAGCCGCCGTCCTTGTATCCGCAGGAGCGGCAGGATTTGCATTTGCCGTCCTGGACATAGGCCAGGGAGTGGCACTGCGGGCAGAGGGAGGCGCCGTTGAGCATCGTTCCTTCCGGAACCTTTCCGGCGGGAATTTCCGGCAGGGCCGGAGTAGCGGGATGCGCCGGAGTGGTGATGATGCGGGGGGGCAGCACGCTTACCGTCGTATCCGGAGCCTGGCCCGGAAGGCTGACGCTGGGGATGGAGAAGACGTCCCGCAGGCGGTAGCCGTTGCTTTCCGGGAAAAGCCACGCCAGAATCTTGGCAATCAAATCCACCACGGAAGCGCAGGAGCGGATTTCCGTGCAGGTGTCCGCCTCCGTGTCGTCCCCCACGCGGCAGAACCCGGAGGGTTCGAAGGAGTAATTGCGGAAACCCTTGACCACTTCCTTGAGAGGCACGCCGAACTGAAGGGCGGTGGAGAGGAGCTTGCAGTAAGCTTCAAACATGCCGGAGGCGAAGGAGCCGACTTGTCCCAGGCGTCCGAAAACTTCCCCGCAGGTGCCGTCCGCATAGACGCCTACCGTCAGGTAGCCCGTCAGCTGGCCGCCTACGGAGAATTTTACGGTCTGGCCCAGACGGCGGCCGGGCAGCTTGCGCTGGCGCGGCTTGGATGCCTCCGCGATGATTTCGTCAATGGCGTCCGATCCGGCATTCACCAGCTGTTCCCAGACATGGTTGGCCTTGAACATGCGCGTTTCCGGGGTATCCACCACGTAAACGGCATTCGCCTTGGAGCCGGCGCGGAAGATGGCGATGCACTTCACGCCCAGCTCGTGGGACATGATGAGGGAATCGTAAATATCCTGCACGCTGGCGGAGACGGGCATGTTAACCGTCTTGGAGCACGCGCCGGAGATGAAGGGCTGGAGGGCGCCCAGCATCAGCACATGGCCGGCGGGGGAAATGGCACGGATGCCGTTGCCGTTGGTGGCGGCACAGTCAAAGACCGGCAGG
>ENA-ORIC01003253-ORIC01003253.1-human-gut-metagenome-genome-assembly--contig:-NODE-3253-length-11555-cov-3.632689_pt1 | contig 11555 bp, 8 predicted proteins | sample MGYA00243023_ERZ508732 | MGnify/ENA primary metagenome ERZ508732 (study PRJEB26277, sample SAMN04329767) | human gut metagenome | biome: human-associated habitat | host: Homo sapiens | place: USA...
TGGTCTTCGCAGGCGCCGTGGTCTTTGCAGGCTCCGTCGTCTTTGCAGGCTCCGTCGTCTTTGCAGGCTCCGTCGTCTTTGCAGGCTCCGTCGTCGCGGGCGTCTTGCCGACATAGTTGACCGTATCAAATGCGAGCGCAACCATAGCTGCGTTCAGGTCGGGATTGACATTCAGCGTTGCCGTACCGTCGGTGACAAACTCCATGATCTTGTCCTCGATCGACTTGGTCGCCGTTGCGATCTGACCGCCGTTGTAGTTGACGGTAGCATGACCCATGACATTGTTGACCATCAGCTGACCGATCACACCGCCGTTGACGGTGAGGACTGCATCGCCGTTGATACGACGGGTCGCATCACCTGCCATCATCAGCTGGTTGATGGAACCGCCGTTGATCGTGATATTGGCAGCGCCCATTGCACTGCCGTTGCAGGAACCGCCGAGGAACTGGTTGACTTCGCCGCCGTCCATCGTGATGTAGGACGTACCTTCAAAGATCGTGGAGGAGGCGCCGCGGCTGGAACCGCTGACAACATGGTACTTACCGCTCTTGATGGTGATGTGCGAATCGAGATCCAGCTTCAAATCTTCAGGGAATGCCTTCTGATAGCCGCCGATCAGATAAGTCTTGGTGGTCATAGTGTCCACGCCCTCGCCCATGATGAGGGGGTTAAACTGTGCAATGATGACCAAACCCTTGGCTGCCGCGCCGGACGCGTCATGCAGCTTGATGTTTTCAAAGGTGGTCGAGCCGGGACCCGCCATATAATAGCGGTTGAAGGTCTCGGCATTCAGGTCAAACGTGCCGCCCGTGATGATGATGTCGCCCTTATGGGTCGGCTCATAGATCGCATCCAGCATGGTATATGTATCCGTAATGACGACCTTACCGCCGTTTGCGACCTTGTTGATTGCTTCGACGATGTCGCCGAGCGGCGAGCTTGCGCTCGAACCGTCGCCCGTGCCGCCGTCGTTCAGATAGACCGTCGTGTCCGCAGCAGACACGCTCATGACTGCAAGCAGGCAAACCACAAGCATTGCAATCAAACCGAAATACTTTTTCATATGTTTTTACCTCCGAGTAAGTTTATATACATTAATACACTATAAAATCGACATTGGCGATGTGTATTATTATCCAATTTCACAATAATTTGCACATAATAATCAAAAAAAGCGAAAAGTGCAAAAAAGCCACCTGCCGGATGGCAGATGGCTTTTTGTTTAAAGATCAATTTGATTCAGGATCAATCAGTTCTTTTTCTTCTTGGTGATGACAACGACTACAACTGCGATCACAACGATGACAGCTGCGACGATGCCGATAATTGCGCCGGTGCTGAGACCGCCCTCGGTTGCAGGTGCAGCCGCAGTGGTAGTATTTGCTTCTGTTGTCTTAGCTGGATCGGTGGTATTTGCAGGCTCCGTGGTCTTTGAAGGATCCGTTGTCTTTGCAGGCGCCGTGGTCTTTGCAGGCTCGGTCGTAGCAACGGGCGTCTTGCCGTCGCTGATCTGAACTTCGTCAAAGAAGATGGAGAGGAGCTTGGTGTCTACCTTGGGCGATGCGATAAGGGTTGCCGTGCCGTCGGTGACAAACTCTTCGACTGCGGACTCAACCGTCTTCTCTGCCATGGCAATCGTACCGCCGTTGTAGTAAACGTTTGCATGACCCATCAGATTGTTGATAGAAAGCAGACCGACCATACCGCCGTTAATCGTGACAGTAGCGTTGCCGTTGAGGCGGCGGGTCAGGTCACCGCCGGTTCTCACGTTCTGGACATTACCGTCGTTGATGATGATCTCGCAATTCAGCGCATAGCTGCCGTTGATGGCTGCGCCGTAAACCGTGGAGATCGTGCCGCCGTAGATCTTGTTTTGCGACGTGCCGGTGTACTCCTCCATGGATCCGCCGCGGCTGAAGCCGGAGACTGCCCAATATGTACCGCTCTTGATCGTGATGTGCGAATCCGCATCATATCTCGGTGCATCGTTCATGACACCTTCCTGATTGTACTGATAGCCGCCGACCACATAGACCTTGCCGGTTTCGGGCGTCACGACGCCTTCGCCGAAGGTCAGCGGGAAGAACTGCGCGAGGAACAGCGAGGTCGAGCCTTCGCCGTACTCAAAGGTGATGTTCTCAAAGGTGGTCGCGCCGGGGCCGCTGAGGAACCAGCGGTTGTACGCGCCGTTGGTAAAGACATACTTACCGCCGGTAACGATGATGTCGCCCTTGTGGGTCGGCTCGCGATACTCTTCCGCGCAGGTGTAGGTGTCGACGATGACGACCTTACCGCCGTTTGCGATCTTGTTGATCGCTTCAGTCATGTTGCCGAGCGGTGCGCTTGCACTGGAACCGTCGCCCGTGCCGCCGTCGTTGACGTAAACAACCGTCTCGGCAGCAAAAGCGGAGAGTGCCAGCAGTGCGCAGAGCAGCATAGCCGCAAAAATGCCAATGTACTTCTTCATAGGGTTTTCCTCCAAAAAAAATATTTTTGCTGTATTTATTATACTACAGCTTTTACAAAATGTTGTGCGAATTTTTTTCGGTTTTTGTGCGGAATTTTTGTATGACTGTCATTTTTTGCACATTTTGAAGCGTTCGTCCGCTTTTTCAAAGTACTTTTTCATGACACGGAGCTCTTTGGGGTCATACGGGCGGAGATTCGGGCGGAAGAGCTCATGCTGCCACTGGGTGAAATCGTAATTTTCGCCCTCGCCCTTTTCCCATCTGCGCCAGATGGCTTCCCAAGGCTCGTTGTTCTGGCTCTTGCCGACGACGAGACCCCAGTTGAAGCAGGCGATCTTCTCGAGATAGAAGAGCGGCAGATGCGACTGGATCTTGTTGCCCTGCATTCTGTGCAGCCACTCGGTGTTGAACAGCGGACGGTCATACCGCATCTGCAGCATATCAATGATGTCGATCGAGGTCTGATAGTCTCTGTAATCATGGTAGCTGATAACATCGGAGAGCTCCATCGCGATACGCTCGGGCTCGCAGGGCTCGTGACCGGGGTTCAGCGTCCATGCGCAGGCAGTCAGCGGCTGAATCGGGTCGTGCGAACGCGCGATCTCGAAGAAGCGCTCCATCCACGGCACGCTCAGCATCCCACGGCGACTGTTGCCGATCTCGTTGAAGATGTCCCAGACGATGACACGCTCATCCTTTGCATACTTGCCGACGATTTCATCCACCATGCGGCAGAAGTCCTCGGCGTATTCGGGCACATCGAGCGGCGACTTGCCGTTCGACGCCAGCACGTCATGCGGGGAGCGTGCCATGCCGCCGTGATAGCCGTAGTCCACATGCTGCGGACCGAATTCCGGCAGCTTGTATTCCTCTGCGGGGACGGTGCAGTCATTGCCGAAGCAGATCATGACGCCGAGCTCATTCTCCGCACAGATCTCAAGGTAGGTCTCGAGATACTTCATGAAGCTGTCGTGCTGACGCCCCCACACCTCATAGGGCAGGATCGAGCGCACGGCGTTGAACCCGGTCTCATGCGCCAGCTTCAGCTCTACGCGGAAGCACTCCTCAATGCGATCGTGCTCAAATTCCTGCCACTGCTCGATGCGGTTGACCGCGCCGCAGGAAATATAGTTGAAGCCGCGGATCCACGGGCGGCTGTTGTACCATTCCCAGGCTTTTTCCTTGGACCATTTCTGTCCCATTGCTTTTTCCTCCGAAAAACTACATTATATAATAATGTCATATACAGAGACTGCCGATCGGGGAAATCCCCGATCGGCTCTCCCCGTAAATCTTATTTGCAGAATTACTCAAACATCGCGACCGCAAAGTTCGTGACGTCGAGTTTCTTTGCCTCGGCAATGTGCTCCTTCGCCTCGATGACGCGACCGAGTCCGAGCTCGCCGAATGCCTCCAGCACAAGACCCTTGACCGTGTTGATCTTCGGGAAGTTGTACTCGAACGGGCACGGGCAGGGCGAACCGACGCCGTAGTAAGCGGGAACGTCCTTATCGCGGATCTTCTCCTTGCCTGCCGCAATCATCTCCTCGCAGAGTGCATGCGCCGCGCTGATCTCGCCCGCCTCATAGAAGGCAAGTGCGCGGAAGTAGCTGATCTCGGAGGGGGCAGCATGGTCGGTCATGGCGCTCTTCAGCGCCTTCTCGTACTCGCGCTTGTTGCCGTCCGCCTTGTATGCCATTGCCAGACCGTAGCCGAGGTGGCTCTCCTGTGCGAAGTAGTTCTTCTCCTCGCCGTAGCACAGCGGGAAGGTATAGCCGCTCTTGTATGCCTCGATGGCTTCCTTATACTTCCCTTCTGCGGCAAGCTTCTTGCCGATCAGAGTCATCAGCCATGCATGGTGACGGGTGAGGTTGCCCTCGCCGCCCTCATAGGTGTGGAACCAGTGACCGTCGAGCAGCGCCTTTGCCTCGTCATATCTGCCGAGTTCGGTGAGCAGGATCGAGTGATCCAGCGTGCAGTCGTCGCGCATGGCGCTGAGCTTTGCATACTTCTCATGCAGGGCGAGGCGCTCTTCGACGCTCTTGCCGCCGTTCTTGTACAGCTGTGCAAACTCGAAGAAGATCCGGTCATTCTTGCCGTTGTCGAGGTCAAGCGCTTTCTGCAGCGCCTTCTCTGCGCCGGTGAAGTCGCCGCGCTTGTCGAAGTAAGCCAAGCCGAGGTTGCGGCAAGCGGGTGCAAAGCCGCCGAGCTCACGGTCAGCCGCCTCCCACATTGCGATTGCATCCTCATAGCGGCGTCTGTCATAGTACAGGCAGCCGAGGTAATACTTCGCCATGCCGGTGTCTGCCGCCTTGAGGACGGCGATGTCGTCGAGACGCGCCGGGAATGCGCAGCTCCAATCGCACTTGTCTGCCTTCTCGTAATACTTCTTGTCACCAGTGAGGTAACCGAGGTAGTAGTTGACGAGCGGACGCTTTGCGTCAGCCTTCTTCAGGATGGCAACCGCCTTGTCGGTCATGCCTGCATTCATGAATTCGACCGCACGGTCGATGAAATACTCATGCTTGTCGGGCAGGACGTCAAAGAGCGGGTCGATCTCGCGGATCTTGTCGAAGATCGCCTTGTCGCCGGTGATCTCCGCCTTGCGTTTGAGCGCCTCGAGATTCATCGAGCCGTAGGTCAGGCAGAGGTCGAGCTTTTTCACAGCTTCGTCGTAGTCGCCGCGGATGCAGTCGATGCCGGCAAGTGCATAGTAACCGGCTGCCGCATAATCCTGGCTCCAGATGCTTCTGTAGAGGTAGTCATACGCTTCGTCGAGCTTGCCGAGGTAGCGCAGTGCGATACCCTTGTGGTAAAGCGCCTCGACGTCGTAGGGGTTATCGTTGCGCAGAGTAAGACGCGCGATCGCCTTGTCATAGTAAGCGATGGCTTCCTCAAATCTGCCTTCCTTCAGGCGCATGTTGCCCATTGCGGTGTTGCAGCGGCTGTCGCCGTCATCGCGGGAAAGTGCCTCGAGGTAGTAGTCTGCGGGCTCATATGCGAAGTGCTTGTACTGCTCCAGATGCTTGCCGTTGATGTACAGTTCTTCGTTCGTCTTGATCTCGCAGGGCGGCAGAGCGGGCTTGCGGGGTTCGATCGGCTTCTTGTGCCCGCGCTCGTAGTAGCGGTAGTCCACCAGCTTGACGCCGTCCGCCGTGAGGAAATCGACCGAAACCTTCTTCATATCCAGTCCCTTGATCTCGTAGGACTTGGTGAAGGTCTTCTCGGGCGAAATGTCCTTGATGGTCTCTTCAATGGTGGCATCGCCGTGGCGGATCACCAGCTTTGCATTCTTGTATGCGCCGGTTGCGTAAACGCCGACAAACAGCTTGCCGTCACGCTTCTCCACGTTGATTGCCGCGTCGATGGTGGCGTTCTTGGTCTCGCCGATGTCCTTGACGGGATACCAATACTGCTCAAAGGTCTTGGTCTCGTAGGGCATGATCCAGGTGAAGTCAGGCTGGTTGTCGGTGTAGACGCCGGTCATCAGCTCGACGTACTTGGAGCCGTCGTCGGTGAGGTTGGAGCACCACTTATCGCCGAAGGGATGGTTGCCCCAGTGCCACAGCTTCTTGCCGGGAGCGATGTGGTGGTTGGCAACGGTCACGATGCCGCATTCTCTGCCGACATCGTAGCCGGAGATGTAATCCGCGTCGCTCTGTCCCTTGGAAACCAGGTAGGACGAGGGAACGCGCACGTTTGCGAGGTTATGGATATCGGTGCCTTTGCCGAAGTCAAAGGGACGCGCGGTGTGGTACACGCCTTTGGCAATCGGCCACTCCAGGATGGCACGGCGGTCATGGTCGTTGACCCACTCAACATCCGGCGGGAACACCGTGCGGTAGTCTTCGTTGATCTCGACAGCAAGGTTTGCCCACCACATAAAGGGCTGCGGATAGGGCGTGCGGTTGTAGACCTGCACCTCCGCCTTGAAATAGGACTTGCCGGGGACAATGGTGATGCCCGCCATGCCCTTCATGCGGAGCAGCGGATCCACCTCGCCGACCCAGACCGTCTTTTCGCCGTTCTCACGCTCGGTGATGGTGGCTTCCAACGGCATGAAGGTCGTCGGACGGTGGTGCTGCGGCCAGTTGAACTCAATACCGCCGGACACCCACGGACCTGCAAGACCGACCATTGCCGGCTTGATGACCTTATTGTGATAAACAAAGTCGTAGTCATTGGTCTTATCCAGCGCGCGCTGGATCTTACCGCCGATCTCGGGCAGGACCTCGAGCTTGATATACTCGTTCTCGAGCACTGCGGCGTGATAGGTCACGTCCTGCTTCTTGTCGCTGATGCGGGTCGTGAACGGGATCGGATACAGATGCCCGGTCGCGCCCTGATACGGCTTCTTCTCAAAAAACATCGGAAGCGCTTCGCTCGCACCGGGTTTGTAAGTCGGGATGACAAGATCCTCAAACTTTGCGGTTGCTTTCTGAGCCATGAATGTGTTCTCCTTTTAGATGTGAAAAAAGAATTTTTGCTTTCTGTGCTCATTCTACCATATGGAGGCAACCGGTACAATATCAATAAAAAAAAGTGCGTTTTTACACATTTGTCTTGACAAATCCGTAAGCATGCAGTAAAATAATCTGTCACAAGACTGATCGCCTGAAAAGGGGGACATGCCATGCAGATCTCAATCGTCTGCCAGCCGGGCGCGGATGCCACGCACTGGTGCGCCCTGTATCTGAAGGGCGCGCGTGCCGAAGCCAAACGCAAGGGCGACACGCTCGCACTTCTGTCACTCGACGACGCGTTGGCGCGTTTTCGCACCGAGAAGCCGACCTGCGCCGCCATCCTTTCCACTTCCCGGGCATGGACGGCAAATGCGGCAGACACCCTGTCCGCCGTCGGCGTGGAGCCGGTGATCATCGGCGGCGCCTCCCGCGACAATTACCGCCATGCGAGCTATGTCTATATGGACTACCGCGAGGCGACCTATCAGCTGATCGAATACCTGCGCCGCTACGAGCGCGGGCGGATCGCCCTGTTTGCGGTCAGCACCGACTCGGCGACCGATATGATCAAAAAGGATGCGTTTCTGTCCTACGACCGCTGCCGGGAACGCGACGTGTTCTATTACACCGGTGCAGACGGGCTGATGAACGCGACCTGCAAGAAGTTTCTTGAGGTCTGCCGCAACTACGATGCGGTCATCTGCGCCAACGATGCGGGCGCGGTCATTCTGATGCACCAGCTCACCGCGGCGGGCATCCGCATCCCCGAAGACCTGTTTCTCTGCACGTTCGGCGACATGGCGATCAGCACCTGCGGCAGCAAGAGCCTGACCATGGCGCGGCTCAACTGCCCCGAGATCGGCAAGCAGACCGTTGCCATGTGCCGCCTGCTCACCGCCTCCGAGAATATTTCCGGCATCAGTACGAAGATCCGCTGTGAACTGATCATCGGCGACACCACTGCTTCCCTGCCGATCGTGGAAAAAACGCTGGGCACGGTACATCTGCCGAGCGCAGGTGCAAGCGGCTTTCACAACGACCCGAGCGTGTCCCGCATCTTCCAGGCGGAAAAAATTCTGTCTGCCTGCGACGCGATCGACATTGATCTGCTCAAGCTGATCATCAAGGGCTATCGGTATTTTGACATCGCGGAGATTCTGCATGTTTCCGAGAGTACGATCAAATATCGGTTGAAACGCATCATTTCCATCTCCGGATTTGAGACGCGCGATGAAGTCATCGACGTCATGAAGGTATTTTTATCGTAAGCAGTCGAAAACCGCATAAAAGATACAAGCGGGGCGCGATGCGCCCCGCTTTCTTACATAACGAAAAAGCGGAACGCAATGCGTTCCGCTTTTTCAAGAAGACTTACGCTTCCTTCTTTACGATTTCCTCGCCCTTGTAGTAGCCGCATGCGCCGCAAACGCGGTGTGCGCGGTTGTACTCGCCGCACTTGGGGCACTTAACCATGCCCGGCAGCGCGAGCTTCCAGACGTTCGAGCGTCTCTTGTCTCTGCGAGCCTTCGATACCTTTCTCTTCGGTACTGCCATTCGGAAACACCTCCTTAGATGCTTGCACAAAACTGTGCTTTAACTTTATATTATTTATTCTTTTCTTCTTCGTCAAACTTTGCAAGCAGACTTGCAAACGCGGGATTGATCTCGACCGTCGGGCAATCGCACGGACCTTCATTGAGATCCTTGCCGCAACGCTGGCACAGTCCCTTACAATCCTCCCGGCAGAGAATGCGTGTCGGGAAGTCGAGTTCCAGCAGTTCAAGCAGCTGCTCGTCAATGTCGAGCTTGCCGCTCTTCGCAACGGCGAAGTCTTCCTCTTTCTCTTCCGCATCCTCAACCATGCCCTCGGGCACGACCGTGCGTGCAAAGTGCATGGAAAACGCGCCGCGTACTTCTTTTGCGCAGCGGGCACAAGCCGTGATATACGGCAGCGTGACCGAAAGCGTCAGGCGCATATAGCCTGCATTGTCCGTGATCTCACCGACAACACGCGCTGCCTCGGGAAACTGTACGCCGGAAAGATTGACCGCGCCGCTCGTGGTTTCGTCTGCCGAAACGGTCAGCATATAGTCAACATCCAGTTTCTTTTTCTCACCCGAAAGAAGCGGTGTAATATCGAGTACCATAGATCCTCCGTGATGCACAAGTGCGACAGGCACAGGAATGCAACATAAGACATTATACACCGCGCAAATGCCGTTGTCAAGAAAAAAGTTGATAAATTCCGCAAAAATCCGTGCTTTCGTCAAACTTGACACGGCAGATGAAATACGGTATACTATAGCATGTACATTTTGAATCAAGAGAGGCTGCCATGCTGAAAAAAATCTTCAAAATATTCGCGCTGCTCATCATCATTTGTGTCGTGCTGCTGATGTCCTTCCGCATCTACACGGTCAATCACTATCCGCCTGCCGCCGAGGGCATTATCCCGACCGATGCGCTGAAGACCGCCTATGCCGCGGGGACGCTCGACGCCGAGACCTGGGAGGCACGCACGCTCTACGACGACAATCAGAAGAGCAAGTTCTTCTCGCATCAGCCGATCTACATTCCGTCCGCGGAAACGCTGATCGTGACCCTGCGCTACAACAATTCCCTGCTTGCGATCATGGCGGAGGACTTCGGCTTTACCGAGACGAGCGGGCGCGATCTGCCGCTGGACGTCTCGCTGTTTGCGGACGGACATGAACGCATCCATCCGACGACCTACACCTTTACAACCGCGTTCGGGTTGTATTCTTACCGCCGCTACGTCTTTGAGGGGGTCAGCGCTGACATGCTGGACACGCTCTACATCGATGTGTACTATGCGGACAATGCGGATTACACCGTGTCTCCCTACGCAAGCCTTGAGCTGCGCGACGCCAGCCGTGAGCCGGAAGTCTACAAGCTGACTGCCGCCGACAAAAAGGCGCTGGCGGAGTGAGCAGGCGGCGAAGAGATTCGACAGTTACCTTGCAGGATAGCCTTCCCCCTTGGGGGAAGGTGGTGCGTTAGCACCAGATGAGGGGTAGCCATTCGTCAGAATGGCGTCTCTACAGCACAGAACGAGGTCGCGCAGACGGATGCTTACGCATCCTACCCCTCATCAGGCGTGTGCCACGCCAGCTTCCCCCAAGGGGGAAGCCTAAAAGGCGCGCCAAACTGTAGGGATCGCCCCCCTACAGTCTCATATGATGCCTTTGCTGCACATGCAATCAGCCGCCCGAAGGCGGCTGATTTTTTATTTTTCGCGCGCCGTGACCATCACGATCTCGCTGAGCGCGGCATATTCGTTGCCGTCGGCAAGGTGCGCGATGACTTTCACGGTTTCCACCGCCGTCCCCTCGGGGAGACCGCTGAGCGTTGCCGTCACCGGGCTGCCGAGCCGCGATGAGAACGCAAGCCCGCGCAGAATATACTTGCCGTTGATCTCCACATCGACGGTGGCAGGCACATATTCGGCAAGCGACGGCGCATAGAGCATCAGCGCGGTCAGCTCAGTCGGCGTGTCGAGCGTGATCGTCACGCTGCCGCCCTCATCCATGGAATAGATGTTCTCAAAGGACGTCTTGGCAATGCCGTCAAACAGGAAGTCCACAGACGAGAACGAGGAAAACTCGGCTTTCTCACCCTCTCCTGTTGCGGTGAAGCCGTCGTGCACATGGCGATAGCCGTTTGCCCCCGAAGGCAGCGGGCGGCGCGTTTCGCTCGGTCCGTCCACGGCGATCGAACCGTCCGCACGGATAACCATGCGGTCGATGGCAAGGCTGCGCCCGTTTTTCGTATCCGGCGGTACGGTATGTACATGGTAGACCATATACAGCTCACTGCCGTCCGGTGAGCGCAGGATGTTGCAGTGCCCGGGACCCGTAACCGTCTCCCCGTTGCCGCGCAGGATGCGGGCATTGTCCGGCTTTTCAAACTTGGCAAGCGGCGTATCGGATGTAGCATAGCCGACCGCGTAATGCTCGCTGACATAGTAATTGGCACTGTACAGCAGATAGTACACGCCGTTTTCCTTGAAGACAACCGGCCCCTCGTTCCAGACCACCGAGCCGCTCTTCAGTTCCCATTCCTGCTCCGGCGTGGAGATGAGCACCGGCTCGCCGATGACGCCCGAGAAATCCTTTTCCAGCTCGATGCCGTAGGTCTGGCTCGTGCGTTTGCCGCCGATCGTGTTGGTGGAATTGTCCTTGGAATAGTACATGTAGATGCGCCCGTCGTCATCGAAGAACAGGCTGCCGTCAATAACGCTGTAGGCAGGCGCAAAGAACGGCGTGGAGGAAAGCGGCTTGAAGGTGCCGTCCGGCGTATCGCAGACCGCGATGTCGATGGCGTGCAGGTCATTGTACCCTTGCGCCGAGAAGATCATATAGTACTTTCCTTCATAGGCGTATACCTCGGGCGCCCAGCCCTTTTCCCGCGCCCAGCCGAGGCTCGAAAGCTGCAGAATTGTCTTGCTCTCGGACGGCCATGCGTTCGGGTACTTCGTCTGCCGCACGGAGAACCGCGAGCCGCCCGTGCAATAGAGATAATATGTGTCGTCGGCATACAGGATGAACGGATCCGCCGCCTTGTCGGTCAGATTGTTTTCATAATAATAGCCCGGTCGATC
>ENA-ORIC01003258-ORIC01003258.1-human-gut-metagenome-genome-assembly--contig:-NODE-3258-length-11535-cov-2.864112_pt1 | contig 11535 bp, 12 predicted proteins | sample MGYA00243023_ERZ508732 | MGnify/ENA primary metagenome ERZ508732 (study PRJEB26277, sample SAMN04329767) | human gut metagenome | biome: human-associated habitat | host: Homo sapiens | place: USA...
CTGGATGGATATTATCCGGTGTATATTTGGAAAGATGGAGGATATCGGGGAGATAATGATGTAAATGCCAGTTCGATTACTTTCCGGAATCAGCTCTCTTATATGCCCATGATTAAAGATATCCACCGGATCGATATTATGATCGGTGCGGAAATCCGTACTTCTAAACGGGAAGAATTGAAAAATACCGTTTATGGGTATACGCATGAACGGGGACATCAAATGGTGCCGCAATGGGACTTGATAAAACATGTAGGTACCCCTTATTGGAATGAAAATCTTGATCGTACAGCTGCTGTTTCTTATTTTGGAGCGTTAGGGTATACATTGATGAATCGTTATACAATTAGTGTCAATGCACGTACGGATGGCTCTAATCGTTTCGGTATTAAAACCAACGATTTATTCCAACCTTTGTGGTCGGTGGGATTCAATTATCAGATGAAAGAAGAGAATTTCCTGAAAGATAAAGAATGGCTAAGTTATCTTACTTTGCGCGGCTCTTATGGTAGTCAGGGAAATGTTGCTTCACAGGCTTATTCTGATCTGATAACTCGAGTGGCTACTTCCGATGGGATAAATCCCGAAGGTTATCTGACCATTAGTGCCCCGAAAAATCCGGGTTTGAAGTGGGAAAAAAATTATACATCCAATATTGCTTTGGAATTCGGATTTTTGAAACGGAGAATCTACGGTACTCTTGAATATTACTATAAAAAAGGAGTGGATTTGTTAGGTACGAAAGAAGTATCCCAGGTTACCGGTTTTAATACAGTTTCTGTCAATTGGGCGGCAATGAAAAATAGCGGGGTAGAATTTTCTATCAATACGATCAATATCGATACAGACCAGTTCCGTTGGACGACCAATTTGAATTTCGGATACAATAAAAATGAAGTGACGGATGTATATTCGAAACCGACAGTAGGAACTTTAACGAATGCTAACCGATCAAGTTATGAGTCGGCAGCTGTTATCGGAAAACCGATTAACGGTTTGTGGTCCTATCGTTATGCCGGACTGAATGAAGATGGACGGGCGACTTTTTATAATGATAAAGATGAAAAAGTATTGTATGGAATGAATAAAGTGGAAGGGTTAAAATATTCCGGAACGACCCAACCGCTTTTACAGGGAGGTTTTACCAACAGCTTTTATTATAAAAACTTCACCTTGTCGGCTTTATTCATCGGTAGTTTCGGTAATGTGATTCGTTTACGGAATCTGAGTGAAGGATATGCTTTCGGTTTCCCTGATCCTACCAAAAATATGTCTAAAGAATGGGCGAATCGTTGGAGGAAACCCGGAGACGAAGTTCATACGGATGTTCCCGTATTGGAAACAGATGAATGGGCGCCTGAAGTAACCGGAGGAAGTCCTTATAATGCTAAGATGTATGATAATAGCGATTTGAGAACAGTGAAAGGTGACTTTGTCCGCTTGCAAAACTTATCATTGAGTTATGATTTATTTTCAGATAAGATGAGAGCTAAGGGGATTCAGAATATTCGTTTCATGATTCAGGGAAACAATCTGCATGCTTGGCATAACCGTAAACTGAAAGGGCAGGATCCGGAAGCTACGGGTTCCCAGATGAAATATTCGGATGCACGTACGGCTAATGTTTCTTTTGGAAATACTTATTTGCCAATACCTCGTTCTTATTCATTTTCAGTATCCTTACAATTTTAAAATCGTGTAATTATGAGAAAATTATTATATTCCATTTTGATATTTCCGTTATTACTGGCTTTTGTAGGATGTAATAATCTATTGGATATCAAACCGGTCAATAGTATGATACCTGTTTCCATAGAGGATTTTGAATCCTTGCTTATCGGAGGTTAACCCAAGTCTGAATTTTTTATGAAGACAGAATATTCAACCGATAATGTATATGCAAACCTTAATACAATGTATGGTATCGATAAATCTAACGAACCTTTTTTTGTTTGGGCTTCTACTCATGAGTTGCCTACGGCAACAACAGATCCTTATTGGGGTACTTTGTACAAAACCATCTTTTATGCCAATTCGGTATTGGATGATTTTGAGAAGCGTATTCCTGCCGAAGCAGAAAAAGAATTGTATGAAATTGTGAAGGGAGAAGCCTATGCTTTGAGAGCTTATGCTTATTTTTATCTGATAAACCTGTATGCTGAAAATTATGCACCCGAGAATATGGATAAACCCGGTGTGCCTATGCCTTTGACCGCAGAAGATGTACAGACGACCTCCCAAAATAATGTGCGCGAACCTGTAAAGGTGGTGTGGGAACAGATTAATCAGGATTTAGATAATGCCACTACACTGTTGTCAGGAAAAATGGCTAAATCCGATTATCGGTTTAATTACACCTCATTGCAAGCTTTTAAAGCTCGGGTCTACTTATTTATGGGAGAGTGGGAGAAAGCCATCAGTGCTGCTACAGATGTGATGAATACAAAATCTTTGTTCGATATGAACAATTTGCAATCTTATATCGATGAAGAAGGAAATCGGTATGCTTTCGGTGGAGATTACGGTTTCACCGATACCGATTACACTAAAGAAATTTTGTTTTGGGTAGGTGGAAAAGCCAATGGGAATATGTTTTATTACGATAGTTATATGGGGGCTCCGGATCCTTCTCTGCTTGAATTGTGTAGTCGTAATGATACAATTCTCGATTATCGTCGTTATATATTTGATTCGTTCCTCGATCTGACAGATCCCAATAGTGCAGCAACAGGACCGACGGTATACCATTTTTATGGATATCAGGGGACACCTTGTTATTATGTCGGTATTGAATTGAGTGAGATGTATGTCACTCGGGCAGAAGCTTATATGAAGAAAGAAAAACCGGAGCCTGGTAAAGCCATTGCTGATTTGAACGAATTGCTGAAAAGCAGGATTCGTACGAAAGATTATGTTGCTTTAAAAGAGAGTGATTTTAAGACAAATGAAGATTTATTGAAGCGAATTTTGGAGGAGCGTCGCTTGGAAACTGCTTTTGATGCAGGATTGCGTTGGTTTGATCTGAGGCGTCTCGGAAAACCGGAGATCAGGCATGCTTATAAAAATGGAACAGAATATGTTTTGAAACAAGGCGATTTGCGGTATGTCTTGCAAATTCCGATTTCGGAACAGAATGCCAGCCCGAATATGCCTTTGAATCCAAGAGATTAGTTAAATTGTAAAACGAACGATTATGAAAATGAATGGTATATTTAAAATTATGGTGATGTTAGCTACCTTCAGTCTGGTAAGTTGTAGCGATGAAGATGACCTAAAACCTTCTGAAAGTCTGGGAATTCCGGAAATGTTTTCCCCTGCTGCTGATGCTGACGCGCGGGTAAAAGAAATGTATAACGATTATGGCCTTTGGGTGAGAATGGATTTCACAGATTGGCATGAAGTGACCAATGCTTATTTGTATGAAGATGTTAATAACCGTATGGGAGCTACAATGATCGATGATACTTGTCGTGAAAATGCGATTATTTTTTCTCAGACCTTATTGAGCAATGTTTCCAAAGAGTTTGCAAAAGCTTATTTCCCGTTGGAATTATTTTTTGTAAAAACCTATAATGGTAGTTGGTGGGCAGCTGATTACGCACAATTAGGAAGAAGTCGGTTTGTACTGTGTTGGCCGAACCAAATGGAGGGAGCTTTGCCTGTCACTAAAGAGGCTAACCCGGATTATTATTATCAGGATTCTCTGATTTCGGGTTTGATTTGGAAAAATTTCGGGACAATGATCGCTCAGCGTTTCGATGAACCGATCAAAGAATTTGTATTGGCTGGAAAAGCTTATGATAATGGGGAAGCTTATGATAATATCAGAGAGCAATATCAAAAAGACGGTGATGAAGAAAAATATGATAAAGCAATCGATGAATTATGTAAAAACGGAGGATTCTTGTCTGGAGCCGGTTCTGGAAAATTTACAACAGATTTTGGAGATTGGCTTAGTCTTTTAGTTATGGAATCTTATGATAACATCAAAAAGGATTATTTAGACAACAGTATAGCCAGAACTGCTAAATATAAAGTTATTGTCGAATTCTTTAAAAAATATAATTGGGATATACAGGCAGCTGGAAATAAATTCCGTCAGAAATACAATGAGTACAAAGCAACTTTACCTCCTCCTGTAGAAGATGATGAGGAAGAATAATAAATAATTTAGGTATTAATATATCAGTTTACACAAAATTAATTTAAACTCTTGTAACACGACGACTCTATTTTTCGTACAAGCCAAAGGGAAATTCCGGATATTAAATTAAGAATTTCCCTTTTTGGTCTTTGTTAAGTGAATTAATTGTTGTAACTTACTTGTGTCACAAAAGTTTAGCGTCATGTTTGAAGTAAAGGTCCCATCTCTCGCTGCTTTGGTCAGAACTTTTCCTAACGAGGAAGCCTGTATCAAACACCTCGAAAAGTTATACTGGAAAGATGGAAATCCGGTTTCTCCTTTCGATAGGAATTCAAAAGTGTACAAATGCAAGAATAACCGTTATCGTTGCAAGAACACGGGGAAATATTTCACAGTTACAACGGGAACGATGTTCGAGAACACTAAAATTCAGCTCGTTTTATGGTTCATGGCGATATGGTTTGAAACTTGCCACAAGACAGGAATATCTTCTTACCAATTAGCTAGAGATTTAGGCGTGACACAGAAGACCGCTTGGTATATGCTACATAAAATAAGAAGACAGATGGAAGTGGCGAACGAAAGTAAGTTAGAAAACGAGGTTGAAATTGATGAAACGTACATCGGTGGTAAAAACAAGAATCGTCATTGGGACAAGAAAGTTCCGCATTCACAGGGACGTTCTCACAAGGATAAAACGACCGTGGTTGGAATGATCGAGCGAAATGGGCTTCTCGTTGCTAAAGCAACGAAAGACACGACCTCTCCAACGTTATCTAGGCTAATAAGACAATTCGTTGACCCTAGTTCCACGATTTATACCGACGAGAATAGTGCATATAACCAGATAGGTCAAACTTACGAACGTTATTTCGTTGACCATGGTAAACACCAATACGGTAATGGAAATATCACCTCCAATAGAATAGAGGCTGCCTGGACACACTTGAAACGTATGATTATTGGAATATACCGTAAAACGTCTAGGAAGTACTTGCAAAAGTACGTGGACGAGTTCGTTTTTCGATATAATTTACGTGACATTAGTGAATCTGACAAATTTAATTTGTTACTTTGTTGCTCGGATACACGTATAACTCATAAACAAATAAGAGAAACAATATGTGCGGCATAATTACATCACGAGGGGAACTTAAAATAGGAGAAGTAACGATTCCTTATTTCGTCGTTGCAGGAGAACTGTTCGTGTTGACGGTAGAAGGGGTCAATAATCTGATAGCAGCCTACTTTAAAGACCTTAAAGGAGTGAAGTTTCCAATAAATTACTACTTCGAAATGGGTAAAAACACGGGCTATTTTATCGATATAATAAAATTCCTTTACAACCACTCGAGCATGAAGGACGAAAAGTTTCTTGGCCGTTTACTGACGATAGGGCTTACTTCTATTTTACAATGGGTGGATAGCGAGGGTAAACTACCAAAAGAAGAGCCGGAACTAAGTCCGGCCGAGTTGAAAAAGTTGAACGATTTTCTGTTAAAGGCAAGAAAGTAAATCAACTTAGAATATCAACGATATTCTCTTTCTGCCCCTCGTTGCTCTGGGAAGTTTCTGTACTACACGAACGTCTCCATCTTTCTTCTTCAATTATTCGTGCTTTGCGATGCTCGTCTGTTTCACCTAGCATGAATAATATAAAAGCCACGATAAAAGGTGAGCATAGAAAAGCTAGAAAAGCAAATGTACCAATACTTCTTCCTAATCTATCAGCATACGCTCCAGCACATATAATTCCAAAAAACCATAATGCAATTATAATGATCCAAACAAAAACAATTAATACTTCCATAATTACTTCTTTTTAAATTGTTTTGAACATAATATGAAGAAAAATATCGCTCCTGATAACGCAGCAAGAGACTTGGTAATCGACCCCTGCAAATAAAGAAGTAAATTTGTTAATGTGAAATTTGGGTTTTGTTCTATTAATTGCCTTACCCATACGATAGCACTAGCAACTTCTGATAAAAACCATAGGCAAAAGCATATTGCCGCAAACAAAGTTATCCATTTCATAACACGAAATTATTTTAGTTTCCCCGCAGCCACAAGGAAATTTTCTATACAAAAGAAGCGGGCTGCCGTCCGCTTCCTGTTAGGTGTCGCCAAACCCCTGTACATACGCAAACAAGCAGCCCGCTTATAACGGGTTGCCTGTGCCTTGTATGTAGTTAAAAATTGGCGACTTTAACAGGAAAAGGCACTTCTCATTTTACCGATAAAATTAGTCCCCAAGGACTTGTACAAATGTAGTTATTTTCGTATCTTCGAACAAGAAATTTAAAGATTAATATTATGGAAGAAATTATTGGGAATAGCTATATTAGATTAAAGTGTGATAGAACAAAAATATATAAAGTATTAAGTGTTAATAAAGAAGCTCGATTAGTTGATGCAAGACAACAAAACAGTAAACGTGTTCCATTAAATCTTGATGATATAGAATTAGCAGATAGCAATGATATGATTGAATTTGAACAGGGGACGATAGTATATTGATTTTTGTCTTAATTCTAATCTGATTCTTTAGCAAGAGGGCAACCTTTCTCATCTTTCATGATTTTGAACTTTGGTTCAGGGAAATATAATGGTAAAATCAAATTTTCTGCAATTTCATCATTATACCACCCACCTCTTTTCCCCCATTCAACAGCAACTTTAGGATTTTCAACTTTTAAAGAAAGTTCTTTTGCAATTTCTTCAAGTTCTTTTCTTACTTTTTCAACCGTTTGTTCCATAGCCATTATCTGTTTAAATCAACTTTCGTTATCCAAATATAATCATCAGTCCCAAACTTGAAATTCTCTTTATGAATTGATTGTACTCTTTCTCGAAGAGTTTGTTCAGTCATTCCAGCTGCAAAATTATGTCCAACGTTCAATATTAACGTGGTGATGTCCTGAGCATCTATTGCCTCGTTGTAACGGCATTCTCTCGTTTTCAAGCTAACGTTCGAAGCAAGATACGCACGATGCTCCCCAACAACGTCAAGAATAAGAACTTGGCAGTTACAGTTCATCACGAGCCCCTTGCAGGCATTCAAAAAGTTTTGATCGATTTTCATATTCAATATAATTTATTGTTTACACTGAACTATTAACGTTTTAATCAACTATCAGGTTTTCATCTTGGAGGAACGAAAATTTATGATTTCAGTATATTGAGTGTAAACTTGTATATTAATACCATAATTTATTATTACATTGAATGATCTTCCTCCTCTATTATTTGAAGGAAGATCATTCCCTAAACCAAATGGATTATGAAAAGTACAATTCAGAAATTAAGATCGATGATTAGTGTCATTGCTATTTCTTTAATTTTAAGTTCTTTTACCACGAGTACAGCAAGAGTTGAGACTTCGTTCGGAACCACTATTATGGGTGTCCCGTCAGGGAGTAAAACTTTTACTTTTTGGGGAAATAATTATATTAGTGTGTCGATAGGGAATAATAGTTCTATTCCGGTTATTGCATTCTATGAATGTTTACAATTGCAAAAGGGTGAAGAGTATATTGTTTTACCTCCTTATCGGCATACGATGGGAACTCCATTTTATGTTGACGTTCCCGAGCATGAATTGCCTTTTCTGTGGGTTTTTAAATTTGATGCCTCATATTATGAACGAGAGGGTAATATAAATGTAGGTTTTGTCGCGACATGGGCACCGTATTGACTTTTTTGTCTCTAATAGAATTGATTGATACGTTTTAATCTATTTTTATAAAATGTAGGGAAATTATTTAGGATATCTACTTGGTTTTGTTTTGTTCGTATCGTGTTCGCATGAGCAGGATAAGAAGCAAAGGACTAGTTCGATCAATTTACGCCAACAATACGTCAAAACAAACAAGTTTTTAGACGTCGATATGTCGAAATTTCTTCCGGGGACTCAAACTCAAGCTTCGGTAACTGCCGAAGATTCGGCTCAGATGTTTGTGGCTTTGTATTGTTTTTATAGTCATGTGAAAGTGGTGGACGATGCCTACGTGTGTGATTTGACAAATGCGCAGGAGATTCAGGTTTCTGAAAGGGTTTTCAGATCTTTATCGGAGAATTTGCAGAAGACGAATCTGCAAATTCAACGGTTGAAAGAACAAGGCAAAAAAGTAACTATTTCTGAAATAACTCCCGAATACCTGAATTCCCTTTTAGAAAATAAGTGAAATCAGATAGACTGGTTTCACTTATTTATTTTGTCGGATATCTATATTGCTGTTAGCAAGTTTGTACTTGATTTTAGAGTGGAAGGTCCTATTCTGATTTACTTTTCAGTCCGCTTCGTTCCAGCAATGCGTCGATGGTCGGTTCCTGGCCCCGGAAGCGTTTATAAAGTATCATCGGGTGTTCGGAACCGCCTTTTTCCAGGATATTTTTCCGGAAAGATTCGGCGGTAGCCTGGTCGTAAATACCTTGTTGTTTGAAAACAGAGAAAGCATCTGCATCCAACACTTCCGCCCATTTATAGCTGTAGTAGCCGGCAGCATAACCTCCTCCGAAGATATGGCCGAAACCGGTAGAAAAACAGCTGCTGTCTACGGGCGGAAAGGATTCGGTCGGAGCCATTGCCTGATTTTCGAATGCCTGGATAGAACCGTTGACAGGAGAGGTGACCGAATGCCAGGCCATGTCGACCAGGCCGAAACTCAATTGGCGGTCGTTTTGGTAACCACTCTGGAAGTTGGCTGCTTCGTGGATCTTAGTGATATATTCCTGGGGAATTTTCTCTCCGGTCTGGTAATGTACGGCCCAGGTATCCAGCCACTCTTTTTCAAGTGCCCAATTTTCCATAATCTGAGAAGGTAACTCGACAAAATCCCGGTAGACATTGGTCCCTCCGGTAGAATTATAAGTACATTGGGATAACATCCCGTGAAGGGAGTGTCCGAACTCGTGCAGGAAAGTGGTCACTTCGTCGAAGGTCAGTAGGGAAGGTTTGCTGGCTGTCGGTTTGGTAAAGTTCATCACCAGAGAAACCAGCGGCCGTACGTCCTGCCCGTCTTTTTTATGCTGGCCTCTGAATTCGGTCATCCAGGCACCACCGCCTTTGCTTTCGCGTGGGAAAAAGTCCGTATAGAGAACGGCAAGAAAACGGCCGTCCCGGTCGTATACTTCGAAGGTTTTTACATCTTCATGGTATTTGGCGATATTGTCCACTTCTTTAAAAGTAAGGCCATACAATTTGTTGGCTAATCCGAATACCCCCTGCTGTACATTTTCCAGTTTAAAATAGGGTTTTAGCATTTCGTCGTCGAGCGCGTATTTTTCCTGTTTTAATTTATTGGAATAATAGGCCCAATCCCAGCGTTGTAATTCGCCTTTAAATCCCTGACGCCGGGCAAATTCTTCTACTTCCTGTTTTTCGGCCAGGGCATGAGGATGAGAAGCGGCCAGCAACTGACCGAGGAAGGTATTCACCATCTCCGTGTTTTGGGCCATACGGTCGGTGAGTACGTATTCGGCATAGGTCGGATAGCCCAATAGTTGTGCTTTTTCCAGGCGGAGAGCAACCATTTTCCGGATCACCTCTTTGTTGTCGTATTGGTTATCCCGGTTTCCCCTTGAAGCATAAGCCCGGTACATTTTTTCCCGCAATTCCCGGTTGTCGGCATATTTCATAAAAGGAATGTAACTGGGGGCATGCAAAGTGAACAGCCAGCCTTCCAATTCTTTTTCTTTTGCCGTCATCGCAGCCATTTCGACCGCTCCTTCAGGAAGACCTGACAGATCTTTTTCGTCGGTAATGTGGAGGGTGAATCCGTTGGTTTCGGCCAGGGTATTTTCGTCGAATTTTAATCCCAGTTGGGATAACTCCATGGCTATTTCCTGAAATCTTTTCTGGGCTGCACTTTCCAGGTTGGCTCCTCCTTTAATAAAGGATTTCCACGTATCTTCCAGAAGAGTAGATTGTTCCGGTGTCAGACTTTGCCGGTCCCGGGATTCGTATACTTTTTTCACCCGTGCAAAAAGTTCCGGATTCATGTATACACTGTTTCCGTATTCAGTGAGTTTCGGCGAAACCCGTTGGGCGATCTGTTGCATCTCTTCGTTGGTGCAGGCGGAGTTTAGATTGAAAAAAATCGAAGAAATCGTGCTCAGTTTTTCTCCGGCCTGATCGAGCGCCACAATGGTATTTTCAAAGTCCGGAGCTTCTGCCGAAGTTGAAATCGCTTTAATTTCTTGCTTGGCTTCCTCGATAGCCTGGTCGAAAGCCGGTTCGTAATGCCGGGTTTCGATGCGGTCGAAAGGAGGGGTTTGATGAGGGGTAGTGAAATGCTCCAGCAAAGGATTGCCGGCCTGCTTTTCGCTACACGAAGTTATCGATAAGATAAGTGTCGTCATACAAATTATCGTTTTCATTTATATTTCTGTTTTGTTTACGGCAAAAGTAAAAATTAATCTTCAAAATCTGTACTAAGTTTATATTATTGGGAAAATAAAGCGGAAACAATGGCTTTGCTATAAATTATACCAGGATCGGACTTTACACTAGTTTTAAAATTATAAATTGTAGTTAAAATTATATATATTTGTCCATCATTTATGTCCGGCATGTTGTCAGATTCAAAGATATTGCAAACACTTCGGGAAAAAGAACCGCTCGGTATGGATGCCTTGTTCGAAAGGTATTACAGACCCTTAGTGGTATTTGCCGAATCGTATTTGCATGATTTGCAGAGTGCAGAAGATTTGGTACAGGAACAAATGGTAAAATTATGGTCGAAACAGACCTTTGCCGGTATCGTTCCCGAGGCATTGGGTACTTTTTTGTTTACCGTAGTGAAAAATGCTTGTATCAACTGGCTCGAGAAGAAGAGATTGCCTGTAAAAAGCCTGGATCTTCTTCATTATCAGATCGCTTTGGAAGAGGCCGAACGTTTGGACGATTCCGCGGTGGAACTGATCCGGGGAGCCTTGGAAAAATTACCCGATAAAACCCGTCTCGTGGTTACGGTGGTTATGTTGCAGGAGAAGATGTATAAAGAGGCGGCCGAGGAATTGGGGGTGTCGGTAAATACAGTAAAGACTTTATTGAAGCAAGGCATGCGGGAATTGAGAGAACTGTTGAAAGATAAGCAAGAATTAATATTTTATTTTTATCTTCTGCATGCTGAATGTAGAGAACAGAATCCAATATATGATCACCTTTAATTCGAATGTTATGATAAGAAATCTTTTTCTGTTAGTCGTGTTTTTAGGTTGTGTTAGTTTGCGGCATGTAGAGGCTGCCATCGATATCGTACCTAAGCCGGTGAAATTAGTAGAAACCGATGGCCGGTTCGATATCACTTCCGCCTGTTCCATTGTGGTGAATGACGATTTGAAAACTTGTGGGGAGTTGTTGGCAGATTATCTTCAACCGGCTATGG
>ENA-ORIC01003262-ORIC01003262.1-human-gut-metagenome-genome-assembly--contig:-NODE-3262-length-11525-cov-4.190688_pt1 | contig 11525 bp, 8 predicted proteins | sample MGYA00243023_ERZ508732 | MGnify/ENA primary metagenome ERZ508732 (study PRJEB26277, sample SAMN04329767) | human gut metagenome | biome: human-associated habitat | host: Homo sapiens | place: USA...
CCTTTTCTTATTGGCTTGAAAAAGAGTATATAATAAAAGGAAGGAATTTTATAAAATGACACGTACAGAAACAATCAATAGTCCGAAGATTCAGGAATCCCCGATCATCCGAACTGAGTACAACGGAGTACAGGTAACGATAGTATTCGACGAAACCGCCGATAGAGAGGGCAAGAATGTCAAGCAGATCATCATGGATATGCTGACGAGGGCATATGAGAGAAGAATAACCGGGTAATCGACATCATTGCAAAGATTCAAATATTCTGCTATACTATAGGCATCAAAAACAAGAAAGGAAAAAACGTAAATGAAACGAGTCTATGCCCTGTATCGTGTCTCGACCGCTAAACAGGTCGATGTCACAAAGGACAATATTCCCATGCAGAAGATCGCCTGTCATGAATTCTCTGAGCGTCGGAGAGATTGGGAGATAATCAAGGAGTTCGAAGAGAAAGGAATCTCCGGATTCAAGGTATCAGCTGAAAATCGTGACGCGATACAGGATTTGAAAGAATCCGCGATGAAGCATGAGTTCGATGTTCTGCTCGTCTTCATGTTCGATAGACTTGGCAGAATCGAAAACGAGACGCCATTCGTCCTCCAGTGGTTCGCTGAACACGGAATCGAAGTCTGGTCAGTCAATGAAGGTCAGCAGAAGTTCGAGCATCATGTGGACAAGCTTATGAACTATATCCGCTTCTGGCAGGCGTCGGGAGAATCGGAAAAGACCTCAATCAGAGTGAAAACGCGACTTCAGCAGATGACCGAGGATGGGATATATACAGGTGGTGCAGTACCGTTTGGATATACTCTCACATACAATGGTCGCAAGAATAAAAAGGGTCAGGAAATGCGCGACCTTGCGATAGAGCCGTCAGAAGCTGAACTTATCCGTAAGATATTCAGTATGACAGTAAATGAAGGCTATGGATCATATCAGCTTGCTGAGTATGCCAACAATGCAGGATTCAGGACACACAATGGTGCTGAGTTTCAGAGCAACACCATAAGAAGGATCCTGAAGAACGAAATTTATATCGGATACATAGTGAATGGAGAGGCAAGATCAAACAGGATTGAATCGCTCAGACTCATATCCGATGAGGGTTTCAACTTCACACAGGAGATACTGAGACAGCGGACAAAATCCAACGATGAGAAGAGAACAATTGCCATGAGCAATAAGGGCAAAGCCTTACTCAGCGGAAACATTTTCTGTGCGCATTGCGGTTGCCGCCTTGCGACGAGCAGGTATAAGGAAAGCTATATAAAGCGCGATGGAACTAACAGCGGTATTGAGTATCCGAGATACGTGTGCTATCACAGAAGCCGTGGACTCAATGACTGTGATGGTGCAAGCACATATAACGCCGAGAAAGTGGATAGTGCTGTAATGAGTATAATGCGGAGCATCTTCGCCAATATTTCTGGTTTCCCGGAAGAGGAGAAGATTCAGGAGGCGTATAAGAACGCTATGTCGACTAACCATGCTATGCAGAAGAAGCTTGAGTTTGAGCTTCAGAAGAACAGAAAGCAGCTTGAGGTTCTTCGCGGTGAGATTTCGAAATCTCTCACCGGAGAGAGTATTTATTCGAGTGAAGACCTTTCTATTGCGCTAGATAAGCTCAAATCAAGAATTACCGAGGACGAGGAAACGCTCGAAAAACTGAAGGCTGAGGACGATCAGAAGAAGCTCCTTGCGGACAGTATCATGCCGGCATACCGGCAGTTCAGGAGCTGGGCGGAAGAGTTTGAGGATGCTTCGCTTGAGACGAAGAAGATGATTGCTTGTCAATTGTTCAGCAGAGTTGAGGTCGGAAAGGGGTACAGGATTAAGGTTACTATGAATATGACCTATCGGCAGTTTGTCAGTGAGTGGGGCGGGGAGATGATGGCGGCGGAATAAAACGATAATTTCAGATATTTCGCTTGACAATTCGCAATATTTGTAGTATAATTAACTTGAAAGTAATTAACTCTGGAGTTAATATATTGGGAGGCAGAATATGTTCATAGGACGCGAGAGCGAGCTTGAAGCTTTGAATCAGATGTATATGCAGGATAAATTTCAGCTTTTTGTACTTTACGGGCGCAGACGTGTTGGGAAGACCACGCTGCTGAATGAATTTTGTAAGGGCAAGGACTCAATATTTTATTCAGCCGAGCAGAGTAACAACAAGCTGAATCTTGAGAAGTTCTCCTCACTGGTTTTTTCTTTCTACGGAGAGACGACACTTGAACCGTTTTCGTCTTGGGAAAATGCGCTGACATATATCGATGAACGACAGAAGGACAAACGACTCATCATCGTTTTTGATGAGTTTCCGTATCTTGTAAAGAATAACCACGCGCTGATGTCGGAAATGCAGCATCTTATTGACCATAGATTGCAGAACGGACGGATGTTCATCATACTTTGCGGCAGTTATATGGGATTCATGGAAAAAGAAGTCCTGAGTGCGAAAAGTCCGCTGTTCGGACGACGTACCGGACAGCTCCACATGAAGTCGTTTGATTATCATACGAGCTTCCGTTTCCTTGATGGCTTTTCTGATGAGGATAAAATGAAGCTCTATGGTGCGTTCGGTGGGACTGCGATGTATTTGCAGCAGATAGACACAGGCGCGAGCTTTGAAGATAATATCCGGAGTAATTTTCTGCGAGTCACGGCGTATTTATATGAAGAACCGCTGCTGCTTCTGCGTCAGGAGGTTCAGGAGCCGGGAATTTACAGCGCGATTATAGAGGCTATAGCCGGCGGAGCTTCGAGAGCGAATGAGATAGCGACCAAAACCGGTGAAGAGACGGCTAAATGTCTCAAATATATAGGCACGCTGTGCGAGCTTGGTATTCTCTATAAGGAGACGCCGTTCGGAGAAAAGGAGTCGTCAAAGAAGACTATATATGGAATTTCTGATCTGATGTTTCGTTTCTGGTACCGTTATGTGTTCAGCAATCGGACGCTTATTGAAACCGGAGCGTCAGATGTTGTCATGAAACGGCGCATAGAGCCGACATATAGTGATTACATGGGACTTGTATTCGAGAAGGTTTGCCGGGATTATCTGATGAGGAAAAATCCGTGCGGAGAGCTTCCGATCCTTTTCACTTCTATCGGCAGATGGTGGGGGACTGATCCGAAAAAGCATGAGCAGGTGGAAATCGATCTGATCGCGAATGATGGCGACGAGTATATGTTCTGCGAATGCAAATGGAGAAATGAGAAGCTCGATCTTCTGGTGCTGAAGAGCCTTATGTATAAAGCCGATGTTTTCAGGAAAAACCGCGGCAGAACATGGTTTGTGCTTTTTTCAAAGAGTGGGTTTACCGATGCTGTGATCGAAGAAGCAGCGAAAAACAACGATGTTCTGCTAGTCGATCTGGGAAAGATCACAGAGTGACATAGCTTCAGTTGTGATAAAATACTGATATTGACAAAATCAGGATAATGCCGTAATGAGCATAATGCAGAACATCTTCGCAAATATCTCCGGCTGCCCGGAAGAGGAGAAGATTCAGGAGGCGTACAGGAATGCTATGTCAACGAATCATTCCATGCAGAAGAAGCTTGAGTTTGAGCTTCAGAATAACAGGAAGCAGCTTGAAGTCCTTCGCGGTGAGATTTCGAAATCTCTCACCGGGGACAGTATTTATTCGAGCGAAGACCTTTCTATCGCGCTTGATAAGCTCAAATCGAGAATTGCTGAGGACGAAGAAACACTCGAAAAGCTGAAGGCTGAGGAGTTTGAGGACGCTTCACTTGAGACTAAGAAGATGATTGCCTGCCAATTGTTCAGCAGAGTTGAGGTTGGGAATTGGTACAGGATTAAGGTTACTATGAATATGACTTATCGGCAGTTTGTAAGTGAGTGGGGCGGGGATAGGATGTCGGCGGAATAAAATGATCCGGTATGGATGTGAATTCCATACCGGATTATGTATGTAGTGATGTTTATAATTGATACAGAGCATAAGTCACTGTTTAGTTTTTTTTTTAACGCTGATCTAACGCTGATTTAATATTAAAATCAGCGTTAGAATAACATTAATTCAGCGTTAGCCACGGTTTAGCTGATATTTGGCATAACGTCCACGATTCACAGGGACGATTACGCCATCGTTTACCAGTTTTCTAAGTAGCCAGTAAGCTCTGTTTTCATTAACATGGAGAAAAGTAGGGCAACATCATTACGTGATATGAATTCATTGCTTTAAGCAAGGCTTTTGACGATTTCAGGGCTTTTGCAAACTAAGTTAAAACTAGATCATGAGAAAGTCAAACTAAATAACCTACAATGGTGAGCCGAATATAGTATTTTAACGGGGAAGAAGCCAGCGAAAAATAAAAATATCGAGCATATTTAGAGAAAAAATCTCCAAATAATTGAATTGCATATTGACAATCCGGCAATAATATGATATAATAAAGCTAAAAGAACAAATTCGGAGAAACCAAAATGCTGATTAAGATTAGTATAGAGAATTTCAAATCATTTGACGCTCTGACAGAGCTGACTATGATAACTTCAAGCAAAATCCGTGATAACAATACGGCAAATCATCGTGTGAAGATCAAGGAAACCAGTATCCTGAAGAATGCTGTCATATATGGTGCGAACGCTTCAGGTAAATCGAATCTTATTAAAGCGTTCCGTTTTATAAAGCTGACGCTGAAATATGGTCCTCCGATGAACTGTATTCAGCTTTTCTGCAAGAACAAGAAAGAAAACGAGCAGCGGGAAAGCTCCTTTGAACTGCAATTTTCGGTTGGAGATTCATTTTACGCATATGGCTTTTCGATAATTCTCAGTAAGAGGACGATATGCGGCGAGTGGTTATATGAGCTGCACCAGAACGGCTCTGCCAAACGGATTTTTGAGCGGAACGGAAATGAAAAGATGACTGTTGACGATGTGCTGAAACTTTCAGAAGCCGAGAAACAGAGAATGTCAACGTACATTGAGGACTTCGGCGGATCATCAAGTACGCTTTTCCTGACCGAAATGAATAGGAACAAGAAGTACGACAAAAGCTCGGAACTCTATGTTTTCAAGAAGGTTTATGATTGGCTGACAAACAATATCGTAATATTGTCGCCTGATGCACCTGTGACCGATTTTGAACATTACTATGACAATGACTCACTTGAAAAAGTCAACCGGATGATCGAGACATTCGATACCGGAATCACACGTGTAAACATTAAAGAGATCTCAGCCGAAGAACTGAAAAGCAAGCTGAACCCTGAAATATATGATAGGGTTATGAATCGTGTTTCCGAGGCAATGAATAACTCATCCAAAAGGCATTACCGTATGACTATGCGTTCGAATACGAGCTTCTTCAACATAGAAGGCAGCGCGGATTCCGAGCCTAAAATAACCACAATACGGATGAATCATGGCAAGTCGTTCTTTGAATTTGATTTCGAGGATGAATCTGACGGTACTCGTCGTCTGTTTGATCTGCTTGATATGCTGCTCATTGATTCGGATGATGTTGTGTTTGTCGTCGATGAGCTTGAACGCAGTCTGCATCCAAAGCTGACACAGCAGTTCCTGAAATTATTCAATGAGGTTCATAAAGACAGACATATGCAGCTTATCACTACAACACATGAATCTACAATAATGGATCAGACGTTGTTCAGACGTGATGAGATCTGGTTTATCGAACGAGACACGGATAACCGGAGCAGGGTCTATTCTCTGGACAGATTCAAGGAACGTTACGATAAGGTGCTTAGCAAAGCATATCTTGAAGGACGGTACGGCGCGATTCCGGTATTCAAATCCTTCACGTACAAAGAGGAGGAATGACAATGCCTCCTATCCATGTATATACGAACTGGAATTCAAGAGCCGCGGATAACGAGCCTGAGATTGAGCCGTACAGAAAGTACTTTTTCATCTGTGAGGGAAAGAATACAGAGACGTGGTATTTCCAGAAGCTCATCGACCTCAGACAGGAGCTTGGAATCCATTCGATGATTGACATTCGCCTGCTTGAGAAAACAGGAGATGACGCGGATATTTCATATCCAAAGAAATTGATAGAGTTCGCGGATGAGCAGAAAAAACTCCCTGATGTAGCATTTGATTCTGAGCGTGACAGAATGATTGTCGTTTTTGACGCAGATATTTTCGAGGCAAAAGTAACGAATTACGATGAGGTCGTCGAGCTTGGGGAGAAACATAATATTCTCGCTGTGACGAATCCCGGATTCGAGCTTTTTCTCCTGCTTCATTTTGAAGGAGCTTATGAGACAGACATTGTGCCGCATTCAGAGGAGATTATCCGTAACGAGAAGGTTGGAAACCAAAGGTTTATATACTCGCTGCTTCTTAAGAGAACAGGTATAAATTCGAAGAAAAATTCAGAGATTGGTAAGCTGGCGGCAAACATCAGAATCGCTATCGAACAGGAGAAAAAGCTGAATCAGAATATTCATGATTGCCACGGTAAGATTACCAGTAATGTGGGGAAGATTATTGAAGGAATTATGGATGATGAGATTCTGTAAGGTGTAAATATTTAATCGGCTGTCAGGAGTGGCAGCCGATTATGTTTGGAAAAACTTTTTTTCGACACAAATGTGCAAAATATAAAAAATATATTGACAAATAGGTCTTCCTATGGTATAATTATAGATAGAATAATTGTTGGCTTAGTATATCAAAGGGGATCTTTTAATGGGATGGGAAAAATGTATTTGTCCGATTTGCGGTGCGGATGCGGAAAAGTATAGATATGGAGCGGAAAGCTTATCAGAATTCAAATGTCCGGTATGCGGGAATTACTTGAAAAGCGATGTCAGTAACTGTTAAATAAATGATAAATTGGCTGCGTATATGTTTTATCATAATGGTAAAACGAGTGGTACTTGTGATTCTGGAAATCCTCAAAACATTATAGGTGTTCATGAGCTTTATAAGAGGAAAGTGCTGGAATATCCCGGCATATCATATGTAATTGCTAATGCGGTGAACAATTAGTATCTGTTCAGCATTGGGGGAGATATTATGAGAGTAACTTCAATTTTGGTTCAGAATTTTAGAAAATTGCTTGAATGCCATATTGATATAAGTGAAGAGACTACCCTCTTCGTAGGTGCAAATAATAGCGGAAAAACTTCGGCAATGGATGCCCTTGCAAAATTCTTTGCGAATCGCAGATTCGTTTTTAACGATATAACTATCTCGAGACGCATTGATATAAATAGAATAGGAAGTAAATGGGCAGCATCGGACTGTCAACAGCCTAATGATTTATTAGAATGGGACCCGATTGTTCCCAAAATGGATATCTGGCTTGATGTAGGTCCTGATGAAATGCATTATGTCACCAGTATAATTCCTACTTTAAAATGGCGCGGAGGAAAATTAGGAGTTCGGCTAGCACTTTTTCCAAAAGATGTTTCTAAATTGTTTGCTGAGTATCGAGAAGCCTACTTCTCAGCCCGAACCACGGAAAATGCAAGGACTGATAAAAAATGTTCTTTCAGTCTGTTTCCAAAAGACTTGTGCGAATTTCTTGATAGAAATTTGACTACATATTTTTCTATCAAAGCATTCATCCTAGATCCGGTACATTTCGGAGATAGCTCTGTACAACCAACATCATTTGAGACAGAATGCCTAACAGATAACCCATTAGAAGGTATAGTAAGGGTTGATATAATTGATGCACAACGTGGATTTGCGGATCCTGACAGTTCAGAAGGAACCGAAAAGGTGCGAAAACAACTATCTGCTCAATTGCGCGATTATTATGAAAAGCATTTAGATCCAGAAAAGAACCCTTCGTCGGAAGATTTAGACATTTTAGAGGCTACTGAAAACGCACGCAAAGTTAATGATGATATACTCACATCAAAGTTTGCTCCTGTGATAAGCGAATTAGAAAGTTTGGGTTATCCCGGCATTAGTGATCCCAGACTTACAATTACGACTAAAGTTATGACTGGCGAAACATTAAGGCACGATTCAGCCGTACAATATGCTCTTAGTAAAACTGACAATACTTTGAAATTGCCAGAGAAGTATAATGGGTTGGGCTATCAAAACCTTATTTCAATGTTTTTTGATTTAATGGGATTTAGAGATGACTGGATGCGTGAAGGAAAATCCAAAGATGCTAATACCGCAATTGAGCCGATACATTTGGTATTGGTAGAGGAACCAGAAGCTCACCTTCATATTCAAGTGCAGCAAGTTTTTATACGTCAAGCATATAAAGTTTTAACTAATCATCAATTCCTCGGACAGAATTTGAATTTTGCAACACAATTAGTTATCAGCACCCATTCGAGTCATATTGTTAGAGAAACTTCTTTTGGAAATTTAAGATATTTTAAACGACTCCCAGAAGGAACTGAGTGCGAAGTAGCAACATCCAAAGTAATCAACTTATCCGATGTATTTGGGGCTTCAGATCAGACTGACAAATTTGTTACACGCTATTTGCAATCAACCCATTGTGATTTGTTTTTTGCTGATGCTGCAATTCTAGTCGAAGGTGCAGCCGAACGTATGTTGCTGCCACATTTTATACGCTCCAAGTATCCGGAACTATATCAGCGATATATTACAATTCTTGGGGTTAATGGACGTCATGCTCACCGTTTAAGACCTTTGATTGAAAAATTATGTCTCCCGACATTAGTTATTACGGATTTAGATCCAGCAGAGAAAGAGGGGCATCACAAATCTGTAATTCCCAAAAGAGGAGAAGGGCAAATCAGTGGAAACTACACTATTACAACGTGGTTGATGAAGGAAAAAGACATTGACAAGTTGATAGATTATCCGGAAGATGAAAAGAAAATTTCTTTTGTTACCCCATATAAATTTCTTATTCGAATAGCCTATCAGACTCCTATAAAAATAATTTTTGAGGGAGAAGAAAAAGAGGCTATATCTGGGACTTTTGAAGATTGCCTCATTTATTCCAATTATGACCTTTTCAAGGAAATACAAATCGAAGATACGGGTAATCTAGTTGGAAAGACAAATGAATTGCTTAACTCCGAACATAAATTTGAAGAAATACACAAAAAGATTTACCAGATATTGCATAGTGAGAATTCCAATCACAAGGCAGAATTTGCATTAGATGTAATCTATGAAATTGATCCTGATCTGCTTTCAGTTCCGTCATATATAGACCGAGGTTTGACTTGGTTGCAAGACTATCTACATCCGGAGGGTTAGTGATGGATAAAATGGAAACGCCAACTGACGAGCTGTTAGATGACCACGTAGACGATCATGTCGATGAAGAAATAAAGAGTTGTTTTTCAAGGGAAGATCCCAAATGCTTTTTTGTCTTTGCAGGTGCTGGATCAGGGAAAACGAGAAGCCTAATTAACACCTTGAATTATCTGAATGAAACGTGCAGTAATTGGTTGATAACACATGGAAAGCAAATTGCTGTAATTACCTACACAAATGCGGCTTGTGATGAAATATCCAGGCGACTGCATTATAAGAGTATTTTTTCGGTTTCTACTATACACAGTTTTTTGTGGGAACTTATTAGAAACTACCAGACTGACATCAAAGAATGGGTAATTAATTCGGTGAAGAGTGAAATTATAGAACTTGAAGCGAAACAAAAAAACGGAAAAAGTGGAAATGCCGCAGAGAAACGTTTGGAAAATATACGGAGGAAACGAGACAGGCTATCCAAAATTGACTTGGTTAAAAGATTTTCTTACAATCCGAATGGAGATAATGTGGGCTATGATTCTTTAAGTCATAGCGAAGTGGTAAAAATTGGAACGGAATTCATCGCTTCGGAAGAGACCATGCAGAATATTTTGATTTCTAAATATCCTATCTTGCTCATTGATGAAAGCCAAGATACAAAAAGGGAACTAATAGATTCAATTTTTGCTGTATGCGAGAAAAACAAGGGCAGATTTATCGTAGGTATGTTCGGAGATACAATGCAACGAATCTATCTAGACGGCAAAGAAAATCTTTCGCAGTGTCTTCCTGATGATTGGGTAAAGCCCGAGAAAGTCATGAACCATCGCAGTTCAGCTCGAATAGTCACTTTGGCAAACGCTATAAGGCTAACAATAGATGCTCAGCAACAACGCCCACGATCAGATGCAGAAGCAGGAAATGTAAGACTGTTTATTGTTCCTTCGGATGCTGATAAAGAAGCCACAGAACAACGGGTGGCAGAAATCATGTCTGAGGAAACTATAGATGATGGATGGCTTGATAGTAAACAGTATAAAAGCCTTATACTGGAACATCATATGGCTGCGAGCCGATTTGGCTTTTTAGAACTGTATGAGCCACTTAACGAAGTTCCTGCTTTTGACACATCTCTACGAGATGGTTCTATTCCGGAGTTAGCATTTCTATATAAAGTCATATCACCGCTTGTTGAAGCTCATAAAGACAATGATGATTTTGAAGTGTTAAAAATTATCAAACAATATTCTCCTTTAATGGACGAGAAAGCATGGCTTCAGCTTGATGACCAGGCGAAAGTACTACAACAAGCAGAAGATGCTGTAGAGAAGTTGATGGAGCTTTGGAACAATAACGCTATTCCAAAATGCTTGGATGTTCTTAGATCAATTCATGACACAGGTTTGTTCGAACTGAGTGAACGGGTGAACAGTATATTGTCTCCCACTGCCGAAGAAGAACCTGTGCAAATAACAGCTTTAAGAAACGCTTTAGCCGTCCCATTTACAACTTTGGAAAAATATTTTTTATATGTTTCTGATAATACGAGATTTGCAACGCATCAAGGTGTTAAAGGTTTAGAATTCCCAAGAGTTATGGTTATTGTGGACGATGCGGAGTCAAAAGGTTTTCTTTTTAGCTATGAAAAACTCTTTGGTGCGAAACCAAAAACAGAGACTGATGATAGGAATGAAAGAGAGGGGAAAGACAATAGCATAACAAGGACAACCCGACTTTTTTATGTTGCTTGTACGCGCGCGCAAAAGAGTTTGGCTATAGTAGCTTATACACAAGACTGTGAAGCAGTAAAAGCAACTGCCATGAAAAATAATTGGTTCAAAGATACTGAAATTCGTCTTTTGAAGTAACTATGAATCGTGTAGCTGTTCATGTGGACAAGCTAAAATTTCATGCTTGACGAGTTGATATGTGGTTTTGCTACTGATATTGAGAATAGCTGTAATTGTTCCATATGGTTGTATGTATTTGGATCTGACAGTGATTTTTCCTTTCTTGTGCATAGTAACTTCTATATATTCTCCCTGTCATTTTGGTTAAGTGAAGTGAATAACCATCCAACGTGCGCATAAAATTGCGTCAAGATGAGTGACTTGCAACATAGAATTTGATTGTCACAAGTCATTCTGCGTAAGAGATACTATTGAAAGTTACATCATAATTTACTTGAGCGCGTGACTGTAAACAGCAATGGATTTTGTTGTAACAAAGCCTGTATGGCAGAGCGCATGACTGTTAATCATGATGTCGCTGGTTCGAGCCCAGCAGGGGGAGCCATTAGTAGGGAATGGATAT
>ENA-ORIC01003273-ORIC01003273.1-human-gut-metagenome-genome-assembly--contig:-NODE-3273-length-11494-cov-3.173075_pt1 | contig 11494 bp, 10 predicted proteins | sample MGYA00243023_ERZ508732 | MGnify/ENA primary metagenome ERZ508732 (study PRJEB26277, sample SAMN04329767) | human gut metagenome | biome: human-associated habitat | host: Homo sapiens | place: USA...
CCACCGGCACGTTCCCCAGCGCCGCGGCGGCGCGGGTGTAGATGGTGCGGACCAGCTCGTGCTTTTCCGGAGGCACCTGCACGAACAGAGACGACACCATGGGGGAATCATTCAAAATCACACCGGCGGAGGACACGCCGATGGCGTCCACCCGCGGCAGATGGGCTGCCGCCGCACGGAGCGCCGACAGGATGCCGTCGTAGTGGTACTGGGGGTCCGGCTGCGTCTTGGGGTGCCAGACCACCTCCTCAGCATAGACCATTTCGCCGTTGATAACGGCGGAGACCTTCCGGTCGGAGCCGCCGGCGTCGAAGCCGATGCGGCAGCCGCTCAGGTGGCCGCCGATCTTCCGCGCGCCGCTGCGGGCGGCGGGAAAGTCCCGCTCCGCCACGGATCCCAGCGTGAAGGGACGCCGGAACACCGTCTCCATCAGCGATGCGTCAAAGGCCCGGGAGCCGTGGGGCCCGTATATTTCCGCCAAGCGGCGGGTCAGGCCGTCACAGCCGCAGATACGGACCCGCCAGCCGCCCACGCTCCACAGCAGCAGCTTTACGATCCGCTCCAAAAAGCGCAGGTCGGCGGGGTCTGTCACGCCCCGCAGGCGGGTATCGAACACGGCCACCTGACCATCCTGCCGCTCCACGGCGATGCGGACGGGGCGATGGGCCTCCTTCAGATAAGCGTCCCGCCACGGAGCAAAGGGCAGGTACGCCGCGTCCAGGGCGGGGCGGTTCTTCACCGCGCAGGGGACGCCCAGGTAGGCGGCGCCCATCACGCCTTCATGCCGCTCCAGGCGGCCTCGTCGCAGATCAGCGTCACGTCGGGGTGGAATTGCAGGATGGACGCAGGCACCCAGGGGGTCACGGGGCCGCAGAACGCCCTGTGCAGAATGTCCGCCTTGTCGGCGCCGGTGACGATCATCAGCACGCGGCGGGCCGCCATCACCGTGCCCACACCCATGGTGTAGGCGGCGGTAGGTACCTCATCCTCGTCGGCGAAGAAGCGGGCGTTGGCCCGCCGCGTGGACTCCGTCAGCGCCACCTCGTGGGTGCGGACGGGGAAATGGTCGCAGGGCTCGTTGAAACCGATGTGGCCGTCATGGCCCAGACCCAGCAGCTGGAGATCCACGCCGCCCAGCTCCTCGATGGTGCGCTCGTAGCCGTCGCACATGGCGTCCACGTCCGTGGTCATGCCGTCCGGCACCCAGGTGTTCTCCGGCCGGATGGAGATGTGGTCGAACAGGTCCTCCTGCATGAAGCGGCGGTAGCTCTGGGGATGGTCGGGGGCAAGGCCCTTGTACTCGTCCAGATTCACGGAGCGGACGCGGGAAAAGTCCATGAGCCCCGCCTGCTCCCGCCGGATCAGCTCCCGATACAGGGGGATGGGGGTAGCGCCGGTGGCCAGGCCCAGCACGCAGGCGGGCTTGGCACACACCGCCTGCTGGAGCTGGTCCGCCGCCAGACGGCCTGCGGCCTCGGCGTCCGCCGCCTTCAAAACCTTCACATGGTACATAACGATTCTCCTTTATTATATGCAGAGAGGGACGCCGCTTTCGTGGCCTCCGTCGGTTCCTTGCCCGTAGCATACACCATCCACGGGGAAAAATGCAAGTGCCTTCTCCGGACAGGGGGGAGAGAGGGTCCCTGTGGGGTCTCCCTCCCCCCCTGTGCGCATCCTTCAGGCGTCTTTATTTTGCAGGACGGCGGGACGGAAGGCAAGGTGCTTTTGCACTGTCATCATTTTATCTATTTCTCGCGTTTTATGTTAATAATTCGTTAAAAAAAGTACGGTTCCGCACTTGCAACACCGCATGCTTCATGCTATTATTGTAATACTTTTGTGAATTTTCGGCATAAATGCCAAAAATTGCGGAACTTCCCGCGCATAACAGTGATTTCTGCGGAAAAAGTATAGGGCGCGCACTGCCACCCTTTTCCAGCGCATACAGATATTACCAGCTGCACAGGAAGTCGTTTCCAATTTGTCCTGCGGGCGTGCAGAATGCGTCCGTTTTTGTCCGCACAGGGCGGTCATGGCCGCGAACTGTGTGCAAATTCCCTGCAAAACCCGAGCTTTTCCTGAAAATATCGTTTTTTTCGCCGTATTGTGATTTCTGCAACAGACACACGGTATTTTCCCCTGCTATCATACATCAGTTATTCCGTTGGAAAGGAGACCGCACATGGCCTATATGCGTTTGGGCGATCTGCTGATCGCCGCCGGTGCCATCACCGAGGAACAATTGCAGACCGCCCTGCAGACCCAGAAGCAGAGCGGCCAGCGTCTGGGCGACGTGCTCATCGACAGCGGCATTATCACCCAGCGGCAGCTCATCGATGCTTTGCAGATGCAGTTGGGCGTGGACTATATCGACCTGACCCGCGTGTCTATTCCGGTGGAGCTGGCCAAATATGTGCCCCGCGCCATCGCCAGGAAGTACTGCGTGGTGCCGGTGAAACTGGTAAAGGACGAGCTGTACGTGGCGATGAGTGATCCTCTGGACTTCGTGGCTCAGGAGGAGCTGAAGTCCGCGTCCCGCAGGCAGATCGTACCCATGATCGCCACCCGCCGCGCCGTGGAGCAGGCCATCGCCACCCTGTACGGCAACGAGGGCACCGCGCGCGTCATCGAGGAGATGAAGCGGGCGGCCGGCGACAACGGCCGCGACATCGTGCCCGCCCAGATGACGGGCGGCCGCGAGGACGCCGACGCCGCGCCCACGATCCGCTTCGTCAACTCCCTCATCGAGCGGGCATTTAACGAGCGGGCCAGCGACATCCACCTGGAGCCTCAGGACGGAGAGATGGTGGTGCGTATGCGCATCGACGGACTGCTGCACAAGATGCTGACCGTCCCCGCCAATTTGCAGAATACCGTGATCTCCCGCCTGAAGATCATGGGCGGCATGAACATCTCCGAGCGCAAGATCCCCCAGGACGGCCGCGCTATGGTGCATATCCACCAGCACGAGCTGGACCTGCGTATCTCCTCCATGCCCACCATCTACGGCGAGAAGGTGGTGCTGCGTCTGCTGGACAAGTCCCGCCGCGACATCAGTAAGGAAGCCATCGGTCTCACCGGTGACGACCTGCGGAAGTATGAGGCCCTGCTGCAGAACAGCTCCGGCGTGATCCTTATCGTGGGTCCCACCGGCTCCGGTAAGTCCACCACCATGTGCGCCATGCTGCAGGAGCTGTGCAGCGAGGAGACCAACATCATGACGCTGGAGGACCCTGTGGAATACGACATTCCCGGCGTCAGCCAGTGCCAGATCAATGAAAAGACCGGTATGACCTTCGCCGCGGGCCTGCGCGCCATCCTGCGCCAGGACCCCGATATCATCTCTGTGGGCGAGATCCGCGACGGCGAGACAGGTTCTATCGCCATCCGCTCCGCCATCACCGGACATCTGGTGCTGTCCACGCTGCACACCAACGACGCCGTATCCGCCATTCCCCGTCTGGTGGACATCGGCGTGGAGCCGTACCTCATCGCCAACGCCCTGCGCGGCGTCATCTCCCAGCGGCTGGTGCGGCGCATCTGTCCCCACTGCAAAAAGCCCCACCGCCCCTCCGATGAGGAGCTGTCCCTGCTGAAGCTGCCCGCCGATGCGGACATCACCTTCTACCGCGGCGAGGGCTGTCCCGAGTGCCGCCACACCGGCTTCCACGGACGCCGCGCGGTGTTCGAGATCCTGACCGTCAATGACAAGCTGCGCCGCCTCATCAGCCAAGGCGCCGACTACGACGCGCTGCTGAAGGCCGCGGCTGACACCGATTTTACGTCCATGCGGGACAACTGCCGCGCACTGGTGCTCTCCGGCGAGACCACCGCTGCCGAGGCCGCCCGCGCCATCCACTCCACCATCGACTGAAGAGGAGCCTATGCTTTCACTGGATCAGCTCATTGAGAAGGCGCGCGCCATGCGGGCCTCCGACGTTCATATCGTCTGCGGCCTTCCGGCGAAGTGCCGCGTAGACGGAAACGTTACCGACCTCACCGGCGAGGTGCTCACCGCCGCCGACTGCGAGATGCTGGCCCGTGAGCTGGCCGGTGCGGAGTACGAGACCATGGCGGACATCGGCGAGCTGGACATGGCCCGCTCGTTCCCCGACGGGGGACGCACCCGCGTCAACCTGTTCCGCCAGCAGGGCAGCGTCTCCGCCGCCATCCGTCTGCTGGCCGACCATATCCCCTCGCTGGACGAGCTGTCCCTGCCGCCTGTGGTGGCGGATTTCGCCTCCTACCGCAGCGGCATCGTGCTGGTCACGGGCGAGACGGGCTCCGGCAAGTCCACCACGCTGGCGGCCCTGCTGGACCGCATCAACCACACCAGAAACGCCCACATCATCACGCTGGAGGACCCCATCGAGTACGTCTACGTGCCGGATCGCTGCATCGTGAACCAGCGGGAGATCGGCGCGGACACCCGCTCCTATGCCGATGGCCTGCGGGCCATCCTCCGCGAGGACCCCGATGTTATCCTCATCGGCGAGATGCGGGACCTGAACACCATCGAGACGGCGCTGACCGCCGCAGAGACAGGCCATCTGGTGTTCGCCACCCTGCACACCAACTCCGCTGCCGACGCGGTGGACCGCATGGTCAATGTGTTCCCCGCCGCCCAGCAGCAGCAGATACGTCTTCAGCTGTCCACTACCCTGCGGGCCGTCCTGTCCCAGCAGCTGCTGCCCCGGCGGGCCAGCGGCGGGCGCGTCGCCGCCTGCGAGATCATGGTCGTGACAGACGCCATCCGCAACCTCATCCGCGAGGGAAAGACCCCTCAGATCGAGAGCTTCATCACCCTGAGCGGGCGGAACGGCAGCATCACTATGGACCAGGCCCTGCGCCAGCTGGTGCAGCAGGGCACCGTGGCCTTCGACACCGCCGTGGCCTATGCCCGGGACCGCGAGGCGTTCCAGAACGCCCGCAGCTTCTGACCCTCCCCCCTTCCGACACACAAAGCGAGGTGAACTTCCTTGACCACCTATAAGTACAAAGGCGTGTCCCCCGATGGCGCCAGGGTATCCGGCGTCATCAAGGCCTACGATGAGTTTGAGGCCGTGTCCCAGCTGCGGGAGACGTGCTCTGTGGTCACGAAGATCGAGGCCGTGCCGGAGCAGAAGGAGGGCGGTGTCAGCTTCGGCTCCCACCGCATCAAGGACAAGGAGCTGGCCATCCTCTGCTCCCAGTTCGCCATCATCCTGACCTCCGGACTGCCCATCGACCGGTGCGTGGAGATGGTGGCGGCTCAGGCCCGCAGCCGCGAGATCCAGCGGGTGCTGGAGCACGTGGCCGAGGATGTCAGCGGCGGATACAGTCTGGCCCAGAGCTTTACCAACGCCGGCACCGCTTTCCCCGTCACGTTTATCGAGACCATTCGGGCCGGTGAGCAGTCCGGCACGCTGGAGCTGTGCTTCGACCGGCTCCACAAATACTACGACAAATCCGCCAAGACCCACGCCAAGCTGGTCAGCACCCTGACGTACCCCGTGCTGGTGCTGATCGTGGCGGCCATTGTGTTCATGGTCATCATGCTGTTCGCGGTGCCCATGTTCACCTCCGCCTTTGCCGAGCTGGGCAGCGACCTGCCGCCCATCACCAGGGGGCTTATCGCCGTTTCCGACTTCTTCCTGCACTACTGGTGGGTGTTCGTGCTCATGATTCTGGCGTTCTGCATCGTGAGGCTGCTGCTGCGCCGCAGCGACCGGGGGCGAATGTTTTTGGCGGCAGGCAAGCTGAAGCGCTCCCCGCTGAAGCGGCTGCACCAGATAAACGCCTCCGCCCAGTTCGCCTCCACCATGGCCACCATGCTGGCCGCCGGTCTGCCCGTCACCCGCAGCCTGGAGGTGACGGCGGGCGTCATCAACAACTACCTGTTTTCCGACTCCGTCCGCCGTGTGCGGCAGGGCGTGGAGCAGGGCCGCGATCTGGCGGGCTGCATGGCCGCCGATCCCACGTTTCCCCGTCTGCTGACGGAAATGACCGGCGTGGGCGAACGCTCCGGCAATATGGAGCAGCCCCTCACTGTCATCGGCGACTACTTCGACAACGAGGTCAGCGTCACCACCCAGCGGCTGCTGTCGTTGATGGAGCCGGTCATCACCATCGCGCTGGCGGTCATCACCGTCATTCTGCTGCTGGCCGTCTACCTGCCTATGTTCGCCATGTACGGCAGCATCGCCTAAGTTCGTTGTATCCCGCCTTCCCTCAACCCTAAACAGGCGGCTACATAAATAAATTATATAGAAAGAGGACAAAAGACATGATTTCCAAGCTGCTTAAGAAGAATGAAAAGGGCTTTACCCTGATGGAGATGCTGATCGTTGTGGCCATCATCGCCGTGCTGATCGCCATCGCCATCCCCACCTTCACCGCTTCCCTGAACAAGGCCAAGGTCGCCACCGATGAGGCCAACATCCGCGCCGGTTACGCCTCCGCCATGGCCGAGCTGATCGCCGGTGATGCCGACGTTGCTGACGGTACTGTTCTGTACCTGCAGAAGGACGGCTCCGTGGCTGCCACCGGCGCCAACGACTACACCTGCGTGGGCACCCCCAAGGATGCTGTTGAGATCGCCGGTCAGTCCGTTGCCAAGTGGGCCAAGGACAACAAGGTCACCTATACCTTCGACGCCGCTGCCAACCACTTCGCCATCGCTACCACCGACGGCAACTAAGCGAACCTGCTGAAGTACTTACAACCCATGCAAACATACATTACTCTGCGCCACAGGAGCCGGGGGGTTGCGGCTCCTGTGGCGCGGGTATCCAAAAGGAGACTGCCATGCTGTATCTGACCCCTGCCTTCACCGTCTACTGCTGCTTTGTGGCGGCGCTGCTGGGCGCGTGCATGGGCAGCTTCCTCAACTGCATGGCATGGCGCGTGGTACACGGGGAGTCCGTGCTCCGCGGCCGCTCCCACTGCGATGTGTGCGGGCATGTGCTGACGGCGGGGGATCTCATCCCTGTGGTCAGCTATCTTGTTCACAGGGGCCGCTGCCGCTGGTGCGGCGCGAAGCTGTCGGCCCGCCATGTGTGGGGCGAGGCTGCCGCGGCGGTGACGTTCACGGCCCTGCTCCTGCGCTATGATATTTCGCTCCAGATGCTTGAAGCGCTGCTGCTGGCCTGCGTGCTGCTGGCCTGCGCGTTCGCGGATCTGGAGAGGTATATCATCCCCGACCGCTTTGTGGCGGCGGGGGCCATCCTGCGCATCCCGTTTTTCTTCCTGCTGCCCGACCCGAAGGGGCAGGCGCTGGACGCCCTGCTGGGCAGTCTCGCCGTGGGCGGCGGGCTGCTGGCGGTGGTGCTGCTGTACGAAAAGCTGCGCAAAACCGACGCCATGGGAGGCGGCGACATCAAGCTGCTGTGCCTCACCGGCCTGTATCTGGGCTGGATGAAGAACCTGCTGTGTCTGCTGCTGGCCTGTGTGCTGGGCATCGTATTTGCCCTGGTCACCCTGAAGCGCCGCGGCACGGAGGGGGACGCACGGCTCATCCCCTGGGGGCCCTCCATCTCGGCCGCCGCCATTCTGACGCTTCTGTGGGGCGACGCCATCACCGCCGCCTATCTGAGTCTGTTCTGAAAGTGAGGTATTGCCTATGACCGGAAATATCGTCTCTTTTGATATCGGTTCCGCCCAGATCAAGCTGGTCTGGTGCGCCGGAGGCGTCTGCAAGGCCGCCGTCTCCGCGCCGGTGCCCGATGGGCTGGTGCGGGGCGGCACCATCGTGTCCATGGACGCCATGGCCGATCTCCTGCGCCAGCTGGCCAAAGAAAATAACCTGCCACGCAGCGCGCAGGCCGCAGTGATCCTGCCGGCCCCGCTGGTATTCACCCGCATCACCGAGCTGCCCCCCATGACCGAAGGCCAGCTGACGTATAACCTGCCCTTCGAGTTCAAGGACTACCTGACCCAGGAGAAGAGCCGCTACTACTTTGACTACGCCGTGCAGGAGCTGGTTCGCGGCGAGGACGACAGCGTCACCCGGATGAAGCTGTTCGCCTGCGCCACCCTGAAAACCACCATCGAGGACTACCGCAGCATGATGAACCGCGCGGGCTTCAAGCTGAAGCTGGCCCTGCCGGAGGAGGCGGCCTACGCCGCGCTGCTCACCGACTGCATCCGCCGCACCCAGCCGGAGAGCCGGGACTACTGTCTGGTGGACGTGGGTCACGCCGGTATCCGTATGTTCATCCTGCGGGACGACCGGTTCATCACCCGCCGCACCATCGATCTGGGCATGCTGGACCTCATCCGCTCCATCTCCGAGCGACAGGGCGTGGATGAACACATCGCCCTGACCCACATGCTGTCCAATTACGAGGGGGCCATGACGGACCCTGCCAGCATGGACCTGTACCACCGGATGGCGGCGGAGATCACCAAGGCCGTCAACTTCTATAACTACAACAACCGGCAGCAGGCGCTGCGCCGCGTGTACCTGTGCGGCGGCGGCGCGGCGGTGGGCCACATCGGCGACGCCATCCGCGAGGTGGCGGATCTGGAGGTACTGCCCGCAGCGGACCTGATGCCGGACACCGGCTCGGACGCCCCGTGGCTCTACACCAGAGCTCTGGGCTGCGCCCTGCAAGCGTAAGGAGGCCGCACTGCTATGAAAAAAGACAACAGCGCAAAGAGCCTCCCCGTCAAGGCGTCCAAATATCCCACCAAGCGCACCGTGAATCTGGCCCAGCGGGAATCCCACTCCCGCAGCACCCTGACGCTGACGCTGGGGCTGGTACTCATCGTGGTGCTGAGCTTCTGCGTGGCCAATTTCGGCGTACTGCGCCAGCTGGACCGCCAGCGGGCGGCAGAGAATGCCTACAACACCGTGCATTCCCAGTACACCCAGATGCAGCAGGCGCTGGCGGACTACGACAACGTGGAGCTGCAGTACCGCACCTACTCCGGGTGGTGGATGTAGGAGGAGGAGTCCCCGTTCTACATCCCCGTGGACCGGCTGGAGGTGCTGGACCTGCTGGAGGGGTATCTGATGCCCTACGGCACGGTGAAAACCGTGCTGGTGGAGGACGATGTGGCCATCATCACCATGTCCGGCATGGATCTGGAGCAGATCTCCGCCATGTTCCAGCGTGTGCAGCAGCAGCCCATCGTCAAGAGCGCATCGCTGACCATCGCCGCTACGCCCCGGCTGTCCCGTACCGATCTGCTGGATTTCTCCGTGACCATCACGCTCCAGCCCGCGGATAAGGAGGCTGCCGCATGAGACATGTTTTTACCACCCGCGAAAAGGTCCTGCTGGTGATTTTGGCCGTGCTGGTCATCGCCGTGGGCTACTGGAAGCTGATCCTCACCCCCATCAACGACTCCATCGCCGACCTCAACGCTCAGACCGCCTCGGAGCAGGATGCCATCCTGACCAACAGCGCCAGGTTGTCCCGTATGCGCCAGATGCAGCAGGAGCTGGAGACGCTGCTGGCCGATCCCGACGCCAAGCCGCTGCCGGATTATGACAACTCCGAGCGGCTGCTGGTGGAGCTGAACACCATCCTGTCCGGCACGGTGGACTACACCCTGAGCTTTGGGAGCACCTACCTGCTGGAGGACGGCGGCAGCATCATCTGCCGTCCTATCTCGCTGGAATATACCTGCGGCTCCTACACCGCCGCAAGGACCGTGATGGACGCGCTCCACGGCAGTGATTATGTCAACCTCATCTCCGACGTGACCCTGGACCTGGACGCCGAGCACGGCACCAGGGTGAACCTCACCATCACTTATTTCGAACTGCAAAGCACCGGCAGCGCATCCTGACACCCTGCGCTGCCGCGCGGCTTTTCACCGGCTTGTTTTATCAGGACTTGTTTTACAGGAGCAGAGCATGACCCGTCTTACCTGTCATCACAACAAAACAATGCGGAGCAAAACGGCAAGCGCCGGCTTCACAATGGTCGAGCTGCTGGCTGTGGTCGGCATTCTGGCCATCGTGGGCCTTATTGCCGTTTTTTCTCTTGGCCGCCTGCGCCTTGACCTGCGCCAGCGGGAGCTGGACAGTAAAGCGGAGCTGCTGTACACCGCTGCTCAGAAGCAGATGGCGGAGCTCCATGCCGCCGGCTGGGAGGACTGGTACCAGCCCGGCATCGACGGTGTGGTGACCATGCCCTTCCCGCCCTCCGACGCGGACGAGGAATCCCAGAAAACCTCGTTCTGCTACGTGCTGGCCAACACCGCCGCCGAAAAGGAAACTACGGCGGCAGCCGCCATCCTGCCCATGTCCGCCGTGGACGCGGAGCTGTGGGACGGCTGCTGGTACATCGAGTACGCACCGGACAGCGGCAGCGTCTACGCCGTGTTTTACAGCGCCTCTCCCCTGCCGGATCCCAATACGCTGGACGACTACCGCAGCTATCAGTACCGCCGCCGCATGGGCGCGAAGGTGGGCTACTACGGCGGTGACATCGCCCAGACCCAGCAGACCGGCACGCTCCAGCCCTCCCTGACCATCGAGAATGCGGAGAAGCTCACCGCCACGTTCTACTGCAACCGGCCCACGGAGCAGCCTATCACCCTGACCATCCAGCTGTCCGACGGCATCAGCACCTACACGAAAAAGCTGGCCCAGAGCCAGCTGTACCAGCAGGGCAGCCGCCTGTACCGCTATACCTGGGTGCTGGATGATCTGACCCGCGACAGCACGCGGTTCTATGCCCAGACCGGCGGCAAGCTGCTGTGCGGCGTACCCATCACCGTGACGCTCACCGCCAGCAGCGACGATCCGCTGGTGGATCAGGTGTCCGTCTCCGCCGTGACCAACGGCCTGTTCGACGAACGCACGGACTATGGCACCGACAGCGCCACCGCCCTCATCTCCTGCGGCCGCCACCTGCAGAATCTGGACGCCGCCTCCCATGCGGCATCCACCATCACCTCCGCCGTGCAGATCAGCGACATCTCCTTCACGGACGATACCACCGATGAGAAGGACTGGTACTCCTGCTATGGGCCGTCCTTCACGCCGATCACCAATCAGAATCTCACCCGGTACACCGGCCTTTCCCAGCTGGAGGACAGCACTGCCGTGCAGTCCTCCATCTATGGGCTCACCGTGTCCTCTGCCAGCACAGCGGACGTGGGACTGTTCTCCAGCTTCGCCGGAAGCATCGACCATGTGACCCTCACCGGCGTCAAGGCCACTGCCGCCGCCGGTGCTGCAGGCGCGCTCATTGGCCGCGCCAGCGGGGCCGTCACCATCAGCGACTGCGCCGTGTACCTCAACGCACGGCGGGGCGACCTCGCCGGTATGACCGCCGAGGACGCCGCCGGTGTGCCCGCCCGCATCACCGGCGGGCAGGCAGGCGGTCTGGTGGGTGTGTCCGGTCAGGAGCTCACCATCCGCGGCAGCTTCGCCGCCACCACCGTCAGCGGCAGCGCCAATGCCGGCGGACTGGTGGGCTATGCAGGCGCTCATGTCTCCGTCACCGGCTCCTACGCCGACTGCTACCTCACCGCGCCCGTCACCGGCGGATTGGTG
>ENA-ORIC01003280-ORIC01003280.1-human-gut-metagenome-genome-assembly--contig:-NODE-3280-length-11465-cov-4.100544_pt1 | contig 11465 bp, 9 predicted proteins | sample MGYA00243023_ERZ508732 | MGnify/ENA primary metagenome ERZ508732 (study PRJEB26277, sample SAMN04329767) | human gut metagenome | biome: human-associated habitat | host: Homo sapiens | place: USA...
GAAAAAGCAGGATAAGAAACTTGTGCAACTATACTAAACTTTTCCTTATTTCATAAGGGTTTAGTGTTACACAAGACTGATTTCGTACTTACGAAATTCAACCTACTTTGTGGGTTGATATTGGGATTATATGAGAGCTGGGCCTTATAAAATAACGGTTTTGATATTTATAATATCATCCTTTTTGGTTATTTTTTGTAAAATTTATAGGATGATTGAAGACTAACATAATTTTGTCTATGTTAGTCTTTCTTTTTCTAATTTATCAAATAGTTTCTTATAAATTTCTTTCTCATCTTTATCTTTAAACATAGATAAGTCTAAAGTAATAACACCTAATTTAAAGTCATCTTTTTTTCTCTTATCTCCAATACCAATTAATCTAATTATTTTTTCAATATCGTTATTTTGAGTATAATTAAATCTTTTTTCTTTTTCATCAATTTCACTTATATAATAGTTTAATTTATAATCTCCAACATATTTTTCTAATCTTTTAAAATAATTTTCTGCTTCTTTCATAGTTTTAAGTTCATGATTTAGTTTTAGTGGTATTCCATATTCATCTTCATACATATTCGCTATCTTCAAATATTAAGTAGTCATTGCCTTTAACTTTCAAAATATGGGGTTTTACATAGGGCTATATTAGCATTTTTAAGATTTATAATATATCCATTAGTAAAGGAATATTCCACATAAGCAAACTTACATATCATTTCAATCTTTCTTTTTAATTCTTCACTTATTACAAGTTTTTTAGTTTTTATTGTCATAACTCAATCACTTTCCTTTCTTAAATAACAAAAAAACTAACTATTTCTAGTTAGCATTTATTACTTAAACTCGAAAAGTTCGAGTTTCCTATCAATCTGGAGCGATTGGTTAAGTTATTTACAACTTTTCCATCACAATTAGGAACTAATACATATTTGTATCAATTTCTATATACATCTTACCATAAATTATTAATATTTCCAATATAAATGATAAAATTTGTAAAAATAATGTTATAATTATATATAGGATAGTAATTTGACTTTTTGTTAGAAATAGAACAAATAGTTTAGGGATGGTGTATTATAAATGATTGAAAAAATAACTTTAGAGCAATTTAGAGAAATAAAAAGACAATTAGCATCTATTTTAAAACAAAGTGAAGATCTTTATGAACAACATAAAAATGATGAAAATTATAATTATGATGCAGATGAAAAAAGACTTGAAGAACAATACTTAGAAATTCAAAATAGATTATTAAGTTATGATTTAAGTGATATTCCATATGCTGAATGGATGAATATGAAAATTCTTTCAGATGAAAATCATATTGCTGATTTTTCTAAAACAAATGCAAATATTGATTTTTCTATGTTAGAATATTCTCCTTATGCTAATTATAAAAGTTGTAAGATTCAAAATATTAGAGGTGTAAAAAGAATAATCGATTCTAATCACTTTGATCAGGAAGTTATTAAAAGCAACCCTAATTTATTTCTTTCAGAATCTTTCTCTACTCAAATAAAACAAAAGTTTTATGATATGAAATTATCTATGGAGGATTTATTTTCATTATCTAATGATCAAATAAAAGAATTGCAATCAAAACAATTTATGGGTTGTTTTGATTATACTACAAGAGAATTGATCAATGAAATAGGATTACAGAAAGCAATGGAACTATATGCTACTTCCAGAGATGATTATAAGGTTGTTTATGAAATATCATCTTTACTTAGTGGTAGTATTAAATATAATATTTCTGATCCTTTTACAAAAAATGATTTTGAGAAAGAATTAAAAAAAGCAGATGTTTCACATATTAAAAATGTGTATTACTCATATATGAGAAAAGCACTATTAGGTAATAATGAAAGATTTCATAATATAAATTTAGAAAAACTGCCAGAATTATTTGTCAAAGAAAATAGTGATATTTTATTAACAGATGAAAATATACCAGATGATATTAGGCAAAGGTATTATACAAGAAGATTAACTCTTGATGATATAATAAATAATATTACATTATTTAAAAATATTCCGATTTCAAAATTTACTAATGATTATGATTATGTGGAACTTGCTAGTGCCTTAGGGGATGAAAGATTACAGCAATATACTGAAGTATATCCAGAGTTAATTCATTATATTATAAAAGGCTACTTAAGTAGTCAATTTGCTAGTTTTGTTATTGGAAGTGAGGAATTATTAAATATTAAACCTAACAAAGATATTAAACAACAAATGCTTGATTATTTAGTTCCATTTTTTGCTTCTTTTAATCAATTAAAAAATAGAAATCAATTAGAATTATATAATTCATCATTATTTCCTTTAGAACAAAAACAACAAAAAGTTATTGAAACTTTGGGTTTAGATAATATAAAAAGGTTTGAAAAAGAAACTTCATTTTTCTCACTTAATGGAAATGATGGAATTAGTTTACTAATGCTTGATGCATTTTCATTCTTTTTTCGCAGGAATAGTCCAGAAGAATTATTAATAAAGTATGGGCTTGATTTTAAAAATGGTACATTATCATATGAAGAATTTTCAAATCAATTAGCAAAATGCTTGGATATTATGAGAAAGAATAATTTGTTTACTGATTATATAGATTATGATTGGCTTGAGGGAGAATTCAGAGATAAACATCCAGAAATATTCCTTAGTCTAGAAGCACCAGAAGAATTAAGAGAAGCATTTTATAAAAATAAAATTGTTCCAGATTTTTTATTTAAACATAAGGAATATATAAAATTTTTAACTGATAAAAATTTATCTAATACAATTAAAGCAGATATAAAATTAATGAAAGTTGGTCTTTTGGATTCAAATGGTTATGTTTTGCCCACTGAAGAAAGTTTTATAGGTAATTATGTTTCTAGATATGGAAATGAAAAATTACTTGCATTAATTTCTAAATATGGTGAAGTTTTATCGAATATTACAATAAGTAGCTTTCACGGTGAAATTGATAATGAACAAGCAATTGAACAAGCAATACGACAATCTATTTATGATAAAATTATAAAAAGTAAGTTTGATTATTCTTATTTGTTAAATGTACCTGAGTTAGTTTCAGAATATCCAAACATATTTGTTGATTTTAATAATTTATCAAATGTTTCTGAAGATGAAAGAAAAAGATTAACTAAAGCATTCTATGGTAGGACTTTATCTTTTGCAGATATAAAAAAATATCCAGAATTGGTATTGTTATTAAAAGATAAAAATTTAGAGATTGCTTTTGGCAATAAAAATAGTGCTTATGAAAATGGTAGAATTACTCTCAATTCTCGTAACGAAAGTCATAGTACATATAGTGATTTAGAATTGTTAAAGGCTTTTGGTAATGAAAAGTTTTTAGAATTATGTTCTAAATATGGAAGATATATGGATGGTATTGCCACACAACTTGGGTTAGATGTTGATTTTGCACAAAGTAATTTAGATTATACTTAAATAACACAAAAAATTGAAGATATTATTACAAGGGAAAGTATTGCAGGAGATTTAGCATATCAGCCAGAAGATGCACCTACTTTCTTAAGAGAAAGTCATCCAGAATTATTTTTAAGTGATGATGCACCAGATGAATTAAAACAATATTTCTATAATCGTTCTAATAATTATCCATTGACATTTGAGATATTACAAAGGAATAAAGATTGGATGCCTTTTCTAAAAGATAAGGCTATAACTACATCACTTTTGAGAAATAGTTATTTAAAACAGGACATGATTAAATTCTTTGAAGTTTTTGGTGAAGAGAAAGCCATTAAATTAGGAATTAATAGAGCTGAAACTGTAAAAGAAATGATGAAAGCACACCAAGTTGATTTAATGAAAAGTTGGTATGATAAAACTGGTGGTAAATTTATACCAGATTTTGTAGTAATGCAAAACTTTAATATAAATGAAGCAGATAAATTTTTAGCATCTGGAGCAAATTGGAGTAATTTAATGAAAATTAAAAATTTTGCTCAACCACCAGAATCAAGAGATGCTATGCTAAAACTTGCATATTCATTTGGTGCATTTGATCAAGACCAAAGAGGATTTAAAAAACTTCAAGATTTATTAACTGGGTTACCTAAAAAAATTGATGCTGAACAAGGATATATATTTGAACAAATTGATAAACAAATAAACCAGTATAGTCAAAGAAGAGTTTTCTTTGGAGTCAAATCAAGAAGTTATATGGATGCTGAGGGTAATGTTCATACTACTAGAGAATCTTTCCCTACTTCTAAAATAGAGGAAGCATATCAACAAATGATTGATTATGTTAAAAATAATGGATTTATAGATTTATTTGATAATACAACTTTATTAAATCTTTTAGAATCATTAAAAAAGGAAAATGTTGTCATTGATTTTTCTAAAGACATTTTTAGTCAACTTTATCGTAAAAATGATGATGGTTCTTATACATTGACTATTAATGCTCAAAGTTGTCCAAAATCATCACAAGCCATTAGAGGTGTTTTAGAAAAATTTAGAGAAGTACCAATGCTTACACCAGATAAAGCACATCAATTATTTGGTGGATTTGAATTAAAATACGATGCAGATTTCAGAGAATTTTTACTCGCGAATATGGAAAAAGTTTTAAATAATCCAGAATATGTTAGTCTTGTAGCAAGTGTTCAAAGACAATTTTCTGATATAAAAGCAATTAATAGTAATAGAGCCTTAACTTGGGAACTGGCAGTAAGTTATGTTCAAACAAATAAATTTACATCTGTAAATGTTGGTAATGAACGAGTTGCTGAAATTTCTGCTATTGCAGGATATTCTCAAGCAGATTTTAATACTTTACAACAAATATATAATTATGGTAAGCAAAGAACATTTAGTAGTATTCCTAGAATTGAACAAAGTGCTGAAAAAACAAGTGGCAAATATACTTATGAAATTTTAAGATTAGATGATCCATTGGCAATGGCTATTGGAACTTTAACAGATTGTTGTCAAGAATTAAACAATTGTGCTGAAGTTTGTATGGAACATAGTATGGTTGATAAAAATGGTCGTGTATTTGTTATAAAAGATGAACAAGGAAATATTGTGGCTCAAAGTTGGGTATGGAGAAACAAAGATGTTTTATGTTTTGATAATATTGAAATACCAGACAAGGCATTTGCAAGAGCTGTTAAAGAACATCCAGATTTAGGTAGAAAAGGATTTACTGATGAAGTATTTGAAATCTATAAACAAGCAGCACATGATTTAATTGAAGCAGATGAAAAAGTATATAAAGAACTTCTTGAAAGTGGCAAAATTACTCAAGAACAATATGATGGTTTAAGACTAGGTAAAATAACTGTTGGTTTAGGATATAACGACATTGCTGAATCATTAAAACAAAATTCTTCAGTTGATAAGGGCACTGTTTCAAGACCATTACCTTTTGAAGAACCAGTAAAACTATCTAGAGGACTTTATACAAGTGATTCTACAACACAATATATTTTAGAAGAAAGAGAAGATAGAAAAGAATTTGATGGTGATACACTTCCAATACATAGTGATGCTTTTGTTGAATATAGTGATTCTAATTTTGCAGAAAAGTCTTTACTTTCTTTAGAAAAATTAGAAATAGTTACTAAAGAAGATCCAAGAAATTTAGATACTTCTGTTAGTGATTATGCAGATTCAGAACATCTTGTTACAGAAATAGCAAGAAATTATGGATTAAATCCAGAAACTTCAAAAATAGTAATGAATCCTAATTTTGCAATTATATATGATGTAAATGGTGATAAAGTAAGAGTTGGTGATTTGTTATTTAACACTAAGGTTGATAATGAACAACAACAAATAGATATTGAAAATCAAGTTGTAATGCAAATGAAATTAGCATTAGAACAGATTGCTAGTGATAAGCAAGTTGATGTATCAGCTCTAGATGAAAAACAACTAGAAATGTATGAAAAAATTACTGGATTAACTGATGAAATTGATAGAGAAAGAGGTGTTGGTCATGCAAGATAGTATTGATAAAATAATATCAAATGCTTTACAAGTAAAAAAAGATACTTTAAGTAAAAATATTAAATCTATTATTATTCAAATAAAAAAGGCTTTAGATAGTAATAAAGAAGCAATATTACAAGCAAATAAAATAGATGAAAAAAATAATAATGGATTTATACTAGATTTTGATATTATTAATAATATATTTTCTAACTTAGAAAAAGAAAATATGGTTTATGGTGATGTTACTCTTTCACAAAAAGATAATGAACAAAATATTATATATGGAACTCAAATAATGGATTATGGAAATGTTGTTGTTATAACAGATGGTAATCCATATGCTATAATTGAAATGGTTATTAAAAATATAATGGCTGGTAATACAACAGTATTTTCTAATAATGGATTTATGTTTGGAACTAATCAACTAATAGTTCAAATAGTTCAAAGTGTTTTAGAACAATTTAATATATCTAAATATTTGATTCAGATATTTGTATCAGAGAATTTTGATGAAGTTTTATCAAATTATGCTAATATTGATTTAGTAATTTGTATTGGTAATCACAATTTGCAAAATTTAATTTTAAATAAATCAAAAAATAGGACTCTTATAAGTGGTTATGAGAACTTTGATTTATATATTGAAGATACAGCACATATAGAATTTTTAAATAAAATTATGAATACTGGATTAAATATTCAATTATATATAAATAATGATACAAAATTAGATTATTCAGATGCAATAATAGTAAATGATATAGATGAAGCAATTGCTCAAATTAATTATAACGGTAGTAAATATAGTTCAGCTATATTCACTACATCAACAGAAAATGCTTCTAAATTTGTAAAAGAGGTTAAATCGAAAATAGTAACTATTAATACTAGTCCAACTATTGAAAGAATAATTGATATAAAACAAAAAGATTTAACAAATGAAAAAACTATAATATATCCATTTAATTTTAAATTGGATGGTAATAGTAATAAAATTGAATTATAAAAGAACGATGGTTTAAAGTGATAAACCATCGTCTTTTTCTTTCTTTGTTTTATAAAATTCTTTAGCTTCTTCATCCATTTCATTGTTTAAGTGTTTAGCAGCTTTTTCAATTTCTCTTTTATTAAACAAATTAAATCTTCGGTTATTTGCTTCAATTCTTTTTTGTTGCTTTTCTAATATTTCTGGATCATACTGGCTTTTATATAAATCAACACTCATATTTCTATCGAATATTTTTTCAACTATGTCTTTAATTATTTTAGGCATTTTATCTAAAAATTTTTTAATATAATAAAGTAAATAATTTTTTTGTTGTTCTAATTCTTCATTTTTATATTTAAGTTGATAATTCTCATGTTTTAAATCTTCATTTTGTTTAGATAACTTTTGATTTTCATTTAATAAATGATTTTTAGATTTAAGTATAATTTTATCATTAATTTTTATTTTTTTATCTATTTCATCACTTATATCGTTTTTATCTTTATTAAGTTTAGTTATTTGTTTATTGATAGATTCTTTATTATCTTCTAAATTAGACACTTCATTTTCAAGGTTAGATATTTCTTGTTTAAGTCCTTTAACTCTTTCATTAAAGAGTTTTCTTTCATATGATGTAATATCTCTATTTTTACCTTTTTGTTTTTCTTTAAGTTTAGAATCCATACCATAAGCAATATTAAATTCATTAATGCATCTTTCTCTCATTTTATCTTGAATAACAACTAGTGATTCTTTTGTGAATATTGAAGTTTTACCAACTTGTCTTGATAATCCTATTTTACAATTCTCTTTAACTGGAACTCCAACTATGTGCATATGTGGAGAATGTTCATCAAAATGAATAGTCGAATTTGCTATATAAAAAGCTGGAACAATTTCTTGTATATCTTCTAATTGTTGTTCAAATACTTGTGTCATTTGATACTTATATTCTAAATTTTTCTCATCCCAATATTCCATATTTCCAAGTTCAATAACTATCTCACAAGCAAGATCATGTTTTGTATCGTTAGCAATTTTGTTAAAGTAGTTATCTATTTTTCTATCATCTCTAGTTTGTTTATTGTTGTATTCTAATCTTGCTTCTTCAAATAAATCTAAATACAATTCTTTAACATCTTTAACAATATCATTTGAACCTTTGATAGTTTTTATTAATTCTTGATTATTATCATATTGTCTTAAATTATGATGATTAACTTTTCCTAATTGTTTAACATTTTGTATAGCATTATTATTTTTTGATGTAGTACCTGATGGAGTATTCTTTGCTTCTTGTCTTGCTTTAATAGATTTGTTTTTATCATTGCCTAAATGTAGTGAATAAGATAATTCCATATAAATTACACCTCCTTATTTTATGAATATTACAAATGGCGCGAAAGTGGCTTTGTCATTATTCATAACTTCCTATATATCTTGTCTCTGACAAGATATGGAAGCTAAGGTTTACCACCTTAGAAACCGTTTATACTTTATTTCATAATAATGCTTAAGGCATTAAAACTACATAAAGTATTGATAAAATAGAAAGTACTACTTTTTATTTTATCTATGTAAATTATTCAAATAACTAATATTATTTTCATAATTTATTTAAACAAACTTTTCCCACTTTCATTGAAACATTGTTTCAACAAAACGTGTTCGTTTGTTATTACTTTTTTAGAAAAAGTAAACAAAAACTTTTTATTACTTATTCATTATCTTTTCTCTAAATTCTTTTATCTCTTTTTCAATTTCTAATTTTCTTTTTTTTATATCTTCATCTAATTCATAAGTAATACAATTTGTTCTTTCTGGAATAGTATTAAATAAATCTTCTTTATTATCTATCAAACATTTTTCATTATTACCAATATAGATAACTCCTAATTGTAGTTTATCTATTTTATCCATCTTTTTATAATCTTCTATTGGAAATATTCTCACAATATTTCTATTTTGATAATCATTAAAGAACATTACTTTATTATCATAGTAGTAGGTTGCTTCAAAATAACCAACATTATAATATTGTCTTAAAGTAAATACTATTTCAGAAACTTTTTCTATTGGTAGGTATTCACTGAATCTTAATTTCATACCAATATTACCAAGTATTGCATAATCTTTTTTAGCAAGAAATCCAGCATCATATAAATCATTACATGGCTTACACATACTTTTTCTAAAGAATACTTCACCAATTCTAACTTTATTTTTACCACATAGAGTTAGTTCTACATTATCAACATATCTCATAATTAAATCTGATTTTTCTTCTCTTGTATAATCTTTCCACATATAAGTATGTTCTTCATATTCTTCAGGATAAACTATTTGATTTATGTAATCTAAATCTCTTTTAATTAATATATCTTATGGAGTAAATCTTAATTCATTACATATATCACAATCTCTAATTTTAAATTCTAAGTCCTTAATTGTCTTATCTACAATTTCTTTTTCTATATCATATTCATCAATAGTAAATGATCCATTTATGTATGCTTTTCTAATTTTTTCTACTTTTTGATTTTGTTCTTTTAATTCTTTAATTAGTTTATCTTTTGGATTATTTAATTTAGTTTTAATCATAGGAAGTAGTGTTTGATTAACTACTGAATCATATTCTTGTATATCTTCAATAAAGTTATCAAATTCTTCTTCAATATCTGATTCTTTAATATTTAATTTACAATCATGACAATAATAGTAATAATATATACTACCATTTTTCTTTCTTGTTGCTTTACCAGCAAGTATTCTATTACAATGAGGACATTTTAATTTTTGTAAGAATAAGTAATCTTCATTTCTTTTATAATTTCTAGAGTTCTTTTTCTTTTGTACTTGGCATTCTTCCCATAACTCTTTACTAATTATTGGCTCGACAACATCTTCATAGTAGGTAGGATTTTTAGTTCTTTTACCATGAATAAAATCTCCTTTATAAATAGGATTTTCAATTATCTTTAAAATAGTAGAGTCTTTCCAATTAGTTTTACCAAATACTTTTTCTTTATTATATAAATTACTTATTGTTTGATAAGAATTACCTTGATAATATAAATTAAATATTCTAATAACTTGATCTTTAGTTGCTTCATCTGGAACTAGTTTTTTATTTTCATGTTTATAACCAAAAGGGGCTTTATGTGGAATATGTCCTTCTTTAATTGCTCCAGCCATACCGAACTTAGTTCTTTCACTAGTTCTTTCAATTTCATTTTGTGAAACTGATGTAAGTATTCTTGAAATCATTTTTCCATTTGCATTAGTAGTATTTATATCATCATTAGCACAATCTAAATAAGCATCATTTTCTTCTAAGAATCTAATAATTTTTTCCCAATCAAATACACTTCTTGTAAGTCTGTCTAATTTTAATACAACAATAGTATTACATTTCTTATCTCTTATATCTTGTAATAGTTCTTCAAATCCAGGTCTAGAATTACCAGTTTTAGCCGATATTCCAGCATCTTTATATACTTTATATATTTCATAACCTTTGTACTCACACATTGCTCTAAGGCGTTTTTCTTGCTCTGGTAAACTAAATCCTTCACGAGCTTGATCTTCAGTAGATACTCTTATATAAAGACCAGCAACTTTCTTTTCATTATTCATTAATCAATCACTCCTTTTTACTAAAAAAGAGGAGACAATAGTATTTAATAAAGTCTAAATACTACTGACTCCTCAATAAATTCAATATTATAAATTTCGGGTAAATTATGTTTATTCTTCATAGATGTACCTCCATTTCTAGAGAATACCTCTTTCATTGGTTATATATAATATCATTTTTTAAAGATTTGTCAATTTCCTGTTTTAGGGAATAGTAGTATTAGTGAAGTTGATATTTAAATAACTATTTAATCTTTTTTATATAATCTTCTAAATCTCTTATCTCAATAGAGTTTGATAGATTATTTATATATAATATTTTAGAATAATTAAATACTAGAAAAGTTATTCCTTTAATAATAACTCTATGTGGTTCAATATAAGATAGATTAGTATGTTCTATATTTCTGATATTTCCATTAATTATTTTAGGTTTAGTATTACAAAAATCACATATAAATTCAATTTTCTTTTTTAATTCATAATCAAACTCTAACGGTTTACTAACAATATTAATCATAAAATCTGTCCTTTCTTAACACAAAAAAATATCAACTTCATTTAGAAATTGATATTTTCTATATTAAGTTCAAACATAAAAGTTCGAACAGATTTCCCAATGGAGCGGATGAGGAGAAAGTACACAAAAAATAATAATGCTTAATACACCCTTTAAAAAACGAAAAAAGAAGGGATATTAAAAGATGAAATATAAAAAAAGAAGTCTTGAAGAAAAAGAAATTGATAAAGAAGCAAGAGAAAATTCGATTGATAGATTATTTAATAATCAAAGAATCAATTTAGAAATGCTTTCACATTATATTGTGAGAGAAGATATTTACGATAAAAA
>ENA-ORIC01003282-ORIC01003282.1-human-gut-metagenome-genome-assembly--contig:-NODE-3282-length-11450-cov-4.045459_pt1 | contig 11450 bp, 6 predicted proteins | sample MGYA00243023_ERZ508732 | MGnify/ENA primary metagenome ERZ508732 (study PRJEB26277, sample SAMN04329767) | human gut metagenome | biome: human-associated habitat | host: Homo sapiens | place: USA...
TGGCGGACGGGTCGTACTTCGACGACCGCAGCTCGCTCTACGGCGCGGTCAGCAGCGCTATCGGAATGCCGATAATGCTCATTCTCGAAGGATGGCTTAACACCGAAATCCGCTACAACTTCGACAAGGGCGAGTGGGAAGTCATCACGACCGGCGGCGGCTTCACCGCGGGCGGTCAGCTCGAGTACGAGAAGGTGTTCAACGCGAAGAAGATACCAATCACCGCGAGCTTCAAGGTTCGCGGCGGCATAACGGTCGGCTTCGAGGCCGCCGTCAGATACGCGGAGCAGCTCGGGCTCGAGTGGAGCGACGAGACGGCGCGCGCGGTCAACGACTACCTCACCGCGCTCAGAATAAACGCGTATCTCGAGTTCTTCGGCGGTCTCGGCTACGACAAGGGCTTCACCGCGAAGATCGGAGTTTTCGGCACGATTGAGATAAACAACGAGAACAGGTTCTTAACGAGAAAGTACCTGAAGAATCCAGACGAGAGAAATCTCAAGGGTCAGTACCTCCAGCTCGACGGCGAGGCGGGCATCAAGGCGGCGCTCGGCGTCGGACCGCTTGTCACCGAGATAACGCTCATATCGCTCGGATACAGCACCAACTGGAGATTCAACGACTGGGACGAAATCTATAAGTACTGGAACGAGGCGTCGAGCGGGCTTGGCACCACCGGATGGATGGAAGGTCAGCCGGAAGGACGGATGATGATCCGCGCGGCGAACTACTACGAACCGGAAATCCTTGTCGGAGAGCCTGTGACGAGGCTCCAGAGCCGCGATTACCTCGACGGCGCCAGAAGGGAATGGAACACCGGCGGCATCTCGCTGTTCTCGGTGCGCGGGAATAACGGTGGGCTCGACTGGATCACGGAAAACGCTTATCCGTACGGCGAGCAGCTGATTTCAGACGACGGTTCGATACTTGTACTAACAGACGACGGTGAAAGCGAGGATGTTACAGCCACAAGAATAGAATATATGACTGGCGGCACGCTGACCGGATATCAGAATCGGAAACCGATACCCGATGGCGGCGACGGCTTCTCCGGTTACGGCGACAGCTCGCCTGATCTTGACGGAGACTACAACTTCGCGGGCGCGGTATGGCTCCGCGAGAGCGCTACTCTTGGTCTTAAGGCGGGAAGCAATGTCACCGTTGAACAGCAGGCGGCGCTCCTGAACGGTCTCGAGGTCATGGCGTCGATATGGGACGGCGAAAACTGGACGACAACAAGGCTGACAAACAACGGCACGCAGGAGCTTCTTCCGGTCATCGCGGTGAACGGGGACAAGGCGATAGCGGCATGGCGCTCGGTTCAGAGCGGCGAGAGCCTCTACGAGTTCGAGCAGGACCGCATACTTTGCAGGATTTACGACGGAAGCAAGTGGAGCGATAAGACCTACACGCTCTACAACGGCAGCAACGGAAGCGTCACCGGTCTCGCGGCGGAAATGCTTGCCGATGGCACGGCGGCACTCGCGTTCTCGGTCGGAAGCGGAGACGACAGCGAAGTCTACTACATGATCGTTGACATAAACGCTAAAGACATCGAAAACAGCTGCAAGACGATAAGGGCGACGACGAACGGCGTCACCGACGAGTCTCCCGAGCTCACGACCGCGGGCGAATATTTCGTTCTCGGCTGGCACAGGAGCGAGGACGTCTCCGGGACTTCGACGCATGACGTCGGGCTCCGTGTGTTTGACAAGAACGGCTCGCCGGTCGGCGATATGCCGGAAACCCTCGGAAGTTCGGTTGATACCGCGAAGTTCGATGGGCGGTTCGCTCTTACGGACGGCGCGACCGGACTTGACGGCGTCTCGGTTGTTTACAACAACTCCGGCGCGGGAAATGACAGCAACGATATTATCCGGATGGTGAAGTTCGTGCAGAGCGGCAATAGTTACGCGCTCTCCGCGCCGACTGAGGCGGCGGTTCTGCCGGCGAACACCTCGACCGGTCACTTCGACGCGTACACCGACCCGGACGGAATGACCGTAGGAATGGTCATGAACGCCGTCACCTACAGCACGACGGAATTCGACAATATCAGCTTCGAGTATGAAATCGGCGGGAAGACACAGACCGGTACCGGAAAGATACCGAAGGAGACCGTCTCGATCTACTCCTCGAACGCGTTCTACGAGAACAAGGTCGGAGTTACCGATATATACGTCGACTTCACGACTCTCGCGGCGGACTCGTATATACCGGTCAGCTTCACGGTGGAGAATCAGGGTATCGACACTATCGACAGTGTAACGGTCAGAATCGTCGGTTCTGGCGATCAGACCTTCGATAATCTCTCGATTGCTCCCGGAAAGAGCGCGGTTCTCTCCGCTGTCGCAAAGACTGAAACTGTCATCACTGATCTTGACTACACGATAACGGCACACTTCACTAACGACGACAATGCTTCCGCGGACGGTAAGATTTATCTCGACTATCCGGACGTCGGAATCTCGTCGGTGCGCGTCACCGGTGAGGCGGACGGTAAGCGCGAGTTCCTGACGACACTGTACAACCAGTCGGCGGCGTCGCTTGCGAAGGATAACAGGCGCGTGGTTCTCGGCGTCTATTCCGATCCGTCCTGCGAGACTCCGGTCAACGGGAAGTATTTCGAGGGCGGCGAGACTGACAAGGCGTATGAGGTCATCATCTCCGGAAACGCGCTGAGTGCCATCGACGGCGACGGATACGCGAAGAAGACAGTGTTCGATATCGGAAAATACGTCAGCGACGCGAAGCTCGACGAGATACCGGATTCCGGCGTGAATCTCTTCGTGAAGGCGCGCATCGAGCAGTATGTCGACGGAAAGTGGATCACCCTCCCCGAAGCCGACACGCTCAACAACCAGAAGACACTCACTTTCAACACTCATCTCACCGGAGACCCCGTGACACTCTCGGTCGAGCTCGACAACAGTGGAAGCGGCACGGCGGCGAAGATCACCGTCCGCAACAATTCCCTGAAGGCGCGGTCCGGCGGACGGCTCATCGCGGCGCTTCTCGGCGCTGACGGCGGGCTTATCGAGACGAAAGACCTTGGGAACGTTCAGCTCAGCGGCGAGGAAACGCGCGTGATTCCCGTTACCTTCAACGGTTCCGGAAGCCGCGTGGTAGTCAGATTTGCCGAGGGCTCGTCCGACGCGGGTAACGCGGACGCGAAGAGCATCACGATAGACGGTATGCCGCTCTCGCTCGACAACTTCGATGAGAACGACAGGGCGATACTGAGCAAGGTTCCTGAGGGCAGATATCTGCTGACAGTGATTCCGGAGAGTTCCGGCGCGACCGTGAAGGTCAACGGCACAACGGCTGAGAACGGTATGTTCCAGATCTCGACCGGATACACGGATATGACCGTGCTTATCACGATCACGTCCGCCGACGGTAAGACCTCGAGAAACTACACGATTGAGATCACTCCCGAGAGCGACGGCGGGTTCATAATGCTGATCTTCCACAGCCTCTCGTTCGAGACAAACGGCGGAAGTGAGATCGAAACACTGAGAAAGCTCAGGGGAACAAGGATCGACCTTTCGGGTTATGTCCCGACCAAGGACGGATATATCTTCACCGGCTGGTACGCGGATTCTTCGCTGACCGGAAAGGTTACCTCGGTCGACCTGAACTCCGACACGACCGTTTACGCGGGCTGGCTCGCGGAGGCGGGGACTGAGGAGCCGGATACTCCGGACACGCCCGATATTCCTGACACTCCCGACAAGCCTGACACTACCGATCATCCGGCGCTTCCGGGTGAGGCGACGGATGTCGTGAATCCGTTTATCGACGTCTACGAGTCCGACTGGTTCTATGACGACGTGATGTTCGCGTACGGAAACGGCATACTCATCGGCACTTCAGAGGATATGTTCAGCCCGTTCGCGAAGACCACCCGCACTATGATCGCCGTCATCCTCTGGAGGATGGAGGGAAGCCCCGAGCCGGAAGGAAGGGCGGACTTCACCGATGTTCCGGACGACACATGGTTCACCGACGCGGTCTCGTGGACTTATGAGAACGGAATCTTCAAGGGCTACGGCGACGGAAGGTTCGGCGCGCTCGACTCGATAACCCGCGAACAGCTCGCGACGATTCTCTACAGGCTCGCCGCACGGCGCGGATACGACGTCACTATAACCGGCGACGGCTACAAGGACAACGACGTCATCTCGGAATACGCGCGTGAAGCCGCGAAGTGGGCTCAGGCGTTGAGACTCTTCGAGATCGGCATCGAAGGAAAGCTCGTGCCCGGACAGATCGTTGGAAGAATGGAGGTCGCGGTCGCGCTCCACAGATTCTGCGCGGAATACCGCGACGACGAGGAATAATCTGACAGAATAAGAACACCGGCGGGTGACGAGAATGTCATCCGCCGGTGTTTTCGCGTGAAAAAAGGGCGCCGACAAGCGACGCCCGGATTGTTATGATTTACGCTTTATTTGTCTTTCTGAACTTCGCGAGCAGGACAACTCCGACCGTGCAGACGATCGAGACAACAAGTCCTATCCAGCCGTTCGACGTGAGACCGCCGACGAGATAGCCGACGAACGAGCAGACCGCCACCGTCACGGCATACGGAAGCTGCGTCGAGACGTGATTTATGTGGTCACAGCGCGCTCCGGCGGACGACATGATCGTTGTGTCAGAGATCGGCGAGCAGTGGTCTCCGCAGACAGCGCCCGCGAGGCAGGCGGACATTCCGATGTACAGAAGGTCGCTCGACATCGGGAAGATGCTGACGACAATCGGGATGAGTATTCCGAAAGTACCCCACGACGTTCCGGTCGCGAACGCGAGCAGGCACGCCACGACGAAAATGACCGCCGGAAGGAACAGCGAGAGCCCCGCAGCCGCGTGCTCCATCAGCCCGCCGATGAACACGCTCGCGCCGAGAAGGTTCGTCATGTTCTTGAGCGCCGTCGCGAAGGTGAGAATCAGGATCGCCGGAACCATCGCGTTGAAGCCCTTCGGGATGCACGCCATAGCGTCCTTGAAGGTTATGACGCGTCTCGCGACAAGGTAAGCTACCGTGATGACAAGCGTTATGACGCCGCCCCACGGCAGACCGACCGTCGCGTCGGTGTCCGCGAAAGCGTCAATGAAGCTGACGCCTGAAAGGATTCCGCCGACATACACGAGTCCGAACACGCAGACGATGACCAGAACGATTACCGGAAGTATCAGGTCGATCATTCTGCCCTTGTCGTTGTGCTCGATGTCCTCGCCGTGATTGCTGCTCTCGCCGGTCGTGAAGAGGTCGCCCTTCTCGATGGCGTTACGCTCATGGATCGCCATAGGACCGTAATCGATCTTCATGAACACGGTCAGTAGGATGAAGAGCAGGGTCATCAGCGAATAATAGTTGTACGGAATCGCGCGGATGAAGAGCTCTATGCCGTTCATTCCTGTGCCTTCGGCGTACTTCGAGACAGCCGCCGCCCACGAGGAGATCGGCGCTATCATGCAGATAGGCGCCGCCGTAGCGTCGATGAGATACGCGAGCTTCGCGCGGGAGACCTTATGCGAGTCGGTCACGGGCAGCATAACGCTTCCGACCGTCAGGCAGTTGAAGTAGTCGTCGATGAAAATCAGCACGCCGAGCGCGAAGGTCGCGAGCATAGCTCCGGTGCGGGTCTTTATGTGCACCTTCGCCCATCTTCCGAACGCCTCGGTCGCTCCCGTCTTGTTGATCAGCGCGACGAGCACTCCGAGAATCACGAGGAATATGAAGATTCCCGCGCTCCCGGCGACCGCCTCGATGAGACCGTTGTTGATTATCGAGTCGATGGTGTCAAGCGGGCTGAACGACGACGCCAGAAGTCCGCCGACAACAATTCCGATGAACAGGGAAGAGTAAACCTCCTTGGTTATCAGCGCGAGCCCGATCGCGATGACAGGCGGCACGAGCGCCCAGAACGTCGCGTAGAACATACCGGCGGGCTCCTCTTCCTCTTCGACGATAACTTCCTCAATGACAGCCTCTCCGGTCCCGGGCGCGTCCTCCGGCCCGCCCTCAGCGAAGACGCCGACCGTAAACATCGCCGTCATGACGACCGCGAGAACGACGAGCAGGATTATGCCTGTCCGCCTTGTTTTCGCGGTTTTCTGTGATAAAAACATTGAAACATCCTCCATAGTTATTAGGGGTCGGCAAAAACCAACCCATTATACATTAAATAGTAGCACACTTTCTTCCTTTTGTCAAGATGTTTCAAAAAAGTGATCAAACTTTGGCGCATTGTACAAAAAACACCGCAAAAATTATAACGCGCTGATACGCTAATATGGTCGATATAAAAAAGCTCCCGGACTGCCGCTGAGCGACGGCGCCGGGAACTCTTTTGTTTTTCAGTGCACACCCTTCACTATATACACATCGGTGTACTTATTGCGCCGGAAGACGCGGATATGAACGTCATCGCCGTCCGGGATCGGGTCGTAGACCTCTCTCAGTGACTCTATGTCGCGTATCTCGTTGTCGTTTATCGTGACGATTATATCGCCCGCTATGAGATCCCTCAGCGCCGCGTTTCTGGTCGGGTCCGCCGAACGCACCATCACGCCGACCGGTATCATGAACCTCGATGCGAGATCCGGCGTCACCGTGTCGAGCGACATTCCGGTGTAAAGCTCGTCAGAATCGCCGTTATCGTCTGGAGCTGCCGGGGCGCGCAGCTCGGTCGGCTCGGAGGCGGAGAAAATCGTCCCCTCCGGGAAATACAGACCGGGGTTCGCCTTCAGGAAATCGAACAGCAGTATCCCGCCGAGCACGCCAGACAGACCTGTGAACACGCAGACCATAGAGATCAGCACGATCGCCGCCGGGTGAACTCCGGAGAGCCTGCGACGGCAATCCTCATAGTTCCAGCGGCTGCTGAACCCGCCGAACGTGTGGCTGTCGTCATAATTTTCCTTAGCCGACTTCTTTTCCTTGTCGACAGTAAAAAATGAGAGCATAACTCCTCCGTGAAAGAATCAGAACATCACCCGGGAACATTCAGCAAAAATCCGCCCCGCAGGTGACAAATGGAAACGTTTTTCCGCACTGAGAATTATTTCTGCCAGGAAAAACACGCACGATCCGTTACGTGAGATCGTATATAAGATTATACCAGATAAATATTAATAAAGATAGGGGATTTCTTGCATAATGATTAATCCGGAATAAATTTTATATCTCGCGCGTGTAAAGAAAAATCATACCCTCAAAAAGCGGGCGGCAGAGCCGTTTTTCCGGAAATGCCGCCCGAAAACGCAGACAATATATGACTATGCTTTATTCCTTGACCGTGATTTCAGCTTCCGGAGTGTAGGGAAGCGTGAAGACGAACTCACAGTTCTGACCGTAGACGCTCTTGACCCAGATCTCCTCGTCGTGCGCGTCGATTATCGTCTTCGCGATGTAGAGACCGAGACCGACGCCGGTCTTGTCGAGTCCGCGGCTCTTGTCGCTCTTGTAGAAGCGCTCGAAGACGAACGGGAGCTCGTTCTCCGGTATGCCGATTCCCTCGTTGAAGACCGAGACGTAGACCTTGCGCTCCTTCGCGAGGATGCTTATCTTGTACTTTCCGCCCTCGCGGGAGAACTTCACGGCGTTGTCGCAGATGTTGTAGAGTATCTGATAAATCGCGTCGCGGTCGGCGTAGACTATCATCTTGTCTTTCGCGCACTCAAACTCGACGTCGAGCTTCTTCTCCTCGAGCTTCTGCTCGAACGAGATGAGGATGAGTCTCGCCATCTCGCAGATATCGAACGCGGTCTTGTTGAACTTGCGCTCGCCCGCCTGTATCCTCGTTATGTCGAGCAAACTTATGACGAGGCGTGACAGACGCCTTATCTCGGTGCGGATTATCCCGAGGTAGTACTCGTGCTTCTCCGGAGGTATCGCGCCGTCGATGATGCCGTCTATGAAGCCGGATATCGTCGTCATAGGCGTTCTCAGGTCGTGCGACACGTTGGCGAGGAAGGTGCGGCGCATATCCTCGAGGTTCGCCAGCGACGCCGCCATACTGTTGAATCCGGTCGCGAGCTCCGCTACCTCGTCCCGACCCCTGACCGGTACGCGGACGTCGAACTTGCCGGAAGCGAAGCTCTTCGCCGCGCGGGACATCTCTTTAAGGGGAGTGATTATCTTGTCGGAGATCATGTACACCGAGATCAGCGCCGCGAGCATGACCCACAGGCTCGCCATGATGATCGTCTTTATCATCGAGACGATCAGCTGATCGGTCGCATTCGACGGCGTACAGACGAACACGGCGCCCGTGAAGCTCCCGTCTCCGTCGGTTATAGGCGAGACGTGTATCATCTGCTTCGAGGAGAACACGCCGCCGAGGTCGCCCGAGAAGGTCGTCTCGCCGCCGAATGACACCTCGGACATGACGTCCGCGGAGACGTTCGAGCCGACGAACCCGGACGCGCCGGAATCCGCCGTCAGGAGCACCGCGCCGTTAGCGTCGGTGAGTATCACGGATATATCCTCATTGAAATTCGCGAGCGCGGAGATGAACGGCTCGACCGAATCGCGGTCGAAATAGATGAACTGGTTGAAGTCGCCGCCCGCCTCGCGGTACTGGGACGTGATGAAATCAGTCAGGGTCTCTGAGGTGCGCTCGATCACCCGCGACTTCGAGTCCTGCGCGTAGCCCGAAACCATCTGCGACAGAATTATCGCGAGAAGGCTGAAGCTGATGCCTATCATGATCATGAAGGCGGTCACATATTTGGTAAAGACGCTTTTGAACATAGGCTATTCCTTCGTTTCAAAAAATTTGAATGATTCTGATGCTTGTCTGTTTATCCGTTCAGGTCGCGCAGACCCTCGGCGTAGCTCGCGAGCATCTCGCGGCGGCGCGTGTCGAGACTGCGGTAAGTGTTCAGGAATTTCTCCTCGTCCGCCCTCAGACGGTATTCGCTGTTCTCGCTCCTGCCGATCAGAAAATCCACCGAAACGCCGAACAGGTCGGCGATCGAGCACAGCATTCGTATATCCGGGTCGGACTTCCCGAGCTCGTACTTGCTTATGACAGCCTGTGTCACATTGAGCTCCATCGCGAGACGCACCTGACTCATATGCCGCGCCTCACGCAGTTCGCGAAGTCGGATCATTTTATTCACCCCTGTTTTATTCTAAAACAAAAGCGAATAAAATATATTCCAATTCGTTGTATTTCGCAGAAAAATATGCTATAATATATCTGACCGGAAAAAGGTCAGAAAAACGAACATCTATGGAGGCATGATCATGAAAGATAAAATCTGTATGTTCTGCGGACACAGAACCGGCACGAACGACTTCTTCGCTCTCGAGGCTGCGGTTACAGGGGCAATCCTCGAGGGCTGCACGATATTCTACAGCGGCTCAATGGGCGAATTCGATATGCAGGGCGAGAAGGCGGTCAGGAGAGCCAAGAGCGACGGGTTCGACCTGAAGCTCTGCACGGTCCTGCCGTACATGAAAAAGTCGATGAACGACCCGGATGAGCGCGAAAGGCTCGCGGAGCTCTACGACGACGTGATAATCCCTGAGCTTCCGAGCACCGCGCGTCTCGGCACGAAGAGCGACGGGTACGCGAAGATGAGCCTCATCACGGAGCGCAACCGCTGGATGGTCGACCACTCGGACATGATGATCTGTTATGTCCGGGAAGGCAGCACCGGCGGCGCCGAAAAAACGCTGCGCTACGCCGAGCGGCGCGGGATTGAAATCTTCCGGCTATAGACGGGAACGTCAGGCAAGATGGCTTACCTGACAGTTCTCCGCAACGAAAAGGAGACCGCCGCGCCGGCGGCAGTCTCCCGTGACGCGATCCGGATGACCGCGGAACCTTACTGTAACAGCTCGAACTTATATCCGACGCCCCAGACGGTCTTCAGTATCCACTTGTCGGACACGCCCTCGAGCTTCTCGCGAAGTCTCTTGACATGAACGTCGACAGTTCTCGAGTCGCCGAGGTAATCGAAGCCCCAGACCTTGTCGAGCAGCTGGTCGCGGGTGAAGACGCGGTTGTAGTTAGACGCGAGGAAGTAAAGAAGCTCCAGCTCCTTCGGGGGGATGTCAACCGACTTGCCCTTCAGCTTCAGCTCGTACTTCTGGCGGCTGATCTCTATGTTGTCGAACTTGATCGTCTCGTCGTCGTTCTGGTTGTCGTGCGACGAGTAACGGCGGAGGACAGCCTTGACTCTGGCGGAAAGCTCCTTCGTCTCAAACGGCTTCACCATGAAGTCGTCGGCGCCGAGCTCGAGTCCCAGCACCTTGTCGAAGACCTCGCCCTTAGCGGTGAGCATGATTATAGGCTTCGAGGAGACCTCGCGGATCTCACGGCAGACCTGCCAGCCGTCCTTTTTCGGGAGCATGATATCGAGGAGCACGAGATCCGGCTCGTACATCTTGAAGAAGGTCACGCCCTCCGCGCCATCGTTCGCGGTCTTGACCTCATAGCCCTCGTTCTCGAAATAAAGACGAAGGAGGTCGCAGATGTTGAGGTCGTCGTCGACGACAAGAATTTTAGTAGCCATATTTCTACCGTTCCTTTCTTTTGGCGCAGGTCTCCGCGGACGGAACCCGGCGCTCTGTTTATTTTTGCACGTAAGCGAATTGACCAAAATTATGTTAATAATTTGTCAGATGGTCCAATTTATGAAATTCGTTATAAAATTGACCATATTCATTATATTACATCCGCGACAAAAAGTGGTTAACTCATTTTGAATTTTTTGACGATATTTATTTAACTTTGCGCCGACAACGTCCGAAAGCCGGGAAAAGGTAAAAAAACTCGACTTTCGCGGCATAATTTTCGTTTTAGGGCTTGATTATCCGCGGGAAATGTACTATAATATTATATTATAAATATTTTAGCTACAGGAGAACAACATGAAACTCGGTATCGGAGGACCGCTACCTGATTTTATATCTCAATAATCCTCAATAAATACGAATATTACTTGATTTGAAGCGGATTTTGGAACAAACCAACCATATATAACTTCATGTTTTCCTATGCTACTCTATACGAAAATGGCGTAAAAATGGCGTAGAGAAAACTTACACAAGGGATATAGGTACGCCACTGCTACAAATCAGTTTTCCAACAGGTGTGGGACGCTAAAACTCCCACGCCTGTTTTTTTGTTATCTTTCGGGGCAAATATCGGGGATATTATCGCTTGTGCGTTGTTTGTTTTTCTCTGCCATATTACCACCCTACATTTCACTTATCCCGCCCCTTGTGCGTTACAATCTGTAAATACCCGCCTTTATTTAAGCAAGGGGCAAGCCCATAATGAGCTTGCCCCGCTGTCATTCGGAAGATCAGACGGTGAACAATCCGTTCACCGATTTATTCCTCGCTTTCACTATCGCTGGCGGCATTTCTATAATCCTCCTGCACACCCTCGGAGAGGTCAAAACACATCGTTTTTGCGTCTGCGACC
>ENA-ORIC01003283-ORIC01003283.1-human-gut-metagenome-genome-assembly--contig:-NODE-3283-length-11448-cov-2.367338_pt1 | contig 11448 bp, 12 predicted proteins | sample MGYA00243023_ERZ508732 | MGnify/ENA primary metagenome ERZ508732 (study PRJEB26277, sample SAMN04329767) | human gut metagenome | biome: human-associated habitat | host: Homo sapiens | place: USA...
TTATTGTGTATCCTGCGAGTGTCTTTATGGGAGACACCGGCTCGCTGGCATTGGGAGGCTTTGTTGCTTCGACAGCGCTTCTTCTGAAAATGCCGCTATATTTACTGATCGTAGGGATGATTTATCTGGTGGAGGTTCTGTCGGTAATCCTTCAGGTAGGATATTTTAAGATAACCCACGGCAGAAGAATCTTTAAAATGGCACCGATACATCATCATTTCGAACAGAGTGGATGGTCGGAGACAAAGGTAGTCGCTGTGTTTTCAATCGTGACGGCGTTGTTTTGCCTGATCGCACTGGCGGCTCTATAAAAGGTACCGATGAGATAGGAGGAAATCATGGATTTTACAGGGAAACGAGTTCTTGTAGTAGGAACAGGAGTGAGCGGTATTGCAGCGATCAGGCTGTTGGCCGCCAAGGGAGCGAAGCCGGTTGTGTTAGAGGGCAACGAAAAGGCAGACAGAGAGCAGGTTGTATCAAGGATTCCGGAGGGGATTGGGTATGATCTGATCATCGGCAATCTGCCGGAGGAAGTTATGGATACATTGGATCTTGCTGTGTTAAGCCCGGGTGTACCAACGGTTCTTCCGTTTGTAATCAAACTTCAGGACAAAAAGATACCGGTCTGGGGAGAGATTGAGTTAGCATATGCCTGTGGCAGCGGACGTCTTGCGGCGATCACCGGAACCAACGGAAAGACAACGACGACAGCACTGACCGGTGCGATTCTGCGTGAGTATTATGACAGTGTATTTGTGGTAGGTAATATCGGTCTTCCTTATACCGAGTACGCTCTGGAAATGAAGGATTCCTCTGTGACGGTTGCCGAGGTCTCAAGCTTCCAGCTCGAAACGATTCATACATTTCAGCCGGAGGTCAGTGCGATCTTAAATATCACACCGGATCATCTGAACCGCCATCATACGATGGAGTGCTACATTGACACAAAGGCGCGCATCGCCGAGAACCAGACGAAGGCTCAGATCTGTGTACTGAATTATGAGGATGAGCATCTTCAGAAGCTGGCAGCAAAGATCCCGGCAGATATTTTCTGGTTCAGCAGCAAGCGACCGCTGGAGCGTGGAATCTGGCTCGATGGAGAGGATATTATCTATAAGGATGGAGAGGAGATCAAGATCTGCACGATTCATGATATGCAACTGCTCGGTGTCCACAACTATGAAAATGTGATGGCAGCAGTGGCGATCGCGATGCATATGGGTGTTCCGGTTGAGTGTATCCGCAAGGCAGTGGCTGAATTTAAGGCAGTGGAACACCGTATCGAATTTGTTCGTGAGGTTGGCGGCGTGAAGTATTATAACGATTCTAAAGGAACGAATCCGGACGCAGCGATCAAAGCGGTAGAGGCAATGGTAACACCGACGGTAGTAATCGGCGGCGGATATGATAAGCAGTCCTCCTATGAGGAGTGGATCGCTTCCTTTGGAGACAAGGTGAAATGCCTTGTGCTTCTCGGAGCAACAGCAGATAAGATCGAGGCAACAGCACGAAAAGCAGGGTTTACGAATATTGTCCGCGTCGGTTCCCTGAAGGAGGCTGTGGAGGCATCCGCAGTACAGGCGCAGAGTGGTGATGCGGTTCTTCTGTCGCCGGCATGTGCAAGCTGGGATATGTTTAAGAGCTATGAGCAGAGAGGTACTTTGTTTAAGGAGTATGTGAATCAGTTATAATTAGTCCGGAAGGAATGGAAAGTGATATGGCAAGAGTGCAAAATGGCAGACGGGAGCAAACCTCCCGCAGAAACAGCACTGCAGGTGAAAGAAAGAAAAGAGAACGCTATTACCGCCAGTATGATTATATGCTTTTGTTCATGACGGTGGCGATCGCGCTGTTTGGTATTCTGATGATCTACAGTGCCAGCTCCTACACGGCATCAACCAGCCGTTTTGGAGATCCGTTTCGTTTCGTGTCCCAGCAGCTGAGAGGACTGATTCTTGGTGTGGCAGCGATGCTGATCATATCTAATCTGGATTACAGAGAGCTTTATCTGGGGAAGATCAACTGGATCTATATTTTCTATGGGCTCTGTATTGCGATGCAGGTTGCGGTGCTGATCCCGGGGATCGGAATTGAGCATAACGGTGCGAGACGATGGCTGAAGATCGGTGTAGAGTTCCAGCCTTCAGAGTTTACCAAGATCGGTGTGATCCTGTTTGTGGCATATGCGATCTATCAGTCCAGACGTTCGATGGATACTTTTACAGGCTTTTTAAAGCTGATCGGCGTTTATGTCTTACCGGTGGTTGGACTTATCGCGGCGGAGAATCTGAGTACGGCGATCATCGTCGGTGTTATTGCTGTTGGAATGTGTTTTGTGGCGAGCAAACGTAAGAAATACTTCATTGTCTGTGGTATTGTCGGAGTTGCGGCGGCTGCGGCGTATGCTATGATCGGCGGAGGTTTCCGTGCCGGTCGAATCACATCGTGGCTTGACATCGAAAATTCGCCGGGAGGCTTTCAGATCCTTCAGGGCTTATATGCGATCGCATCCGGCGGGATCCATGGAAGCGGACTCGGAGAGAGTATGCAGAAGCTCGGTTATATTCCGGAGGCATATAATGATATGATCTTTGCGGTTATTTGCGAGGAGCTTGGCATCGTGGGTGCTGTCATGGTGATGGGAGCATTTCTGGTGCTTTTGTGGCGTATCGTCATGATCTCCTGTAATGCACCGGATATTTTCGGAAGCATGGTCTGTGCCGGTTCCATGATACATATTGCGATCCAGGTGCTTTTTAATATCGCGGTCGTAACCAACACGATCCCGTCCACCGGTGTACCGCTGCCGCTGATCAGCTACGGTGGCACTGCCTGTGCGATCATGATGTTAGAGCTTGGACTGGTGCTTGGCGTCTCAAGACAGATCAAGCTGAAATAGGAGGAATTTTTTGAAACACATAAAGATAATCATTGGAGTGATCCTCGGCATTCTGCTTATTGTATCAGGAACCTTTTTCTTCCTGAAGATCACACAGGTGAAGGTTGAGGGTGGAGATATTTACTCGGATCAGCAGATCATAGCATCGGCAATGTCCGATAAATACGCCTATCATACACTGTATTTTCTGGCAAAGAGCAAGCTGGGACATGTGGACTGCCTGCCGTTTGTGCAGGAGATTGATGTGGAATGGGATTCGCCGACCGGAATTGTGCTGCATGTGTATGACAAGACCATCAGCGGCTGCGTCAAATATATGGGGCAGTACATTTATTTTGATAAGGACGGTGTTGTGCTTCAGAGCCTGACAGAGCCGATGGACGGAGTGCCGGTGGTTACAGGCATCAAGTTTGGTAAATTTACCATGAATGAAGCGTTCGAAGTCAAGGATGATACGCTGTTTGAAACGATCATGAATCTGTCCAGGCTCATCAGGCATTATAAGGTGAAGGTAGACCAGATCAAGTTTGACGGGAGAAATGTCACTTTGTATTCCGGTAAGGTGGAGGTTTATCTGGGACAAAAGGATTTTTATGATGACGATATGGCAGCACTTGCCAGTGTTCTCAAAAAGACGCGCAAGAAGGATCTGGCGGGAACGATCAACATGGAAAATTTCACCTCCGGAGACCGTATTATCCTGAAAACAGCAGGGGATACGCCGGCAGATGGAACATCAGATGCGTCGGATTCGCAAGATGCAGATGCACAGCCGACCGATCAGCCGGATGACGGGCAGACAGAGGGCGATAGCGTGGAACAATAAAACAAATGTTCTCCTTGATTATTCTGTGTTTTCTTAGTATTATATAGAATAGGTTTGGAATGTTGATTTGTTCCGGTTTGAGACAGGAATTAACTGATGATAGCAGATAAGATAAATTATATGAAAAAGAGGAGGAGCAGTCGTGTTAGAAATTAAGACAAGTGAGTCAGATTCATCTGCAAAGATTATAGTAATAGGTGTCGGCGGCGGCGGAAACAACGCAGTAAATCGCATGATCGAGGAAGGTATTCAGGGTGTTGAGTTTGTATGTGTCAACACCGATAAGCAGCATCTGTTAAACTGCAAGGCACCGAATTGTCTGCAGATTGGCGAGAAATTGACAAAAGGACTCGGTGCAGGAGCTTCTCCGGAGGTAGGACAGGCAGCAGCAGAGGAGAACAAGGATGAGATCACGGATATTATCCGTGGTGCAGATATGGTATTTGTAACATGTGGTATGGGAGGCGGCACCGGTACCGGTGCCGCACCTGTTGTTGCACAGCTTGCAAAGGATATGGGAATCCTTACCGTAGGTATCGTGACAAAGCCATTCTCATTTGAGGCACGTACCCGTATGAACAATGCGCAGTCAGGTATTGACCGCTTAAAGGAGCATGTTGATACATTGATCGTGATTCCGAATGATAAGCTGTTACAGATCGTTGACCGCAGAACCTCCATGGAGGATGCGCTTAAGAAGGCAGATGAGGTTCTTCAGCAGGGTGTTCAGGGTATCACCGACCTGATCAATGTGCCTGGACTGATCAATCTTGACTTTGCCGATGTACAGACTGTTATGAAGGACAAGGGCATTGCTCACATCGGTATCGGTACCGGTGAGGGAGATGAGAAGTGTCTGGATGCTGTGAAGCAGGCTATTTCCAGCCCTCTTCTTGAGACAACGATCGAGGGAGCATCCCATGTTATCGTTAATATTTCCGGTGATGTGGCACTTCTTGAGGCTAATGAAGCCGTATCTTATATTGAGGAGCTTACCGGTGAGAACTGTAACATCATCTTTGGTGCGATGATCGATGATACCATGACCGAGAAGGTTAAGATCACTGTAATTGCGACAGGACTGGACGGAGAGACACCGGCAGCAATTCCAAGCTTTGCAAAAGCTGTGGCTCCGAAGACGAACTTTGCAACAAGAGAGGGACAGGTTGCTTCCTCTGTTCAGAAGAATGTTTCTGTATCACCGGTTCAGCAGCCGGCACCGGCTCCACAGGGTGCACCTGCGTACAGCAGACCGGCGTCAGAAAGTGGCGAGATAAAGATACCGGTATTCTTGCAAAGAAAGAAATAATTGACAAAATAAAAAGCAGGGGAAAGCTTTTCCCTGCTTCCCTTATTCCTGCTCAACCATCCACAGCTGCCACTCCGTTTCAGTTTCCAACGAGTAGTTTTTCAATAGTTTACTAACCAAACCCACCCGACGGACACCGTCGAAAACAGACTTCCCGGACATCGCCCAACATAAACGAACCAGGCCCCCAAAGGGGCCTGTTCCATAAACGATAAAACTGTCCGTTCTGCACTCAATTCCGCTCGTAAGCATATTTCGGATCACCCACCCACGTTTCAGGATTGGTTCCAACATTCCACGAATATAGCAAACCTTTGTATTTACACACAAGAGATATTTTCTTACCGTCGACAACCAAAGTATAAACCGTTCCTTTGCTGCACTCCGGTCCCTTCTCGAAATGATACGGTTTACCGTCGTAAGTAGACGGTATTTTATCTCCGCTATATAACATCAAAGTAAAACTGGTATACTTGAAATTTGAATGAAAACCGCGATAGGTACATTGCGATGATGGATGGTCTACTTCTTGCCACAGCCCGAGGAACTGATTGTTGATGCGGTTCTGTTCGGCCATATCGAGCGGTTCGCCTTCGTTCTTGTCGCAGCCTGCGCACAGCAACAGCGCACTCAGCAGGAATATCAATTTTCTCATAACAAACATCATGGGTTCGGATTTTAAAGATAAGGTGATTCCCCCGGAATTCCAAATCACTCAACCACCCACAGCTGCCACTCCGTTTCAGTTTCCAACGAGTAGTTTTTCAATAATTTACTGACAAAACTGACCTGCCGGACACCGTCGAAAACAGACTTCCCGGACATCGCCCAACATAAACGAACCAGGCCCCTTGCGGGGCCTGGTTTATGGATGATGACGGAAACCGGACAGAACGGCTTAACGCGCCCGCCTGTACGCATATTTCGGATCGCCCACCCACCTTTCAGGATTGGTTCCGACGTTCCACATATAGAGCAGGCCATCGTATTTACAAATAAGTTGCTTTACATCATTGTTCAATACCAACGTATAGACCGTACCTTTGCTGCACTCCGGCCCCTTCTCGAAATGATACGGTTTACCATCGTAAGTGTATGGCATTTTATTACCTAAAAACACACCATAACCGATATACTTGAAGTCCGAACGGAAACCACAATATTCACATTGTGTCGAACCGTGATCTAATTCCTCCCACAACCCAAGAAGCTGATTGTTGATGCGGGTCTGTTCGGCCATATCGAGCGGTTCGCCTTCGTTCTTGTCCCAATCTGCGATTTTTTCAACCACAACAGGCAACCCGATTAACTCCTCAAGCCTCATTGCTCTTTCCATGATCTCCGTTTCCGTTTCTCCACATATAACAGAAGGCATATAATCCTTAGAATCAGGAACAGAAAATTTCCAACAATCTGTCTGAACTGAAGGAGTATCTTTTTTATCACAGCCTAAAATAAGACAGATCAATACACATAAAACGAGAAGGATCTTTTTCATAACGGAAACATTAGATTGGAATTATCAAATATAAAACGTTTTCCCTGTGATTCCAAATTTACAGAGACGCCCACAATTGCCATTCCGTTTCGGTCTCCAACGAGTAGTTTTTCATAATCTTTCGGATAAAACCCGTCCGCCGGACACCGTCGAACGTAAATTTTACAAGCCCGTTCCACTTTTCAGGCAACGGTAAATCCTTGAAATTGCCTGTCGCAAAACTGTACGTCACCGGCCTGAACAGTTGGTCCGACGTGGCAATCACCACATCCCGGTAAATATTCTCGGAGCCGATCGAGGCATTCCGGTTCATGTCCGTACCGGCAAATTGTAGCCGGGTCGTCGTGATCCCCAGCAGGCTCCTGTTGGCCTGCACCAGACAATATGGATTGAACGGGGCGTTGAACATTTTGACCCCGGTATCTTTGTCAGTAATTTGCTGTGCCTTGTAGGTGGCATAACTGTTCCCGTCACCGCCCAGCGCGACGAAGAAAATATCGTTGTCCGCACTGTCGTCGGTCGATTTCGATTTGTTGTCCGCCTCGCGGCACAGCAGCTCGATCCCGATGGAGTCGGCCCGGTAGGGACTGATCAGCTCCAGGGTCTTCTCTTCGCGCCGCAGGAAGCCTGTCGTGTATTCGAACGTTCCGTTCGCCTCGGCCCGTCCGTTGATGCTTTCGTAATCCTGTTTGTCGTATCCGATCTTGACATTCGTATAAGCGTAATCGTCCGCAGCGTCTATTTCCAAGTCCGACACTTCATCCCCGGAGAGCTCCAATGCGGTCGTCTCTTTTAGGAAATACTGATCTCTGGGCTTGAACAGGATGTGATTCCTGACGATCCCGTACTCATAACCCAAAGCATGCATCCAGTCGACGAAGTCGCTGAATTTACCGTGCAGGACGGCTTCTTGAAATCCCCGCAGGCTTTCGGCGGCAAAAATCCCCACCCGGGCCGGGTAGAGGTCGCCCCAGTCGATTCGGCCGGTATAGGCGCGTTGGTTCTTGTCCTGTCCGGTCATCCGGTCGATAAACTCCTGCAACAGCACCCCGGGGTCGATCACGTCGATATCCCGGGGATTACCCTGATCCTTGTAGGTGAGTTCGACGAGCGGATCATCTTCCGTCCACACCCGGATATAATCGTCGTGGGGAACCAGCGTGGAAGTTTTATCGTTGATTACGGCAAAGGCGAGCCGCTCACCCCGGCGTAAAATGATATTGGAAACATTGAAATGCTCTTCGAGATCGGGATCGCCCGCCGACGTCCAGTGAATGTTCCACTCCCAATGTATCGAGGGGGTCACGCTCAGCCCGTCCGGCTGCCACGCTTTGACGACTTTGTAACCGTAGTCTTCCGTACCGCACAACAGCACGCATCTGAAATGATCTCCCGACAGGTTGTCGTGCGAATGGGAGGCGCAAACCTTGGCATCGATCTTTACAGCGATCAACTGCTGCAATCCTCCTTCTACCCCTCCTTTCGCAGCCGCCTGCTGGTAAAAATCCGTTTCCAGTTTGTAAACACCCGCAGTAGGGCTGTCGGCCATCACGAAATCCGTCCACTCCTGGTCCGAGAACTTGTTCTCCGCGCCGCCCGGCGTCATCTCGACGGCGTTTTTGTTCATCCGCAGGGTCCCGATCCGTCCGTCCGCAACCTGGATCACACTTCCAGCCATGTTATCTGGATTTCCATCCCACGAAGCAATCGACCAGGTGCCCCGGTTCAACAGTGTCATCCGTTCATAACGCCACTTCTTACTGTCGGCGATTTCGCTCACCTTGATGTCGTATTTCGTACTTTTCCGGGAGCTGATATACTCGGACAGATCGTCGTTGATACTCTCGATTTCGACCCCGTTCCGATCGGCCTTGTAGGTCGAGAAGTCCAGGCGCATCTCCCTGACCAGCGTATAATCGTCCGAAAAGTCCGCGCGTTTGTAAACCCGGAACAAGGCTTCGGCGTAAAACCCGTTGGCCTCGAACAGTTTTTCCAGCAGCTCCTTCGCGGCAAAATGGAAGGTAATCGGGAACGACACCTCGGAGATTACCCCAGTGGTATCTTCCCGGCACTGTTCGATTTCGAGCTCTTTCCAACTGCCGACATCGTTGGTAACGTCAATCTCTGTGGCGCCGTCTACGACTACACCCTGTGTGTCGACCAGCGCAAATTTGGTTGTCGGTTTGGTAATCATCAGTTGAACGTTTTAGTGTGACGGAGGTTGGCCCGCAACGTATAGAACCGGCGGTTGGCGCGGTCGCGGTTCACCCCGAATAGGATCTGATTCAACACCCGCGTATTTTTCTCTTGGGTATTCACGATCCTGTCGACGTCGATATTGATTATCGTCCGGTTATCCGGCCTGCTATCGATTTTCGGCAGCGGGTCAAGCGAATCGATCGCATCGGCGACGGAAGGCACGAACAGGTCGAGGTTCTTCATCGCCTCCTCGACCGAAGGGAAGACCACCGACCGGGCGGGCAGGTCGACCAGCGTATCGCTGGCCGGAGTGCGGAACAGTCCGCCCGACGGGGTCATCACCACCTCCGGCCGGCCGCCGTCGCCGACCACGGCCAGTCCGCCGGGATGGTTCCGGGTACCGGCAGCGTATTCGGGCAGGGGCGTGGCCAGCACCGATGCAATCTGCGCCGCTCCCAAAGCCGCCACCATGACAGTTGCCGCTGTGGCGGAAATACCGAAATCATATTTCGGATAATCCTTCCAGATGCCCAAAATTGCAGCCGCCGTGCTCCATCCGATCTGTGCGATTGAAAGGGTTTTTTCGTAAATAGCCTGTTTCTTTTTGAGCTCGGCTTTCTTTTTTTCCAACTCTTTGGCCCGTTCCTCTTCCTTCGAATCAATAGCCGCTTTGCGGGCATCAGCCTGTTCCTTGGAGATCGCTCCCGCCTCTTCCAGTTCGTCCACCCGTTCGCGCTGTTCTTCGGCCCACTCCTCATTGGCCTCCGACTCCTTCTCCAAGCGGTTAAGGGAACTTTTAAACAGGCCATCCATCAACTCCTTGGACGCTTTCACTCCGTCGGCTATCAATTTATCGCGCTTTTCCGCCATCTCCTGCGCGCTCTTGAGCTCCTGCTCATTCTTCTGCTCCTGCTCTTTTTGGTCAACTGCCCGGGACTGACTTCTAATAGTTTGAATGCGTTCCGCAGTCAGAGCTTCCACATTTTCCACTTGCTGGAGCACCTGTTTGGCATTGTCAAGTTGCTGTTGATAATTCAGTCGATCTTCCATGCTCAGCGCTCCGTCACCCATATTGAGCAACGTTTGCAGGCTCTCAATCTCCACCTTGAGCTGTTCTTTATCTGCACCCTGATAAATCGGCAGAATCTCGAACGCCAACTCTTCGGCAATGCGCTGTCTCTCTTTCCGGTTGCCGGCATCCACCTTCTGCTCCTGCGCCCGCTGCTTGATCAGCATATCTATCTGGCTCTGGGCGCTCGCCTGCAAGGGTTGTTCTTCATAAAGCACATAATCGTCGAGAGCCTTTTTCCGCACATCGTACGACTGGGTCGGATCGTTCGCAATCGCTCTGTTTTCCCGGCTCTTTTGCCCGGCCTGTATGGCTGGGTCTTTCCGTAAAACACTCTGGTCCCCTCTGTCCCGTTCCAGGTTCTGCCGAAGCTGGGTATCGAGCAGTTTTTTGAGCTCCGTCCGTTTCTGTTCGGCCGCAGCCCGGGCATGGAGCGCCTGGGCATACGCCTGTGTGGCGGCGTCTACCTCCTTTTCCGCCTTCGCCAGTTGTTTGAATCCTGCCGGACCTTTACTCAGTTTGATTTGCAGCTTGTCCAGCGAGGCTAACATCTGGATCAGCTTCCGGTTATCCTTGTCTATTTGGTCGCCCAGCATCGCGAGTCCCTTGGCAACCGCTTTGTAAACCAGCGTATTATTTGCTACGTTTGTCATATCTCAATGTGTTTTTATAATCCTTTAAATAACCGGCATACTCGGCCAGCGAAATATCCGGCGTCAGACGAAATCCCGCATGTTTGCTGAGAGCCACCAACTGATCGTTGAATTCTCCCGGCGTGCAGCCGACACGGCCGTTCCCTTCGAGCAATGCTTCGTAACGGCGTTTTTCCTCACGGATTTTGATTTTCAGGGCCCGGATTTTCGCGTCGATCCTTCCGGCGAGCTTTCTCCATCCTGTTTCGTCTCCCGGCAGCACTTGCACCGGAAGACCGTTGCGGTTAAGAAAACGCAACACTGCCTGGGAAAGCGACAGCTCCTGCTCTTCCCTATCTTCCGACCGTCCCTCTCCGTCCGCCGCCGGTGCGTCCAGTTCATTTTCACACGCCTCACGCCTTCTCAGCTCTGCAGCCAGCGATTCCCCCCGATCACCAGCGCCCGCAGGTTATCGTTACACACCATCTCGATATAGGCCCTCAGCGGGCATTTGTTGCAGCTGTCATACAGCGTATATGAACTCCCGGACCCGTCCGGGCTTCCCGGCTTTGGTCCAGCACTCTTTGCGGTCGCAGTAGATTTTTCCATCCTGTTCGTAAATGACATAGTCCGTTTTTTCGAGACCGGCAAGACGTTCCGCCAGCCTCCTTGTTTTTGAATATTCGCTATCCTTGTGTTTGAAGCATCCGCAGGCCATAATCCGAATTTACAATACATCCAAATCCTCAATCCTTATGAATCATCTTCCGAAACGCCCCCGGAAGCAACCGCGTTCCCGACCGGAAACCTGTTTCAGCACGCAGTCGCAACATGCTGTTCGCCCAACCGTCTCACAGGCCTTTCGTCCAGCGGCGACATCGGGGAGCCAATGTGGCAAAGGGTGCGAGGCCCGAAAGCCGCCGCACCCTCCGGCTGTCATTTATGAAGAAGGTTGGATTTTCTTCCTGGGAGGTTTCACCGTCTCGTAAACTTCGGTGATCCGCTGCGTTAGGGTT
>ENA-ORIC01003295-ORIC01003295.1-human-gut-metagenome-genome-assembly--contig:-NODE-3295-length-11392-cov-3.019355_pt1 | contig 11392 bp, 9 predicted proteins | sample MGYA00243023_ERZ508732 | MGnify/ENA primary metagenome ERZ508732 (study PRJEB26277, sample SAMN04329767) | human gut metagenome | biome: human-associated habitat | host: Homo sapiens | place: USA...
ATGAGAGATATCCTTGCCGCAGAGGGTGATCGTGCCGGAGGACGGCTTGTCAAGGCCCGTCAGGCCGTAGACAAGCTCCGTCTGGCCATTGCCGTCGATACCGGCGATGCAGACGATCTCTCCCGCGCGGACGGTGAAGGAAACGTCATTCACGGCGTTGCGCTTCTGCACGTGGGAGTGGACGCAGAGGTGGTCGACCTTCAAGACCTCGCCCGCAGGCTTGGCCTCGTCCTTCGTGACCTCGAGCTGCACGGGGCGGCCGACCATCATGTTGGAAAGCTCCTGCTTGGTGGTCTCGCTCGTGTTGACCGTGCCGATATACTTGCCCTTGCGCAGAACGCTCACGCGGTCGGAGACCTCCATGATCTCGTTGAGCTTGTGGGAGATGAAGAGGATGGATTTGCCTTCGCGGGCAAACTCCTTCATCGTGGCCATCAGCTCTTCGATCTCCTGCGGGGTGAGCACCGCGGTCGGCTCGTCGAAGATGAGGATCTCGTTGTCGCGATACAGCATCTTCAAAATCTCTACGCGCTGCTGCATGCCGACCGTGATATCCTCGACCTTGGCGTCAAGGTCGACGTTCAGGCCGTAGCGCTTTGAGATCTCCTCGACCTTTTTGCGCGCCTCCTTCTTCTGCAAAAAGCCGCACTTCGTCGTCTCCGCGCCGAGGATGATGTTGTCGAGCACCGTGAACACGTCCACCAGCTTGAAATGCTGGTGCACCATGCCGATGCCGAGCGCGGTGGCGTCGTTCGGGTCCTTGATGGACACGACCTTGCCGTCCTTTTTGATGATACCCTCCTCCGGCTGATAAAGGCCGAAGAGAACCGACATTAAGGTCGATTTTCCCGCGCCGTTTTCACCGAGCAGGGCGTGGATCTCGCCCTTTTTGAGCTGTAAGGTGATGTTGTCATTGGCGATAATACCGGGGAATTTCTTCGTGATATTCAGCATTTCGATCGCATACTGATTCTCCAAGTTTTTTCGCCCTCCTTCCGTTTTGATGGCCCGCACGCGCTGCGCTGCGAGGACGGAAACCATAGTTACATTATACTATATCACGTTTTCCGATGAAAAGCAAAAGGTTTTCGCATGTCTTTCCCTGTCAGAAATGTGAAAAAGAACGGAAGACCGAAGTCTTCCGTTCTTTTATGTATGCGCTATTGGGAATTAGCCGCCGATGTAGTTGACGTTGACGTTGCTCAGGCCGGCGGTGGAGGGGTCAGCCATCTCGGAGTTGTTGTCGATGGTGATGTCGCCGTTGAGGACCTTCTGGAAGAGGTCTTCATAGTCGGCAACGGAGAAGTTCTCCATGGACCAGGTAGCGGTCGGCAGGCCGACAGCGTTCTCAGCAACGCCCAGGGAGGTGGCAGCATTGCCGATCTCGTCCCAGGTGCCATCGTAAACCTTAGCGATTGCCCACTCGGCAGCGTCGCTCAGGCCCTTCATAGCGGAAGTGACGACAGTCTCGGACTCGCTGGACTGGTCGACGTCGACGCCGACGACCTTGCCGTCCTCAGCGGAAGCGGCAGCGACGACGGACTGGAACATGGAACCGCCGCAGGCGAAGACGATCTCAGTGCCGTTGGAGTACCAGCCGGAGACCATGGTCTGCAGCTCGGGGGAAGCCTGGAAGGAAGCGCCGTACTCCCAGGAGTAGTTCAGGTCGACGGTCTTATCCATTTCCTTAGCAGCGTCGTTGGCGCCCTGAGCAAAGCCCCAGCCGTAACGGATGCAGGCGGGGTTCGTGCCGCCGCCGCCGCCGGTGAAGCCGAGCTTCTCATAGCCTTCCTTGACGACAGCGTAACCGGCGAAGTAGCCGCACTGCTCTTCGTTGAAGGCGATGCCCGCAACGTTGTCAAGGCCGAGGGACCAACCGTCGATGAAGACGAACTTGGTGTCGGTGAATTCCTTAGCGGCCTTCTCGAGGGCCGTGCCCTGCATGAAGCCGGCGCAGACAATGACCTTGGCGCCGCCGTCCACGGCAGCCTTCATGGCGTCGTAACGGTCGTCATCGGTCGCCTGATCGCCGTTGGCGGGCTGATAGTACTTGTAGCTCAGGCCGTTGTTGGCGGCATAGAGCTTCACGCCGTCGAAGGTGCCCTGGTTGAAGGACTTATCCTTCAGCTGGCCGACGTCGGTGACGAAAGCGACTTCATACTTGCCGTCCTCGGACGTCATGTTGTCGTCGATATCGTCGGGATTGGTGTAAGTGGTGGTCCCGCCCTGCTGATCGTCAGTGTTGTTGGCATCCTGGTTGTCGTCGGTCTTCTTATCACCGCAGGCAACGAGGGACAGAACCATGACGAGAGCGAGAAGCAGCGCAAAAAACTTCTTCATTCTTCTATCCTTCCTTATTTTTCCGGTCGGCGGCGGGCCGCTCTCCGGTTTATTTTGAAGTGCGGACGCACTTCGTCTGACAGTATAGCAAAAGCAAAGGGGAGAATCAAGTCCGATTCTCCCCAATTTTACTTTTTTTGTGATAATTGATGGGATTCTTTACAAAAAGTCCACACTTTTTACACGTTATTTTCTCAGTCGAGCTTCAGGTCGCCGTCCTTGACCCAGCCGAGGCGGCGGCAGACCATATTGATGAGCGGAGCAAGGATGGCGGGCAGCACGATGGCGACGAGGATGAGGCCCAGCCAGTCAAAGCCCGTTGGGCTCATGGCCACAGCGCCCTTGGCGATGGCCTCCTCGCTCGGGGAGACCCAGCCCGTCCACACGCCGATGAGGCCGCACAGGCCGCAGGTACCCATACCGGAGTTGATGGGCGCTCCGTTCATTTCAAGATGGAACACACACGTGGCGATGGGGCCGGTGATGGCGGAGGCGAGCGTCGGCGCGATCCAGACGCGGGGATTTCTGACAATGTTCGGCATCTGGAGCATGGAGGTGCCGAGTCCCTGAGAGACAAGGCCGCCCCAGCGGTTTTCCTTAAAGCTCATCACGGCGAAGCCGACCATCTGCGCGCAGCAGCCTGCGACGGCCGCGCCGCCGGCAAGACCCGTCAGGCCCAGCACCGAGCAGATGGCAGCGGACGAAATGGGCAGCGTGAGCGCGATGCCGACAAGCACGGAGACCGCGATGCCCATCCAGAACGGCTGGAGTTTGGTCGCATTGTCGATAATAATGCCAAATGCCGAGGCCGCCGTGCCGATGGGCGGGGCGATCCACTTGGCGAGCGCGACGCCGACTAAGATGGTCACGGCGGGCGTCACCAAAATGTCGATCTTCGTCTCCTTGCTCACGGCCTTGCCGCACTCGGCGGCAAGGATTGCGATGATGAGCACGGCGAGCGGGCCGCCTGCGCCGCCCTCGGCGTTGGCCGCATAGCCCACCGCCGCGAGGGAGAAGAGCACCATCGGGGGTGCCTGCAGCGCGTAGCCGATGGCAATGGCCATCGCAGGGCCGGAGACGGACATCGCATAGGTGCCGATGTCCGTCAGAAACGGAACGCCCAGCTGCGCGCCGAGCGTCTTGATGATCGTGCCGATGAGCAGCGAGCAGAAGAGGCCCTGCGCCATTGCGCCGAGCGCATCGATGCCGTAGCGCTTGGCCGAAACTTCAATGTTTTTGCGTTTGCAGAACGCTTTGAATTTTTCCATGATATCCTCACAGCCTAAAAATAAAATAGTGTCATATGCAGGTGTCTTGACACATGCATATGACACTATAATCGCTTGTGTGAGGATTGTCAACCCTTAATTTCCGTTTTCCTCCAGCAGGACGCGCAGTGCGCGCAGCGCACTCTTCGTGCGCTCGAACGCCGCCTCGTCGGGACAGGAGAGCGTGTGCAGGTGGATGCCGTCGGTGAGACTGGACAGCGGCTCCGCCCTTTTGCAGCGCTCAATGAACTGGCTGACCTCGTAGCGGTTCGAAATTTGCAGCGGGCCGGTGAGCTGGCCGTAGATGGGGTGGTCGACGATGACGTCGATGACCGTGCAGCCGTTGTCGACGATGGTGTTGAGCTCGGCTTCCATCTCCTGCGGCGTGTGCTTCACAGCAACGCGGCGGAGGATGCCGCGCGCCTCCTTCGGCGTCACATAGCCGCGCGGAGTGGCGAGAATTTCCTCGCCCGAGGAGCGCAGCAGCGCGATATCGCCCACGATGATCTGGCGCGAGACGGAGAATTTTTCCGCCAGCGCGGAGGCGCTGACCGGCGCGTCCGCCGCGTGCAGCACGTCGGCAATGGCCTTTCGCCGCTCGTCAGAATGCATTCGCTCTTCCTCCCCTTTTCGCGCAAAAGCGCCAAATTTCGATTGCTTTTTGTATTATCAAAATCAGAAATTACAGTTCGTTGTCGGATTTTGCCGATTTAATACTCAAAGCAGCTGCCGCCGACGAACTCTCGCACGATGGAGTCGCGCGGGACATAGTCCGTGCGCAGCGACGGCACGGAGTTGACAACGTCCATCAGGTCGCTCAGCCCGTGCTCGGCGATAAACTGATCGTCGAGCTGGCTGTAAAACTCGGGGATCTCCTTCAAATACCGCGCGAGGATGCACGGCTCGTAGTCGTGGAACGTGTCGATGTGGATGCTCGCGTTCGGCTTGTTCGGCATGATGTAGTTGAGCTCGCCGCGGTCGACACTCTCGGCGCGCTCGACGGTCTGACGCAGCGAATGGCCGCGGCCCTGATAGTCGCGGATCATGCGGCGCGCCACGCGCAGCTGCTCGGGACGAACGATGCGGTCCTTGTGCGTGATGATGCGCGTACGCGGGGCAACGTAAACGCCCGTAGCTTCGCTTCTGAGCTGGTCGAAAATCAGCGGGTTGAGCATGTGGATGCCCTCGGCGATGATGACGGCGTCCTTGTCGCCCTGCATGGGCTTGTAGCCGCCGACGCCGCCGGCCTTGAAGTCGTAGACCGGCAGCTCCACGAGCTCGCCGTCCATCAGGCGGTGGATATCCTCGATGAGTAAATCGCGGTTCACGCAGTAGGGCGACTCCCAGTCGCTCGCCTCGGGCGGGCGCTGATCAAGCGGCAGGAAAAAGTTATCCATGCTGAGCATGCACACCTTGACGCCGAGGTTTTCAAGGTATTCGCGCAGGCGCATCGCCGTCGTCGTCTTGCCCGAACCGCTCGGGCCCGTCAGGCAGACGATGGGCTTTTGTCCCTTGTTCATTAAAATGCTCGCCGCGGCGGAGCTGATCTTGTCGTGAAAGACCTCCTCGCAGCGCAGGACGAAGCGGGTGTCGTCCTTCATGTTGGTCACAATGTTTTCAATGTCGATCACGCGCATGGCATGATAATCTCCTTACTTTTTGGATTCTGCCGCCATCTTTACGGCTGTTTCGAGCGCGATTTTCATCATGGCGGTGAAGCTCGTCTGCCGCGCCTCGGGCGAAAGCTCCTCGCCGGTGAGGATATTGTCGGAGATCGAGCAGAGGGAAAGTCCGCGCTTTTTCGTATAGGCGGCGTTGCAGTAGAGGGCGGCGGCCTCCATCTCGATGGCGAGCACGCCCATGTCCGCCCACTTGAGCGACGGGTTCGACGCGTCGTAGAACGTGTCGGACGAGTAGAGGTTGCCGACGTCCATGCGGACGCCGAGCTCCTTCGCCGATTCAACGGCGGCGGAGAGCAGCTGAAAGTCCGCGATGGGGGCAAATGTGCCGCCAAGGCCGTACTGCGCGGCGTAGTTCGAGTTGGTGCACGCACCCATGCCCGCGACCACGTCACCGAGCTTCAAGTCCTTTTGCAGCGCGCCCGCCGAACCCACTCGGATGATGCTCTCGACATCGTACTGCGTGAACAGCTCGTAGGAGTAGATGCCGATGGACGGCATGCCCATGCCGCTGGCCATCACGCTGACGGGAACGCCCTTGTAGGTGCCTGTGTAGCCCTGCACGCCGCGGACGTTGTTGACGATCTTTGGTTCATCTAAAAATGTTTCGGCGATGAATTTTGCGCGCAGCGGGTCGCCGGGCATCAGAACGGTCTTGGCGAAGTCGCCCTTTTTCGCGCTGTTGTGCGGAGTCGGCATATTGAGCCCTCCCCTTTCTTAAAGTTCGCCCTTGGCTTCGAGCTCCTTGACGGCCTTGACGATGCGGGACGTGCCGAGGCGGTCGGCGCCGAGCTTGAGGAAATCTTCGGCGTCCTGCAGGCTCGCGATGCCGCCGGCGGCCTTGATCTTCTTGCCGTTGGTCATGTGGGCTGCCATGAGGGCGACATCCTCGCGGGTCGCGCCGCCGCCGGCAAAGCCCGTGGAGGTCTTGATATAGTCGGCGTGGGAGTTGGAGACGACCTCGCAGAGCTTGATCTTCTCTTCGTCGGTGAGCAGGCAGGTCTCGATGATGACCTTTAAGATGTTGCCATGGCAGGAGATTTTCACAGAGTTGATCTCCTGAAGGATCTTGTCGTACTGGCCCTCCTTGACCCAGCCGAGGTTGATGACCATGTCGATCTCGGTCGCGCCGTCGGCGACGGCGGACTCGGCCTCCATGCACTTGATGCCGCTGGGCGTGTAGCCGTTGGGGAAGCCGATGACCGTGCAGATGGGCAGCTGGCCGAAGCCATAGTGCTGCTGCTCGGCGACGTAGTGCGCGGCGTGATTCACATAGGTCTGCGGGATGCAGACGCTCGCGCAGCCGTATTTGATGCCGTCGTCACAGATCTGCTTGATGTCCTCCCAGGTGGCGGTCTGCTTGAGGAGGGTATGGTCAACGTGCTTGAGAATTTCCTTAACGTCCATGATATATTTCCTTTCTGTCGTTGAAAGCGTATTTGATCAAAAATCGTTTTATTTTAGCATGTTTCCGTGCTTTTGTCTACCGTTTCGGCAGGTCTCTTACAGTGCGCTGCCGAAATACTCCGTCATCGCGCGGATCAGGAATTCATAGTCCTGCACGCCCGCGGTCTCCCACGAAGAGTGCATCGCGAGCTGGGGCAGGCCGATGTCCACCGTGCTGACCGGCACGAGCGTATCGGAGATCGAGCCGAGCGTCGAGCCGCCGGGAAGATCGGAGCGGTTGGACATGACCTGCGTGGGAACGCCCGCGTTTTCGCACACGGCGCGGAAAATAGCGCAGGAGCGGCCATCGGTCGCGTAGCGCTGATTGGCGTTGAACTTGATGACGACGCCCTCGTTCATATACGGGCAGTTGTCGGGGTCGGCGTATTCACCGTGGTTGGGGTGCTGGGCGTGCGCGTTGTCCGCCGAGACGAGGAAGCTGCGCGCGAGCATCATCTGGAGCTCCTGCTCGTCCTTTCCGAGGCACAGGGCGATGCGGCGCAGCGTGTCGCGCAGGAACGTCGAGCCCGCACCCTGCTTGGTGGACGAGCCGACCTCTTCATTGTCGAAAATGCAGCAGACGGCGATATTTCCGCTCTCCTTCGCCGCAAGGAAGCCCTCGAGGCAGCCGCAGGCGCACTCGAGATCGTCGAGCTTGGGAGAAAGGATGTACTCCTCGTTCTCGCCAAGCAGCGTCCCCTCGCCGCGGCAGTAGAGGAACAGGTCGCTGCCGAGGATGTCGTTTTCTGCAACGTCCGCGGCTTTGGCGACGATGGGCAGGATGCCGCCGCTGTCTTTACCGCCGAGCAGCGGCAGCGTGTCGATATTCGCGAGGTACTTCATGCCGTCGTTCGCCGTGCGGTTCATGTGGATGGCGACATTGGGAATGACGAGCAGGTCGCGGTCGACGCTCACGAGTTTTTCGACGATCTCGCCGTTTGCGCGCACGAAGACGCGGCCCGCGACGGAGAGTGGGCGGTCGAACCACGTGGACATCAGCATGCCGCCGTATTTTTCGGTCGAGAGCTGGACATAATGCGCGCTGCGGCGGTCGGGATGCTCTTTTAAACGGAACGCTGGCGAGTCGGAGTGCGCCGCAGCCATGGCGAAGCCGCCGTCGATCATCTCCGGCACGCGGAAGGCGATGGTGCTCGAGCCGTTGCGGCAGACGAAATACTTCCCGCCGGGGGCTACCTCCCAGCGTTCGCGTTCGGAAAGCTCGGTATAGCCGTTTGCGAGGAGCTTTTGGCGGATGTTCTCGGTCACATGGTAGCAGGTGGGGCTATTTTTGATAAAATGCAGCAGTTCTCTTGCCGGTGCATGTTGCATGGTAATGTCCTCCACAGTTTATTTTTGTTTGGCGGTATTATAGCACACGTCATGCTTCTCGGCAAGCGGACACTCCCTCTGTGCCGCACAAAACAGGGGCAGCATTTGTGCATTTGTCCATATTTGGTGGAATTATAGTTGATTCTTTTATCGAAATCCTTTATAATACAGTTGATTTCCGTCCCCCTCCCGCATCGAGCGGGCTTTTGTTTGCGCTCTTAAGCCGGAAGGAGGCTATTTCTATGAACGAATCCTCTTCTCCCGCGCCAGTTCCGGTCTCACCGCTGTGGACGCGGGATTTCACAATCATCACATTGGGCAGCGTGATCTCGATGCTGGGCAATTCGATGTCCGGCTTCGCGCTGAGCCTGCTCGTACTGGATTACACGGGCTCGAACCTGCTCTATGCCATCTATATTGCGACATTTACGCTGCCGCAGATCGTCATGCCGATCTTCTCGGGCGCGATCCTCGACCGCTTTTCGCGCAAGAAGACGATCTACACGCTGGACTTCCTTTCCTCCGGGGTCTACCTTGTCGCTGCGCTGATCCTGAGCCGCGGCTGGTTCAGCTTTCCGATGCTCGCGGTCTTCTGCTTTATCATCGGCTCGATCAACAGCATCTACTATGTCGCCTACGACAGCTTCTATCCCCTGCTGATCTCTGAGGGGAACTACTCCAAGGCCTACTCCATCGCGAGCGTGCTGGAGACGCTCTCGGCGCTCATCATCCCGATCGCAACGTACTTTTATAATCTCTTCGGCATTGCGCCGCTGCTCGGCATCAACGCGCTGTGCTTCTTCATCGCCGCGACGGCGGAGACGCAGATCCGCGCCGAGGAACACTACATCGAAAAGCAGCGTGCCGCGCTCGCGCTCGAAGAGCAGCATTCCTCGGGCCGCCAGCTCCTGCGCGACATCAAAGAGGGCTTTCGCTATCTGATGAGTGAAAAGGGGCTTCTGCGCGTGGCCATCTATTTCACATTCAGCATGCTGGCCTCGGGCGCGTCGCAGGTCATCACGCTGCCGTACTTCAAGTCGACATTCGATAACGGCGAATACATCTATATGCTCGTCTGGGGCATGGCGATCTTCGGCCGCGCCATCGGCGGCGGCATTCATTATAAAATCAAGCTGCCTGTGCAGCATAAGTATTCCATTGCCCTGATGGTTTATGTCGTCATCTCGCTGTGTGAGGGCTTCTATCTCTACTGCCCGCTGCCGGTGATGATGGTCTCGTGCTTTTTAACGGGTATCCTCGGCGTGACGAGCTACACCATCCGCATCTCCGCCACGCAGAGCTACGTGCCCGACGAGAAACAGGGCCGCTTCAACGGCGCGTTCAACATGCTCAACACCGTCGGCAGCTTCACGGGCAATCTGCTCGCGGGCGCGCTGGTGGCGTTTCTCCCCGTGCGCGGCGTGCTGACGGGCTTCATGCTCGTCACGGCGGCCGCGGCGGTCGTCGTCATCGGCGGCGGACGCAGGGACGTGTCCGCGATCTATAACCGGCAAGAATAAGAAATGTAACAATAAAAATTTGATGGAGGAAACAACATGAAATTTTCCGAAATGACCTACACCCGCCCCGATCCCGCGGCGAGCAAGCAGCGCCTTTCCGCGCTGACGGCGGAACTCAAGGCCGCCAAGAGCTATGAGGAAGCGCGCAAGGTGTTCCTTTCGCAGCAGGAGCTGATGAGCCATATCTCCACCGCCGCAACACTCGCGAGCATCCGCCACTCGATCGACACACGCGACGAATTCTACGACGGCGAGGAAAAATTCTGGAACAACTTCAACCCTGAGCTGGAGGAATACAATCAGGCGTGGACGGCGGCGATGCTCGAAAGCCCGTTCCGCGCGGACTTTGAGAAGGAATACGGCGATCTGATGTTCGTCAATGCCGAGATCGCGCTCAAGACCTTCTCCCCCGCCATCATTCCTGAATTGCAGCAGGAAAACGACCTGACGCAGGAGTATGAAAAGCTGCTCGCCTCGGCGCAGATCCCGTTCGAGGGCAAGGTCTACACGCTCTCGCAGCTCTCCCCGTTCAAGACCTGCGCTGACGATGAAAAGCGCCTTGCCGCGTGGAAGGCCGAGGGCCAGTGGTACAAGGACAATCAGGCAAAATTCGACGAGCTCTACGACAAGCTCGTGCATCTGCGCGACGCGATGGGCAAAAAGCTCGGCTACGAGGGCTATACCACGCTCGGCTACTACCGCATGGGCCGCAACTGCTATACGAAAGACGATGTCGAGAAGTTCCGCGAGGCGGTCGTCAAGTATCTCGTCCCCGTGGCTGACAAGGTGTACCGCGAGCAGGCCAGGCGCCTGGGCAAGCAGTATCCGATGAGCTTTGCCGACAATGCGCTCGAATTCCGTTCCGGCAATCCCCGCCCCGCGGGCACGCCGGACGACATTCTCGCCCAGGGCATGAAGTTCTACAGCGAGCTCTCGCCCGAGACGAAGGAGTTCTTCGAAACGATGCTGCGCGACGAGCTGCTCGACGTGCTCTCGACTGAGGGTAAGCAGGCGGGCGGCTACTGCACGAGCATCATGGACTATCAGGTGCCGTTCATCTTCGCCAACTTCAACGGCACACAGCACGACGTCGAGGTCGTGACGCACGAGGCCGGTCACGCCTTCGAGGCCTGGACGAACCGCAAGCGCATCCCCATCGACTACATCTGGCCGAGCATGGAGGCCTGCGAGGTCCACTCGATGTCTATGGAATTCTTCGCCGAGCCGTGGGCAGACGGCTTTTTTGGCCCCGACGCGAAGAAGTTCCTCTACAGCCCCCTCTCCGGCGCGCTGACGTTCATTCCCTACGGCACGATGGTCGACCACTTCCAGCACATCGTGTATGAAAAACCCGAAATGACGCCCGCCGAGCGCCACGCCGTTTGGAAGGAGCTGCTCGGCGTCTATATGCCGTGGATGAAGCTCGACGGCGAGATCCCGTTCTACTCCGAGGGCATGGGCTGGCAGCGCCAGCACCACATCTATTCGAGCCCCTTCTATTATATTGACTACTGCCTTGCCCAGACCGTGGCGCTCGAATTCTGGGCGATGATCCGCAAGGACGTGGGGAACGCCTGGCAGCACTACATGGCCTACACCGTGCAGGGCGGCAGCCGGACGTTCACCGACCTTCTCAAAAACGCCGGCCTTGAGAGTCCGTTTGACGAAGCGTGCCTTCGCGGCGTGTGCGCCGAGGCGGAGAAGGCCCTCGCGGACTTTGACCTCACGGGCATCGAATAATGGGCGAACAGCACAAAAAACACAACCGCCGCGAGCACCTGAACGACTTTCATCTGAACATCGCGGGCGA
>ENA-ORIC01003298-ORIC01003298.1-human-gut-metagenome-genome-assembly--contig:-NODE-3298-length-11390-cov-3.131618_pt1 | contig 11390 bp, 9 predicted proteins | sample MGYA00243023_ERZ508732 | MGnify/ENA primary metagenome ERZ508732 (study PRJEB26277, sample SAMN04329767) | human gut metagenome | biome: human-associated habitat | host: Homo sapiens | place: USA...
GCCGGACATCCGGGACGCATCGATCTCCAGTTCGGCGAGAACGACTACAACGTCATCTTCAAGAAGGTCGACGAAGCGGGCTACAAGGGCGCCTGCGGTCTCGAGTTCAGACCGACCCTCGGCGGCGTTGAGTCGCTGAAGGAGTTCAAGCGCATTTATGGGGAGAATATCTCGCTGAAGGCGTAAAGACACTTACACAGATCGCCGGGCGGCGCTGGTTTCGGCGTCTCCCGGCGATGGGTTTTATTATGATATGGTTTATTTTCTCGAATCACCTTGACATATTAATCGCATTGTGATATAATAATGTTGGGTGATTTGAATGGACTACGGGGAACTGAAACGACTTCTCAAAAAGAATAATTGTCGTTTCGACCATGATGGCGGCAGGCATGAAATATGGTACAGTTTTATAACTGATACATATTTTCCTGTTCCGCGTCATGGCACAAAAGAAGTCCCGCAGGGAACACTTAAATCCATCCTGCGTGACGCGGGGATATCTGGCTGACTCAAACCGGGCCGGTCAGGTCCCTGCGCACATATCCAAAGTTCGGAGGCTAAAATATGTCAAAATTCATATATCCAGCCATATTCACGCGCGAGGACAACGGGCAGTACTCGGTCGATTTTCCGGACGTGCCGCACTGCTATACAGGCGGGGACGATGTTGACGACGCCGTCGTCATGGCTGAGGATGTGCTCGCACTCACGCTTTCGACGCTCGAGGACAACGGCGGCACTGTACCGACTATTTCTCCGGTCGCCCGTCATCTTAATGAGAACCAATCAATAAAGCTCATCGCCTGCGACACCGACGATTACCGGAAACGCCTCGCCGCGCACAGATGAAACACATGGCACCGCACACGCGGTGCCTTATTTTTATCTCCATCTCCCATGCCTGTCCCGTATCTCCCGGATATGCTCCTCACGGACGGCGGCGTCGGCTTTGCAGGCTCCGAGCTTTTCCGCGATTTTCCCGAGCGTTTCCTCGTCGAGACGCGCTCCCTCGCGGGAGATGTTCCGCTTTATCTCGCGGGCAAGGGAAGAGCGCTTCATCAGCCTCACCGTGTCGTCGTCTATCATCAGGCGGTCGATGTCGCAGCGCTCGCTGAACACTATGTACGAATACACCGGAATGTCCCCGCCGAGATACCTCTTCAGGTACTTCACGTGCAGGTCGTTCTGCATTATCGGGTTGAAAAAACGCTCCTTTTCCGCGCGCCGACCCTTTCCCCGCGGCAGAACCTGCGTCCAGTACGGCTGCTCCACGCCGCCGTAAATGCGCCCCGAATAATTCTTCGACTCGATCACGTACACGCCTGACGGGTGTACCATCACTATGTCCGCCTCGGTCGTGCCCTCGCGCTTCGGGATGTACACATTGTAGAACACACTGCCGCCGAGACCCGCGAGCTCCTTTCCGGTCAGGTACTCGCCGTATCGCCCCGTGTCGCCCATCACCGAGCGGTACGAATTCCCCGTCGCGCGGTAATACGCCGACCGCTTGTATATTCCGACCCTTATCAGGTACACTATTATCCAGAACGCGCAGCCGACCGCGCACATGGCTATCGCCGGTCTCATCAGCGGCTCCGCTATCTGTAATATAAAATCGGTCAGCTCATTCTCCCTCATCGCGCTTTTCCTTTCCGTCAGACACACGCTTTGAAATTTCATCGAGGTACACGCGGTAGTCCGTCGCGCTGCTCCCGTTGACCCGCCGGAACCACCTCGCGAAATAAGTCGGGTCGTCAAAGCCGCACAGCGCCGATATCCTCTTTATATCAAGCGACGTCGTCCGCAGCAGCCGTCTCGCCTTGTCGTTCCGGCACCTCGAGAGATATCTCTCCGGCGTCATCTGGTACTGCGTACGGAACAGACGGCAGAGATACTTCTCGGTCACGCCGATATACCCCGCGACGTCGGACGGACGGATGCCGTTCTGGAAATTGTATCTTATGAACTCGGACGCGCGCTCCGCGTACTCCGCCGACCTCGACATCCCGCTCCGCGCCTCCGGCAGATTCCGGTCGCTTATGAAGGAAACGACATATCTGAGTATCCCCTCGAACTTCACCGCCAGCCGCTTCTCGCTCATACCATTGCCGAAGACAGCCTCGTGAAATATCGTCGATAATATGTCGACCGCGCCGTCGTCGATATTACTGAATGGGAAGGTCAGAAGCCCCGTGTCAGACAACAGCCCGTCCGCGTTTCTCCCGCCGAACGACAGCCAGCAGTGCTCGCCGCGCTCGGGATACACGACGTCATGTGCCACCATCGGCTTCAGGTACGCTACTCCGCCGCGGCTTATCCTCGTCCCGTCGTACTCAAGCTCACCGCCCAGCACAAAATGCAGGAAATGATTCTCGCGGAGAAGATTAAACGTGGAATCCTCGTTTTTTCCGTCGCACCATCCGACCTCTGTCACGCTGAGGTCGCCGCCGTACTCATGTATTATATTCGCGAAAACATGACCGAAAAACTCAAACAGCATCGTATCCCCCCCTATAACGACATTATACCACATCAGGCGTAAAAAGTCAACACTTTATGGCGTTTTTTCTCTTTGCAGGAGTGAAATTTTAGTGTATAATATAAGGAGTGGAATTTTATGGTATAACATAAATAAAGACCATGTATGAAAAAGGAGAAGCAACATGAAAAGATATATTACCCTCATGCTCGCGTCCGCGCTCGTTCTGTCCGCCGTATCCTGCGGCTCGGACAGCAAGGGGAACGACGAGACAACCACGTCAGACGCCGGGACAACCGCCGCCGACGAAACCACCGCGCCCGAGGAAGCCGACGGTCTGCCCGAAAAGGACATGGACGGGTTCGAGCTGAAGATGATCCACCACGACGGCACATGGCTCTCATGGGCTATGACCACCCTCGACCCCGAATCAGAGACAGGAGACCGCCTGAACGACGCGTTCTACAAGCGCAACCGCAATATGGAAGAACGCTTCAACTGCAAAATCAAAGTCGACAGCAAGGAGCGCATTGATCAAAGCGATATTCAATCCGAAGTCATGGCGGGCGACTCCAACTATGACGTATGGTTCCAGTACGATATCAGCGTCCTCGGCTCGGTCGAATATCTGATGCCGTGGGAAGAGCTTCCTTATATAAAGCTCGGCGAGGAATGGTGGAATCCAATGGCTACCGAAGTCTTCGAGCTCGGCGGGAAAACCTACGCCGCGGCGGGCAACTACAGCCTCTCCGTCCTCTCCCGCGCCTCCGGCTTCGTGTTCAACAAGACGATATTCGAGCAGACCAACCCCGATGAGGACGTATATTTGCTCGCAAGGGACGGGAAGTGGACGGTCGACAAAATGGCATCCTTCGCGAAGAACGCCTACTCAGACCTCAACGGCGACGCGACGATGGACAGCGAGGACAGATACGGCATCTCCGGCTCCTGGAAGGAGACCATGAACCGCATCATGCTCGGCTCCGGTATACAGTATGTCGCCAAGGACGAGAACGACCTGCCGGTCTTCACGCTCCCCGGCGACGAGACCGCGATAAACAAGATACTTCATATATATGACCTCTTCTCGGACGGACAGGTCTACTACAACTCCGGCAAGGTCATGGACACCACCGGAGACGGCTTAGGAAAGGAGGACTTTGCCGCCGGAAAAATGCTCTTCTATACGGCGAACCTCCTCTCGCTCGAGCAGATGAGAGACCTCGACATCGAGATCGGCTTCCTCCCCTGCCCGAAATACGACGAAGCCCAGGAGACCTACTACGCCCCGTCATTCGGCGCCGAAATATCGGTACTGCTGAAGACCCTCCCCGAGGACAGGAAGGAAAACGTCGGAATCCTCCTCGAAGCGCTTGCGTATGACACCAACAAGAGCATCATCCCCGAATACAAGGAAGTCCTCCTCAAGACCAAATACGCCCGCGACAACGAATCCGAAGACATGATCGACATCATGGCGAACTCCGTCAGCTTCGAATTCGGTCTCAACGCATGGCAGGGCGAAGTCGCAAACCCGCTTGTACAAAAGATCTTCGTCTCGAGAAAGGGCGACGTCGCCTCGACCCTCGCCGCTATGCAGAAATCTGTCGACACACAGATTGAGAAGCTCGTTGAAAAGCTTGAACAGTGACACTCACTTACCCCCGCTCCGCGCGGGGGATTTTTTGTTATTATCTGACATATCAGGGCAGGATTGCCGCGCTTGATTGTCCGGTCACCGGAGGCGCGGGAATTTCTCCCGCGCGACGGTATTCTTAACCGGCAGGCGTAAAATGTCAAAGCTTTACGGTGTTTTTTCTATTTACCGGAGTGAATATTCATGGTATAATATAAATACCACGTACAGAAAACACAAAGGAGGATAATCAAATGAAGAAACACCTAACCCTGATTCTCGCGTCCGCGCTCATTCTGTCCGCCGTATCCTGCGGCTCTGACGGTGACGCGAAGGACAGCTCCGCTTCTCAGCCGGACAGCACCGGAGAGGAAACCACCGCGCCGGAGGAAACCGACGGACTTCCGGAAAAGGACATGGATAAGTTCGAACTGAAAATCATCCACTTTGACGGCAACTGGCTCTCCTGGGCGCTCACGAAGCTCGACGCCGAATCCGAGACCGGCGACCGACTGAACGACGCCATATACAAGCGCAACCGAAATATGGAAGAGCGCTTCAACTGCGAAATAAACGTCACCGGGAAGGAAACGATAAATGCCGGCGACATCCAGTCGGAGACCATGGCGGGCGACAGCAATTATGACGTCTGGTTCATGTACGACAACTGGACCCTCGGCGCCGTCGAATATCTCCTGCCGTGGGAAGAGCTTCCGTATATCAACCTCGACAGGGAATGGTGGAACCCGTCCGCGACCGAAGTCTTCAACCTTGAGGGGAAGACCTATGCCGCCGCCGGCAACTACAGTCTCTCGGTTCTCTCCCGCGCGTCCGGCTTCGCGTTCAACAAGGACTTATACAATAAAATGAACCGGAGCGAAAACATCTACGACCTCGCGAGGGAAGGGAAATGGACGATCGACGTCATGTATGACACGGCGAAGGACGCCTACATCGACCTTGACGGCGACAGCTCCATGAACGAAAACGATCAGTACGGAATAAGCGGCTCCTGGAAGGAGACCTTCTGGCGATTCCTCTCCGGCTCGGATGTCAGATTCATCAGCAAGGACTCGAACAACGACCCGGTGTTCGATCTTTCGAAGAACGAAACGGCGATAAACAAAATGCTGAAGATATTCGACCTCTTCACCGAAAAAGGCATCTACTACAACCCTCAGACTAAGGACGTCCACAGCGTGTTCGACAGCGAGGAAATCTTCGCGGACGGGAGGCTCCTGTTCAAGACGGTCAACTGCTTTGATCTCGAGGCGCTCCGCACATGCGATATTGACATCGGCATACTCCCGTGCCCGAAATACGACGAAAATCAGGAAAACTACTACGCGCCCTCTTTCGGCGCCGAAATATCCGTCCTGCTGAAGACACTCCCGGAAGAAAGGAAGGAAAATGTCGGAATGCTCCTCGAGGCGCTCGCGTATGACTCGAACGCCAACATCCTCCCCGAATACAAGGAAGTGCTGCTGAAGACCAAGCTCGCCCGCGACAACGAATCCGAGGAGATGATCGACATCATCTTAAACTCTATCAGCTTCGATTTCGGCATCAACGCGTGGCAGAACGAGGTCGGTGTTCCGATCGTCCAGAGGATATATGTAAAGAACGACCCGAACGTCGCCTCCACTCTCGCGAAAATGCAGAAATCCGTCGACGCGCAGATAAAGAAGCTCGTCGAAAAGCTTGGCAAGTGACGCGTAAGCCCGCCCGGCGCGGGTAAAAACAAAAAGAAAAGCTCCTCCGCGCGTATCTTTCACGCGGGGGAGCATTTTTACGCCTGAGATTCAATTTTTCCGGCGCGGGGCGGCTCTGCCGACAACCGGCGGCTGTCAGCGGTTCACAAATCTCAGCACCAGCGCGAGTATCAGCATATGCGCCGGGTAAAACGCGTAGCACAGATACTGGAACGGCTTGCTGTGATACCCCTGCCGACCCTTGTACAGCCAGATCGGCAGAAGCGCCAGCAGCGCCAGCCCCTGCTGACACAGCTCAAACTCCATCCCGAACAGCTTCACAGGGTACATCAGCCCTCCAAGCGTCATGACATTCAGCCAGTAAAGCGTGAGTATCTGTCCGACAAGACACCACCACTCCCGCTTCCGGAAGAAATAGAAGATGAACACCGTCAGAACCCCCGCGCCGTAATAATCCACCATGCACAGCGTTCCGAGCAGCGAGCCCGCGGCGGTCACGGCGGCGGACACCAGAAGATACACCCATATTTTACCCTTACCGCGCGCCATTTCCATCAGGTGTATGCCGAGAAGACCCATCAGCAGCGTCCAGATCACGTTCTGGTGAACCGGGTAGAACCACGTCCCGCCGTACATAAGATCAAACGGAACCTCTGCAATCACCGCGAACACCAGCATCCGCAGCGCGTACCTCCGGAAACTCCGCGTGTGGAAATACCCCTCCACCGCCATGAACGCGAAAATCGGAAACGCCAGCCTCCCCGCGCAGGTCAGCCAGTCCTGACCCGGGAGAAGCGTAGCCCACAGGTGATCCATCAGCATAAGCGTCATGGCTATGATATGAAGCGCCGCCGCGCTGATTCCCGGAAAACCTCCGGCGGTATCGTTCTTTTTATCGCTCAACTCATCGTCCCCCTCTGAATGTTTGCCGGATACCCGATCCGGGCTTTTTATCAAATACACACTTTCTCAATTATACCATATAATTATGAAAGATTCAACCATTTCCTCCCGCGGAGAGTCTCCGGGGCGAAATATGACATTTTCTTATAAGAAAGTGCCTTCCGCGCGGGTTTTGTTTGTTCAATCATACAAACCGGTATTTTTTTTGGAAAACCTATTGACAGCACAGGAAAGTTGTGCTATAATATATACATCAAAGCGACAAGGACGCCGCAGACGAGTTGACCGGAGGTCAATACAACGTCTGTGGTTCTTTCTGTTTTAAGGGGAAAAGTTCATACCGCTTTGTGAGTATGATAACAAAAGGCGACAATGGTGTCGTCCCGGAGCAATGATGCTGCCGGGATACCAATGTCGCCTTTTTTAATTCAAAGGAGAAAAGGAAAATGAGCACTGTAACAGAGATCTTTGGTTCAATGGTTTTTTCTGACGAGGTAATGGAAGCACGCCTCCCGAAGGACACCTACAAGGCCCTCCAAAAGACCATCAAGAACGGCAAGCACCTTGACCTCGGCGTCGCCAACGTCGTCGCCAACGCCATGAAGGACTGGGCGATAGAGAAGGGCGCTACCCACTACACCCACTGGTTCCAGCCGATGACCGGCGTCACCGCCGAGAAGCACGACAGCTTCATCTCGCCGAAGAACGGCAAGGTCATCATGGAATTCTCCGGCAAGGAGCTCATCCGCGGCGAACCCGACGCGTCCTCCTTCCCGTCCGGCGGTCTGAGAGCAACCTTTGAAGCAAGAGGATATACCGCTTGGGACGCTACCTCCTACGCCTTCATCAAGGACGGCGTACTCTGCATCCCGACCGTCTTCTGCTCCTACGGCGGCGAAGCCCTCGACCAGAAGACCGCGCTCCTTCGTTCGATGGAAGAAATCAACCGTCAGGCTCTCAGAGTTCTGAAGCTCTTCGGCAACGAGGACGTCGCGTCGGTCAAGACCACAGTCGGTCCGGAGCAGGAATACTTCCTCGTCGACAAGAAGCTCTATGACAAGAGAAAGGACCTCATCTACACCGGCAGAACCCTCTACGGTTCCAAGGCTCCGAAAGGTCAGGAGCTCGACGACCACTACTTCGGCGCTATCAAGCCGAGAGTCGCCGCGTTCATGAAGGATCTCAACGACGAACTCTGGAAGCTCGGCATCCTCGCAAAGACCGAACACAACGAAGTCGCGCCCGCTCAGCACGAAATGGCGCCGATCTTCTCGACCACCAACATCGCCGCCGATTCAAACCAGCTCACGATGGAAATCATGCAGAAGGTCGCGAAGAAGCACGACATGATCTGTCTGCTCCACGAAAAGCCCTTCGCCGGCGTCAACGGAAGCGGCAAGCACAACAACTGGTCAATCTCGACCGACACCGGAGTCAACCTCCTCGAGCCGGGCGACACACCGTATGAAAACGCTCAGTTCCTCCTCTTCCTCTGCGCGGTCATCAAGGCAGTCGACGAGTATCAGGATCTGCTCGGCATCTAGGTAGCGTCCGCCGCCAACGACCACCGTCTCGGCGCGAACGAGGCTCCTCCCGCTATCGTATCGATGTTCATCGGCACCGACCTCGCCGAGATCCTCGAGGCTGTCGAGACCGGCAAGCCCTACGGCGCTAAGGAGAAGGAAATCCTCAGAATCGGCGTTCACACCCTTCCGAAGTTCCCGAAGGACACGACCGACAGAAACAGAACCTCGCCGTTCGCCTTCACAGGCAACAAGTTCGAGTTCAGAACGCTCGGTTCGTCCGCCTCGATCTCCTGCGCGAACACCGTTCTTAACACCTCGGTCGCGGAAGAGCTGAAGCAGTTCGCCGACGAGCTCGAGGGCAAGGAGAATTTCGAGAACGCTCTGCATGAGCTTATCAAGAGAACCATCAAGGAGCACAAGCGCATCATCTTCAACGGCGACGGCTACGACGATTCGTGGGTCAAGGAAGCGGAGAAGAGAGGTCTTCTCAACCTGAAGACCACGCCGGACGCTTTGAAGCATCTTCTCGACAAGAAGAACGTCGACCTCTTCACCTCGCACGGCGTCTACACAACGACCGAGCTTGAGGCGAGACACGAGGTTCTGCTCGAGAACTACGTCAAGATCGTCAACATCGAGGCGCTGACAATGCTTGATATGGCTCACAAGGACATTCTCCCGGCTATGAGCGCTTATTCGAAGGAGCTCGCCGACGCGGCTCTCGAGAAGAAGAAGCTCTCCGAGGAGATCGACACCACCTACGAGACCGAGACGGTCAAGGCGCTTGGAAATCTCCTCGGCAACACCTACTCGAACGTCAAGAAGCTTGAGTCTGACCTTTACACGGCTAAGTCGATCACTTCGAGCGTTGAGCTTGCGGATTACTACAAGGATTTCATCCTCGCGGATATGAGCGCGCTCAGGGCTTCCGCGGATGAGATGGAGACTATGGCTTCGAGTGAGAAGTGGCCTTATCCGTCCTACGGCGATCTGCTGTTCGGAGTAAGGTAATTCGTTGATCCCATCATGCACTGTTGCTGCTTCCTTTCCCCCAACACACTAAAGACAGTGCGTGATTTTCCAGAGGGCGGTCCGGTTTTCCTTTACGGACCGTCCGCGGGATCATTATTGTTCCCGCTATAAATAAAGGCATAACTGAAAAATTCCCACAGAACTTCCCCCGGAGCGCAATACAATTATTTGTATAAAGCTTTAGGGTGGAAGGGGGCGCGGGGGAGGGAGGACCTTTCTCGAAAGGTCCTTCCTCCCCCGCATATAATCAATTTTACTATGAAAGAAGTGTTATCCCAACATGGATACAAACAGCATAATGGAGCTTATCACCGAGTCTGTTACGTCTGAGGTTTTCGGCATATGGTTTCTTATCGGAGCGGCGCTTGTGTTTTTCATGCAGGCGGGGTTCGCGGCGCTTGAGTGCGGGTTCTGCCGCGCTAAGAACGCCGGAAATATCCTGATGAAGAACCTGATGGATTTCTGTATCGGCACTGCGGTTTTCATTCTTCTCGGCTATTCGCTGATGATGAGCGAGGATTACATCGGCGGGTTCATCGGCGTGCCGAATCTGCATATTTTCACTGACTTTTCGAATTTCATCAATGGCAACGCTTCGCTCTTCGTATTCAACCTTGTGTTCTGCGCGACCGCCGCTACGATTGTCTCCGGTTCGATGGCTGAGCGCACAAAGTTCAGTTCCTACTGCATTTATTCTGCGGTCATCTCGCTGTTTGTATATCCGATTGAGGCGGGCTGGGTATGGAATCCTCAGGGCTGGCTCGCAAAGCTCGGATTCATTGATTTCGCGGGTTCGGCGGCGATTCACACGGTCGGCGGCGTAACCGCCCTGATCGGCGCTATAATGGTCGGTCCCCGTATCGGAAAGTACACGAAAGATCCGAAGACCGGAAAGATCACCGTTCACGCGATTCTCGGTCATAACATTCCGCTCGGCGCTCTCGGCGCGTTCATCCTCTGGTTCGGCTGGTACGGATTCAACGGCGCGGCTGCCACAAACGGCCCGCAGCTGGCTTCGATTTTCATGACCACGACTGTCGCCCCCGCGATCGCCACTGTCACTACACTTCTCTTCACATGGATCAAAAACGGCAAGCCTGATGTCTCGATGTGCTTCAACGCCTGCCTCGCCGGTCTTGTCGGCATCACCGCGGGATGCAACAACGTCGACGCTCTCGGCGCCGCTATAATCGGTATCGTCTCCGGTATCCTCGTCGTTGTGGTCGTCGAAGGTCTCGACCTCAAACTCCACATCGACGACCCGGTCGGCGCGGTCGGCGTACACTGCGCGAACGGCATCTGGGGCACGATCGCCGCAGGTCTCCTTTCCACCAACACCGCTCCGGCGGGCGTTGACGGTCCTGTCTACGCAATCGTTCACGGCGGTGACATCGGCGCCGGCTTCAAAGTCCTCGGCGTTCAGCTCCTCGGTCTCGTCGCTATAGTCGCGTGGATCACAGTCTGCATGGTCACCACCTTCACAATCGTCAAAAAGACAAACGGTCTCCGCGTCTCCCGTGAGGAAGAACTCGAAGGTCTCGACCCGACCGAGCACGGTCTCCCGTCCGCTTACGACGGCTTCTCAATGGCTCCCGAACACATCATCGAGGACGGCACCTCCGTTCCCGCTGTCTCCGGCGACGTTCCGGTCGCTGAAGCGGTCGAGGTCAAATCTGTTCCGTCCTTCGAAGCTCCCGCTCCCGGCGGAAAGAAGCTGACCAAAGTCGAAATCATCTGCAAGGAAGTCAAACTCGAAAGCCTCAAATCCGCGATGATGAACATCGGCATCACCGGTATGACCGTCTCGCACGTCCTCGGCTGCGGCATACAGAAGGGTAAACTCGAATACTACCGCGGCGTCGCCGTCGAAGCTACGCTCCTCCCGAAAATTCAGGTCGACATTGTCGTCTCGAAGGTCCCGGTTCAGCAAGTCATCGACACCGCGAAGGCAGTACTCTATACCGGTCACATCGGCGACGGCAAAATCTTCGTCTACAACGTCGAAAATGTCGTGAAAGTCAGAACCGGCGAAGAAGGGTATGACGCTCTTCAGGATGTTGAGTAATTAATAAGTCAGGCGGGGGGGGGGGGGGGGGGGG
>ENA-ORIC01003310-ORIC01003310.1-human-gut-metagenome-genome-assembly--contig:-NODE-3310-length-11374-cov-3.505621_pt1 | contig 11374 bp, 10 predicted proteins | sample MGYA00243023_ERZ508732 | MGnify/ENA primary metagenome ERZ508732 (study PRJEB26277, sample SAMN04329767) | human gut metagenome | biome: human-associated habitat | host: Homo sapiens | place: USA...
GCCGCTAAACATAAAACCAAAAAAACGGCAGGTGGGAAATCCGCGCACCTGCCGCTTTTCGATCGCGTGACAAATTTCATACACTGTGCTATACTACCCACATCACCACCAAGGAGGACGTACCATGCGTATCAACTGGTTCAAGGACGAAAATCACCTGGTCTATATCAACGGCGCGACACAGCTGGCGGAGCTGGAACGGACGCTGCACTTCCCCGGACTGGAGGAAGCGGCCAACGAGCTGCGGCAGCACCCTACAGCGGAGGGCTTTACCATCAAGGGACCCAAGCGCACCAGCGGACGGCTGTTCGTGCCTGATCTGACCTTCGGCGAGCACATCGAGATGGGCGAAAACATCTTCTTCTATATGGGCGAGATGCAGGAGTGCTACGTCATCTACTGGCCGGACGCACCGGTGGCAAAGTGAGGCGGCATCGCACATGACTTTCCTGCAAAAGCATCACGGGCAGATGTCCGATTCCATGCTGACGGCCTTTTTTATCATCCTATCCGGCGGCCTACAGGACGCCTATACCTACTGCTGCCGGGGCAAGGTGTTTGCCAACGCCCAGACTGGCAATATCGTGCTGCTGAGTACGCATCTATTCGAGGGAGACTGGGGACAGGCGCTGCGATACTTAGTCCCCGTGCTGGCGTTCCTGCTGGGTATCTACATCGCGGAGTGCGTCCACCGGCACTTCAAGCGGATGGAGAAGGTACACTGGCGGCAGCTTATCATTCTGGCGGAGATCGTGCTGCTGGCGGCAGTGGGCTTCCTGCCGGAGACGCTGAACACCACCGCCAACGCCGTGGTGTCCTTCGTGTGCGCCATGCAGGTGCAGACCTTCCGCAAGGTGCGGGGCCACGCCTACGCCAGCACCATGTGCATTGGCAATATGCGCAGCGGAACGGAGGCGCTGTGCGCCTACTTCCATACGAGGGATAAGGAAATACTCCACAAGGCGCTGACGTATTTCGGCGTGGTGCTGCTGTTCGCGCTGGGCGCGGGCGTCGGCAGCATAGCCACCCTCCACTGGGGCGCGGGGACGATCTGGCTGTCCTGCGGGCTGCTGACCGTCAGTTTTCTCATTATGTTCGTCCACGACGAGGAACAGAAATTCGGCGAATAAAAAACGGCTCCAACTGCGCTCTCCCTGCCGCAGTTGGGGCCGTTTTTCGAGGTTTCCTTCATGGAAAAGAAAAGTGTGGTTAGTGAAATCATGGCGCTATGATAGCACAGAGGAAAAGACTCGGGGCGCCCATTTCACCGTGTCCCGCCTGCCGGGACACAAGGGGCCGACGTGGCAGGCATCTATCTGGCGTCTGCGGCGCACGGTTTCCGCCGGTTGACCAATAAGGCCAAAACTGCTTCGAGGAAAAGAAAAAACCCTCGAAGCCTTGCGGCTTCAAGGGTTTTCCTGTTGGTGCGCGAGGCGGGACTTGAACCCGCACGTGCGTAATGCACACTAGAACCTGAATCTAGCGAGTCTGCCAATTCCACCACTCGCGCGTCACGAACAAGTGTTATTATAGTCATGTCCCCCCCAAATGTCAACCCCTCTTTTCCGTTTTTTTGAAAATCTTTTCTTTAACGATCTTTGTCGACATCTGTCCCCTCCTGCCGCCTTGACCTGAGATAAAAAAGCTGGTATGATAACAGAAAATTGCCAAAGGAGAACGTATGGAAAAACCGCTGACCGCCCGCAAACGGCAGGCACTGGAGATGCGCTCCCGCATCCAGAACGTGGCGCTGGACCTGTTTGACAGGGACGGCTTTGAAAATGTGGCCGTGGAGCAGATCGCGCAGGCCGCCGGCTGCTCCGTGGGCAATATCTATCACTACTTCAAGAGCAAGGATGAGCTTATCATCCAGGTCACCAGTAACGTGGACGCCCAGTACCAGCTGCTGGAGCAGTCGTATCTGGCCGACAACGCCTCCTCCGCCCGCAGCAAGCTGCTGGACTTTGTGGGCAAGTCGCTGGACATCAGTTCCAAAGACCCCGCCCTGTACCGCAGCTTCATCCACGGCCTGAAATATCCGGAGCAGGCCATCCTTCAGGACAATGAGAGCCGTGTCTACTTCCGCGTGCTGCGGGAGCTGATCGCCGCCTGCCAGCAGGAGGGCAGCATCGCCCCTCACCACGACCCCAGCGAGCTGGTGGCCGACCTGGTGGTGATGCACCGCGGCATGCTGTTTGAATGGCGTATCGATGAGCAGAGCTTCGATCCGGTGACCCGCGGCTGCCGGATGGCCCAGGCGCTGCTGGACGGCTGGAAGCAGCCGGAGTAAGGGTTCCCGCGCAACAAACAAAATACCCCCGCGCACCGGTGTGCGCGGGGGTATTTTTATGCTGCGGATAGCTCGATCACTTCATGAAGGTCCCGTCCACCATCTGCTGCAGGTAGGCGTTGTACTTCTCCTGCACATCGGCGGGGACCAGATCGCTGATCTTACCAGAGGACAGGGTGCCGTTCTCCAGTGTACCGTAGACGGTGTTGCCGCCGAAGGTACCGGCCTCGACAGCCTGCATGGAGGCGACGATCATGGCGGAGTTATCGGTGACCTGGGAGCAGATGATGCACTCGTTCTGGCCCAGGATGTCGGCGGGCTGGCCGATGTCGTAGATCTTCACGGAACCGGCAGCGGCGTTGGCAGCATCGATGGCCTCGCGGGCGCCGGAGTCAACGGCGGAGGCGTCGCCGAAGAACACGTCAGCACCCTGGCTGATCAGCTCGGTGGCAAATTCCTTACCCTTGGGGGCATCGGAGAAGGAGTTGGCGTAGGGGACATTCAGCAGCTCGACCGTCTTGCCCTCCTGCTCGGCCACATACTTGGCGGCCTCCTCAAAGCCGGCGATCTTGCCCTTGGTGGTATCCAGCTCCATACCGCCGATGAAGCCCAGCTTGCCGCTCTCGGTCATCAGACCGGCCAGCGCACCGGCGATCCAGCCGATCTGCTGGGCGTTGGGCAGCAGGGAGGACACGTTGCCGTTGACAGCTGCGGCAGGGGTGCTCTCCGCGCCGTTCAGCAGGGCGAAGGCCACGTCGGGATACTCCTCGGCCGCCTGCAGGACGGCGTCGGTGTACTGGTTGCCGGGAGCGTAAATCATGTCATAGCCCAGAGCGCAGTAGGCGGCGATGGAATCGTAGTACTGATCCTGAGAAATGGAGTCGGTGACCTCGTACTGCCAGCCCTGCTTGTCGCAGGCAGCGACCATGGCGTTGTAGCAGGCAGCGCCCCAACCACCGTCGTTGATGCTGGAGTCGCAGATCATAGCGACCTTGTAGACTTTGTCGCCATCGGTGTTGGCATCACCGTTGCCGTCACCGGTATTGCTGTCGCCACCGGCGGGCTTGCTGCCGCAGGCCACCAGGCTCAGGGCCATGACCAGCGCCAGCATCAGCGCAAGAAACTTCTTCATTCTTTTTTCCTCCTAAATAAAATCTTTTATAACAACGCGCTTCCGCGTTATTACCGCATTACCGCTGTTCCTTACGGTATGCCTGGCCGTTGGCCTTGGGGCCGCTCTGACGAGTGCCGATGGCACTCAGCACGATGACGGTGGCCACATAGGGAATCATCTGGAAGAACTGATAGGGGATACCGATGCCGGACACCTGGAGCCGGATCTGCAGCGCGTCGCAGAAGCCGAAGAACAGGCAGGCCAGCAGCACGCCGCCGGCGCTCCAGCGGCCGAAGATGACGGCAGCCAGAGCGATAAAGCCGCGGCCGGCCACAATGCCGTCGGTGTAGGTGCTGGAGTAGCAGGTGGTCAGGTACGCGCCGCCCATACCGGCCAGTGCGCCGCAGATGGCGCAGGCGATGTACTTCACGCCAATGACGTTGATGCCCAGCGTGGCGGCAGCCTGGGGATGCTCACCTACCGCCTTGTAGCTCAGGCCCGCACGGGTGCGGTTGAAAAACACGGACGTGAACACCACCAGCAGGATCGTGAGGTACACCATGGGGCTCTGGTCAAACAGCAGGGGTCCGATGACGGGGATATCCTTCAGCCCGGGGATGGCGACGCTGGGCATGGTGACGATCTGCTTCAGGTCGGAGCCGGTGCCGAAATACACGCGGTAGATGAAGGACGCCAGCGCCGGCGCAAAGATGTTGATCGCCATGCCGTACACTGTATGGTCGGCGCACAGTGTCACCGTGGAGAATGCGTAGATCATGTTGACCAGCAGACCGCCCAGCGCGCCGCACAGCAGGCCCAGCCAGTTGGAGCCGGTGATGTAGCAGGCCAGGAAGCCCACCAGCGCGCCGATGGCAGCCAGGCCCTCCAGACCGATGTTGACCATGCCGGCCCGCTGTCCATACAGCTCGGCCAGGGAGATCAGCAGCAGAGGGATGGCCAGGCGAACGGTGGCCAGAAGCAAACTGGAGATCCAATCCATTACTTGTCACCCGCCTTTCTCTTTCCGGAAAACAGCCGGCTCTTCCAGGACTCGAACTCCGGCAGCTTCGTCAGGGCCATACCGGCCACGGAAAACACGATTACCAGCGCCTGAATGATGTCCGACACACTGGTGGGGACGCCGGTAGCGGCCTGCATGGTGGTGGAGCCCACACGCAGCGCCGCGAAGAACAGCGCCACGATCACCGTTGCGATGGGGTGCAGCTGACCGATCAGCGCCATGGCCACGCCGTCGAAGCCGTAGCCCGCGCCAAAGCCGTTGATGAGGCGGAACTGGGTGCCCAGCAGCTCCGCGCCGCCGCCCAGACCGGCGATGGCGCCGGAGATGATGAAGCTGGTCAGGATATAGCGTTTGACAGGGATTCCGTTAAAGCGGCTGGCTGTCATGTTATAGCCCACCGCCCGCAGCTTGAAGCCGCCGCTGGTCCAGAACAGCACGTAGTACATCACGAGGCCCACCACCAGCGCCAGCACGAAGCCCCAGGTGAAGCGCATGCTGGATATCACGCGGGGCAGCTGCACCAGCTTGGAAACGGCAGGGGTCTGAGGGATGTTCTCATCCCGGATCCAGCTGGTGTAGAGCACGCCCATGAACAGCGTGGCCACATAGTTCAGCATGATGGAGATGATCATCTCGTTCTGGCCGCGGGTGATCTTCAGCACGCCGGGGATGAGGCCCCAGATGCCGCCGGCCAGCGTACCGGCCAGCAGTGCCAGCAGGATTCCCGCAAAGCCGGTGAGGCCGCTGAAATAGGCCGTCAGGAACGCGGCGATGGAGCCCATCAGGAACTGGCCCTCGCCGCCCAGATTGAACACGCCGCACTTGTAGGCGAAGCAGGCGCACAGCGCGGTGAACATCAGGGGCGTGGCTTTGTTCAGCGTGGTGCCGATGTTGGCGCGGGAGCCGAAGGCGCCCTGAAACAGGAATTTCACCGCCGTGAACGGGTCGGCGCCCAGCGCCGCCATGATGATACCGCCGATGAGAAAGGCCAGCAGGATGGACAGCAGCGGGACCGCGAAGCTGCCGAGAGAGCGTTTCAACTTTTCCATGTATGTATCCCCCCTTACTTACCGGTCATGGCAAGGCTGATCTCCTCGATGGGAGGATTCTTGCCGGAATACTCGCCCATGATCTGCCCCTCGAAGCACACCAGGATACGGTCGGACATCTCCAGGATCTCGTCGAAGTCGGCGCTGATGAGCAGGATACCCACGCCGCGGTCACGGGCCGCGATCATCTGGTCGTGGATGAAGCTGGCCGCGCCGATGTCCAGACCACGGGTGGGATGGGTGGCCACCAGCAGCACGGGATCGGACTCAAGCTCGCGGGCCAGAATGACCTTCTGCTGGTTGCCGCCGGACAGGCTGCGCACGTCCTGCTCCACCGAGGTGCAGCGGATATCATACTTCTCCGCCATCTCCTCTGCGTAGTCGGCGATAGCCTTCTTCTTCAGGAGCAGTCCTCCGCCGCTGCTGAAGGCGGCGGTGCCGCTGCTTTTCAGCACCAGATTCTCCGCGATGGACATGTCGCCGATGAGGCCCTGCAGGTTGCGGTCCTCCGGCACGTGGGAAACGCCGTCCTCAATGAAGCCATGGGGGTCAAAGATAGCCAGCCGCTGGCCGGACAAGGACAGTGTGCCGCTGTCGGGGGAGATGACGCCGGTGATAAGCTGGGCCAGCTGGGTCTGTCCGTTGCCGTCCACACCGGCGATACCCACGATCTCGCCGCGGTGCACCGTCAGGGACATATCGTTCAGTCCGTTATGCTTGGACTCCTTATGATAATCCACATGGGACAGCTCCACCGCGATCTCCGCGTCGGAGCAGTCCTTCTTTTCGTACTGGGAGGCGACCAGTTCGCGGCCGATCATCATGCTGGCCAGCTTCTTGCTGTCGGTGTCGGCACAGTTGACGGTGCCTACCACCTCACCCAGCCGCAGCACGGTGATACGGTCGGAGATGTGCATGACCTCGCGCATCTTGTGGCTGATAAAGATGATGCTCTTGCCCTCGGACACCAGCTTGCGCATGATGGCGAACAGGCCCTCCACCTCGATGTCCGTCAGAGCGGCGGACGGCTCGTCCAAAATCAGCAGTTCCGCGCCGTGATACAGTGCCTTCAGGATCTCGGTGCGCTGCTGCTCGCCCACGGAGATCTCCGTGATGAGCCGATCCAACTGTACGTCCAGACCGTATCTGGCGGACAGCTCCTCGATCTCCTTGCGGCGGGCGGCCCGATCGATAAACAGCCCCTTGGCGTGCTTGTCACCCAGGATAATGTTGTCGAACACCGTCATCGCTTCCACCAGCATGAAGTGCTGGTGTACCATGCCGATGCCCAGCTTCACCGCCTGGCTGGGGGACTCGATGCGGACCTCCTTCCCCTCCAGAAAGATCTTGCCCTCTGTGGGCTGGTACAGACCGATCAGGATATTCATCAGCGTAGACTTGCCCGCGCCGTTTTCGCCCAGCAGCGTCAGCACCTCGCCGCAATTGACGGTCAGGCTGATGTCTTTGTTGGCGTAGAAGCTGCCAAACCGTTTGCTGATATGCTCCATTCTCAGCAACTCACTCAATTTTCCTCACTCCCTGCTTCTCCAAAATTAACGGTATCGCTATTGTATCGCCTATAAAATAATGGGGAAAGTATACCATAGTTTTCTTCTGTTGAAAAGCAGAATTTTCCATTTTCCACATAAATACGATTTCGGTATGCCCTGTGTTTGCGGTTGTTGCACAGACTGCACTCTCCCCCGCAGAGCCGCAAAAACCGTTCCCCCGCCGCGGATGCTGTTTTTCACAGTGACTGCGGCGCTTTTTTGTGCGATATGACGAGTTTCCGAAAATATTCAAATCGCTGTTGACTTCCGTCATTGACAGTGCCATAATGTGAATGGTTCATTAAATAATTCGGTGAAATATTCACTGACCACAAATCACATGACCTATATAAGGAGGGTTCCGATGAAGATCTTAGTCATCAACCCCGGCGCCACCTCCACCAAGATCGCGGTGTTCCAGGACGAGGAGCAGCTCTACAAGCTGACCATCGACCACTCCGCGGAGGAGCTGGACCGGTTCGAGCGGGTCATCGACCAGGCGGACTACCGCCGCGAGGCCATTCTCAGCGCCATCACCAGCGCCGGCTACCGGCTGTCGGACTTCGATGCCGTGTGCGGCCGCGGCGGCCTGTACCGCGCCATCCCCTCCGGCACCTACGCCGTCAACGACCGCGTCATGCGCGACGTGGAGGCCGCCCCCTACGGCGAGCACCCCTCCAACCTGGGTGCGTACCTGGCCAAGCAGCTGGGCGACACCGTGGGCATCCCCGCCTTCTTCGTGGACCCCGTCTGCGTGGATGAGATGACCGAGGTGGCCCACTACACCGGCTTTGCCGAGTTCCGCCGCAGGTGCCTGTTCCACGCGCTGAACCACAAGTCTATCGGCCGCAAGGCCGCGCAGCAGCTGGGCCGTACCTATGAGGAGGTAAACCTCATCGTTTGCCACCTGGGCGGCGGCGTCAGCGTGGGCGCCCACCAGCACGGCCGCGTGGTGGACGTGTGCAACGTCAAGGACGAAGGCGCCATGGGTATGGACCGCGGCGGCGGCCTGCCGGTGAACCAGCTCATTGACTACTGCTTCAGCGGCAAGACCCGCGCCGAGGTGAAAAAGACGCTGGGCCGCCGCGCCGGCATGTTCTCCTACCTGGGCACCACGGACTTCCGCGTGGTCTGCGCCAGAATGGCGGAGGGCGACCAGCAGGCCGCCGCAGCCTATGAGGCTCTGGTATATCAGCTGGCCAAGGATATCGGCACCATGGCCGCCGTGCTGCACTTCAACGTGGATGCCATCGTCTACACCGGCGGCATGGCGTATGAGCAGTCCTTCTGCGACGACATCACCGCCTACGTGGGCAGGCTGGCCCCCGTACTCCGCCTCCCCGGCGAGGAGGAGATGCGCTCGCTGGCGGAGGGTGCCCTGCGGGTGCTCCGCGGCCAGCAGGAAGCCAGTCAATATTAAATAGGATATATAGAAAGGTGGAAAAAGCTATGAAACATCTGATGTCCGGCAATGAGGCCACCGCCCGTGGCGTCTACGAGGCCGGTATCAAGGTCTGTTCCGCGTACCCCGGAACCCCCAGCCCGGAGCTGCTGGAGGACCTGCCCCCGGACGGGCAGGATGTGTACTGTGAGTGGGCCCCCAACGAAAAGGTGGCCGCCGAGGTGGCCTACGGCGCGGCCATGGCCGGCTCCCGCTCCTTCTGCACCATGAAGATGGTAGGTTTGAACGTGGCCGCCGACCCCCTGTTTACCGCCGGCTACATGGGCGTCAACGGCGCTTACATCGTTGTCAGCGCTGATGACCCCTCCTGCCACTCCTCCCAGAACGAGCAGGATAACCGTCTCTATGCCCGGGCCGCCAAGGTCGCTATGGTGGAGCCCAGCGACTCTCAGGAGTGCAAGGATTTTGTGAAGCTGGCCTGCGAGATCTCCGAGGAGTTCGATACCCCTGTGCTGTACCGCACCACTACCCGCGTCTGTCACAGCAAGGGTCTGGTGGAATTCGGCGAGCGCACCGAGCATATCGCTCCCGCCTACCAGCGCAACGTCCGCAAGTTTGTCTGCACCCCCGCCAATGCCTATATGAACCACCCCATTGTGGAGGAGCGTCTGGCCAAGCTGGCGGAGTACGGCTGCACCCGCGCACTGGAGAACGGCCTGAACAAGCTGGAGCTGGGCGACGGCAAGGTGGGCGTCATCACCGCTTCCATCAGCTATCAGTACGCAAAGGAGGTATTCCCCGAGGGCACATCCTTCCTGAAGCTGGGCCTGACCTTCCCCCTGCCCATGGGCCTGATCCGCGACTTCGCCAAGAAAGTGGAGAAGCTGTACGTCATCGAGGAGCTGGAGCCGTTCATGGAGGAGCAGATCAAGGCCGCCGGCATCGACTGCGTGGGCAAGGAGCTCACCGGCAACATGTACGAGCTGAACACCGAGCTGGTGCGTGAGCGGGTGCTGGGCGTGAAACCCAGCTATCAGGTCATCACCGAGGTTCAGGCTGCCAAGCGTCCCCCCGCGCTGTGCCCCGGCTGTCCTCACCGCGGCTTCTTTTACACCCTGTCCAAGAACAAGAACTACGTGGTCACCGGCGACATCGGCTGCTACACTCTGGGCAGCGCCGCGCCCCTGAACTGCATGGACGCCTGCCTCTGCATGGGCGGCGGCTTCACCGTGGGCATGGGCATAGCCAAGTCCTTCCAGCGCGAGGGCGTCACCGATAAGGTGGTGTTCGGCGTCATGGGCGACTCCACGTTTTTCCACAGCGGCATGACCGGCGCCGCCGAGATCATCTACAACAACGGCCGCATGATCCCCTGTGTGCTGGATAACCGCATCACCGGCATGACCGGCCACCAGGACAACCCCGGCACCGGCTTCACCCTGATGGGCGAGCCTGCCCCCATGATCCGCGTAGAGGGTGTGCTGGAGGCTTACGGCTTCGCACCCGTGTTCACTGTGGATCCTCAGGATCTGAAGGCCATGAAGCAGACCGTGGACGCCGCAGTGGCCGCCCTCAACGAGGGCAACCACCCCGCCATCGTCACCCGCCGTCCCTGCCTGCTGATCAAGCGGATGAAGCACGAAAACGGCATGTGCGTGGTCAATGCCGACAAATGCAGGAGCTGCAAGAGCTGCCTGAAGGTGGGCTGCCCCGCCATCTCCATGGAGAACGGCAAGGCATTCATCGACCGCACCCAGTGCGTGGGCTGCACCGTCTGTGCCCAAGCGTGTCCCTTCGGCGCTATCGAAAAGGAGGAGAAGTAACATGAGCGATGTGAAAAGCTGCCTGTTGGTAGGCGTAGGCGGTCAGGGCGCTATCCTGATCTCCAAGATCATGTCCAACGGCTTCATGAAGGCCGGCTACGATGTCAAGCAGAGCGAGGTCCACGGCATGGCCCAGCGCGGCGGCAGCGTGTCCACCCAGGTCCGCTGGGGCAGCAAGGTCTACGGCCCCGTGTTTGGCCGCGGCGAGGCCGACATCATGGTGGCCCTGGAGAAGATGGAAGCCGTCCGATACGCGGAGTTCCTGAAGCCCAGCGGCGTGGTCGTCATCAATGACTACGCCATCAAGTCCACCACCATCGCCTCCGGCGCCGAGACGTACCCCGAGGGCTGCATCGAGGCTATGGCCAGGCACTTCAAGACCATCGCGATTCCCGCCAGCGACATCGCTCTGGAGCTGGGCAATCCCAAGTGCATGAACGTGGTGCTGTTCGGCGCCATGTGCGACTCCCTGGGCTGCCCCAATATCGACTGGGAGCAGATCGTGGCGGAGACAGTGCCCGCCAAGGTCAAGGATCTGAACCTTCAGGCGTTCCGCGCCGGCCGCGAAGCCGCCAGCAGAACCGCCGAATAACACGGATACATAAAAGCTCCCCCGACACGGTGTCGGGGGAGCTTTTTATGTATCTGGCCGCTTACTTGTGCAGCAGGGGGCTGAGGGGCTTGTAGATCAGGAAGCACAGCGCCACGTCCAGAAGACCCTTGCACAGGGTGAAGGGGACGTTGAACACCAGCAGGCAGTTGAACAGGGCGTTGCTGGTGGGGATCTGCGCCACCGTGCCCAGAATTTCCTGATACATGCCCACGATGGCCTCCAGCGGCAGGCCGTACAGCACCACATAGGCGGGGTAGACGATGAAATAGTTCAGAGGCAGGCTGATGAGCGCCATGGCGGCGGCGCCGGCCACAGAGCCCCACAGAGCGCCGGAACGGTTCTTGTGCTTCTTGTAGATGATACCGGCGATGAAGGCGAAGGTAGCGCCCAGCAGGAAGTTGGACAGCTCGCCCACGCAGGCGCTGGAGCCGAAGGGCAGGTGCAGCAGGTTCTTCACCAGTTGGATGGCGACACCGTAGACGGGGCCGAGGGAGAACGTGCCAAGCAGGCCG
>ENA-ORIC01003317-ORIC01003317.1-human-gut-metagenome-genome-assembly--contig:-NODE-3317-length-11362-cov-5.696500_pt1 | contig 11362 bp, 9 predicted proteins | sample MGYA00243023_ERZ508732 | MGnify/ENA primary metagenome ERZ508732 (study PRJEB26277, sample SAMN04329767) | human gut metagenome | biome: human-associated habitat | host: Homo sapiens | place: USA...
GAAGCAATCCGCGTGATCAGTTCCATGCCAAAATGGAAGCCCGGCAAGCAAAGAGGAAAAGCAGTGAGGGTGAAATATACTGTTCCTGTAGTCTTCAGGCTGCAAAGTTAAGATTTAATTAGTATGGATGGAGGAAGCGTAATCTCAGAAGAGGACGCTTCCTCTTTTTTATGACAGTACGGTCGGCTGTTTATATGTGCAGGACACAGTGAAGTGTCTTAATTAAAGGGTGTATCCTAAATCGTGTTTACTTTGTTAATGTATTGTTTTATTGAAAGGTACTTGTCTGTAATTGCCAATAAATCCAATCTTAAATGATATTACGGGAATCTGAATGTGAAGAATAAATTTCGGTAAGTAGGTCTATGATATAATAGTCTGATAATCAAAATTTTCTTGTTTTAGATATTTGCAGCAAATTGGGGCTCTCTTCATAAGAGAACCCCAATTTGCTGCAAATATACGTATAATTCTTCAATCTGAAAGTTTTCGCATTAGAAAAAGTGTCTTCAAATTGCCTTAAGAATGATTATTGTTTGCAAAGGTTTTAATTCTAAGGAATATTATGTACCACATTATCAGTTGGTTAAGATAAATTGGGGTTCTCTTATGAAGAGAACCCCTCCAAAAAGAAGAAATTTAAGGGCTTGCCTGAGCCTTATATTTCAAGATTATGAACTTAAATTGTAATGTTTTGATGGCAATAAAGAGCGATGCGGAATCTGTAAAAGTACTCCCGTCAGACAATCAAAACATAACGAGCGAAGCGCCTAAGTTACTGCTCTGCAGTTCAATCGCTTCCGGCTCAGACCTGGGGTCAAATGAAGGAGTCACGCCATTGGCGGGAATAGGAAAGGAATACCCGGAACTCAGTTGGTACTATCTGTATCTGTCTAATAAAGAGCTGAAACGCTATATCAGTGTATTCAGCGGTAGGAAAGCTGTCCGGTTCCGTACTCTATCGGGGAGTGTAGAGGAGGAATTTTTCTGTTTCAAAGTGTTTTCCTATACAGCTGCCGATCATAGGAAACGTTTTGAGCAATGTGCTTATACTAAGGAGGAATATACTGCCCGCCGTGACTCAGCCCGGGTGGTGAAAGAGGCTTTTGCTACCGGTTCCACCCAAAAATTGAATACTTTGACGGACGAGAAGGAAATTGCAGGTAATGGCTGGCTGTTTGTCTGTGCTCCCTTGGATCAGTTGGAGCGTATTCTGTCTGCCATGCTTCCCCGCCAGTATCTGGTGACGGACTATAACACGCATCGTGCGGCTGTCATCCCTCAAAGCCAGATGGAGGAATTTATCTATCTGTACGAATCCATGCCTTACAATATCGAACTGATGAACCGTCCTTTGGAGGACTATCTTCAGAAGAAGCAAAAAATTCGTATTACCGGTGGCGTTTTTCGGGGAAAGGAAGGGTGCATCATGCGTTTGCACCGGAATACCCGGCTGGTGTTCGCTTTCGGAAATATGACGGTGGCGGTGAGTTATCTTCATGCTTTTCCGTTCGAGAAGATAGACTAGTTGTTTTTGCTGGTTTTCTATGTAGAATCATGTTCTGATATCGGAATTCTTTGCATCTAGGGATTGATAATTAATTATATCTATTAATATATTTCATAATGAAAGAAGAAATAGTAAAAATTATAGCTGGTATTTTAGAAGTAGATGTTTATGATATTGAGATGGATACCGCAGTAGGTGACCTTCCGGAGTGGGATTCTATGCATCATCTTCAGATTATTGCGGAATTAGAGAAAGTTTATAATATAAAATTCAACGCATCAGATTTAGCAGAATTGGAGGACGTTTCTGATCTAATATCCTTGGTGGAGGAAATGAAAGAAGCTTAATTTTAGTTATGATGCTTAGTATAGAACAAAGAATATGGCAACAAGCAACCTTACATCCTGATAAGTTAGCTGTGAAGAGTGGAAAAGATACTGCGACATATAGTGAATTGGTATCACGGATTATTGCAGCAAAAGTTTTTTTTCAGTCACTTCCTGATTATACGGCAGGGAATACAGTCATACTTGCAGCAGGTAAGCAAATAGAGTTTTTATATGCTTATTTGGGCGCTCATTTAGCCGGATTGATTGTAACCCCAATTGATGTAGAAACGAACCCCACCCGTTTTGAATATATCGCTGATGTTATTAAACCATTTTGTATCATTGGGTTTGATAAACAAGAAACTTTTCTTACAAAGATATCTTTAAAGGAATTCAAGGAAATGCCGGTTGATTATTCTAAACAGTCAACTGATTTTCCTGACAATGAAAAAGTGGCGGATATTTTATTTACTACGGGGACAACAGGTGTTCCTAAAGGAGTTCCGCTTACCTATAAGAATGAGGCTGCTGCAGCTCTAAACATCAACGCTTACATAGGTAATACATCCGATGATATAGAATTATTAGCCTTACCGGTAAGTCATTCATTTGGACTTGGCAGAGTCAGGTGTTGTCTGTCCAATGGTCAGACATTACATTTGTTGGGTTCATTTGTAAATGTCAAGCGTATATACCGGACGATAGAAGAAGAGAATATCACCGGATTTACCATGGTTCCCGCATCATGGAAATTTCTTCAAAAGATGTCTGGCGATCAATTGGGCCATTATGGCAAACAACTAAGATATATAGAAATGGGCAGTGCCTATATCTCGGAAGATGACAAACGGCATCTGGCCCACCTTCTTCCCACCACTCGTATTACCATGCATTATGGATTGACAGAAGCGTCCAGAAGTGCTTTTATGGAGTTTCATGCCGATAGCGACAAATTGTCAACAGTAGGTAAAGCTTCTCCGAATACTGATATACAAATATTTAATGATCAGGGACAGGTTTTGCCTTGTGGAGAAGAAGGTGAAATTTGCATTAAGGGAGACCATGTAACCAAAGGGTATCTTAATACGAATCCTGCATCATCTTTCTATTCTGAGGGTTATTTCCGTACAGGAGATAGTGGAACGATTGATTCTGACGGATACATATCAATAAAGGCACGAATCAAAGAACTTATAAATGTAGGAGGCAAAAAGGTCGCTCCTACAGAAGTTGACGAGCAAATACTTAAGATAGCCGGAGTGAAAGATTGTGCTTGTGTAGGTACAAGAGATCCGGAAGGGATATTGGGTGAAGTGGTGAAAGCATTTGTAGTTAAGGGTAATAATGAACTTACCTTTGATTTCATCACGAAGCAACTTTCAGGTAAACTTGAAGCCTATAAAATACCTGTAATCTATGAATGGATAGATTGTATACCGAAAACCTCTAATGGTAAAATTCAACGGAATTTATTGAAGAATGATTGATATAAAAGACAAAAAAGATTGTTGCGGATGTAATGCTTGCGGAGATATTTGCAATCAGGGAGCAATCAGTTTCAAGACAGATGAAGAAGGCTTTTGGTATCCTGTGGTAGATACCGTCCTGTGTACGGATTGTCATCTTTGTGAGCGCGTTTGTCCGATTCTTAATTTGGAAAAAGCAAAAAAGCACGGACAGCAATATCCCAAAGTGTATGGTGGCTTTCATAAAAATGTAACCATACGTTTTGATTCCACATCAGGAGGAGTCTTTTCGGCTTTGGCTAATCATATTTATAAGCAGAACGGCTATGTTTCCGGAGCAGTCTTTAATGATGACTGGTCTGTATCCAATTATATATCCAATAACAAGCGGGATTTACCTCGGTTACGTTCCAGCAAATATGTTCAGAGTAATGCGGAAGGTTTGTATAGGAAAATTAAAAAACTGCTTGTAGCGGGCGAGAAGGTCTTGGCATGTGGATCTCCTTGCCAAATGGCTGCATTGCGAACCTATCTGGTAAGAGATTACGAAAATTTGATAATTGTAGATTTCCTATGCCGGGCTACAAATTCACCAAAGGCTTATCGCAAATATCTTGATTATCTGGAAGAAACACATGGAGGAAAAATCATTTATATCAAAGCCAAGAACAAAGATCATGGTTGGCGGTCATTAGCACGCAAAGTAGTGTTTGATAATGGGAAAGTGTATTATGGTGAAGGTCATGAAGACCATTATCGTAGAGGATATCACGGCAATTATTTTGAACGGCCTTCATGCTATGACTGCAAGTTTAAAGGCATTCCTAGAATTTCAGACATTACAATGGGTGATTTTTGGGGAATTGATAAGATTGATCCCTCATTAGATCATAATTTGGGGACATCCATGATACTGGCTAATACAGACAAAGGCATAAAATTCGTTGAAACTATTCGCTCGAAAATGGAGTTGAAGGAGTTCACTCTTGACGATGTGCTTTTAGGAAACCGTGGACCTGTCATGGGAAATTGTTGTACAGAGCCTAAGAATCTTAACCGGGGTGCTATGTTTCGTGAAATGGATACACTAAGGTTTGATGAACTGGCTGCCAAGTATTTTCCGGAAGAAAAACATGGCGTTGGTAAAAAAACTTTTTTAAAGAAGTCCATTAAGTATCTGTTGAAAAGCATGATACATCCATGTCATTTTATTAGAAATCTTTTGTGGAAACTTGACAGCCACGTGTCGGGAAAAATTAATGTGTATGCTCATTGTGCCATTGATTTGCATAAAGGTGCAAAAATAAAAATCAATAACGGTATATTAAATATAGGAGTAAAAAAGAATAGAAAGTCCAAGGTCGAGACACGGTTGTTCATGGATACCAATGCAAGATTGAATATCAAAGGTTCTCGTAGTTTTATGTATAATTCCGATATTCAGGTTTTTAAAGACGCTGAATTGTCCTTTGGTTCCGGTAATTGCAATAGTGGTTTACAGATAGTGTGTGCTGAAAAAATATCCATTGGTAAGGAAACTTATATAGGAAGGGATGTCTGGATTCGTGATAATAATGGTGGCCATACTATTGTGCAGGCAGGGTACACAAACTCCGCTCCTGTAATTATTGGTGATTTTTGTTGGATAGGTTCCAATGTTGTTATAATGAAAGGCGTGACTATTGGCGAAGGCTCAGTTATAGCTGCCAATAGTGTGGTTACGTCTAACATTCCTCCGCATAGCTTGGCTTCAGGAAATCCGGCGCAGGTTATATCAGAAAATATTACTTGGGTACATTGATATGAAGAAAATTATAAAAGCCATATTACGGTTAATAAGACGTTATATAAAAGATTATTTGTGTAATAAACGTATATACAGCGAACAGATGAGGGAAGAATTCTATAATATGGTGAATGTACCCGTATCCATGCAAGGCGAATTATCTCTTTCAGAGAAACGTGCTGTGGAAGTTTTATGGGGTGGTATTAATCCAAGACTTTCATTTGCAGAATATGGAGTATTCAAGGAACTTTGCGGCTTTGACCCTCGCTATATGAGTCATCAGACTTATTTGCCTTTAGTAGCACGTACACTGAATAATTATCGTTATACAAAATTGTTTGAACATAAAAGTCTTTTAGGATATTTAGTGAATGGTAGTCTTAAGTTTCCTCGTTGTATAATTCGTTGTGTTGATCAAGAATATTATAATGAACAGATGAATCAACTTATGTTTAAGGACGTTGTTAGTCTTTGTATCCGTGAAAATGTCTTGATCGTTAAAGATTCAGTTGATTCTGCAGGAGGAAAAAGTGTTGAGAAGTTGGATTTGTCTAATCTTTCAGAAAAGGATAAGAAAGCACAAGTTGTTCGTGTCTTGAATGAACGGAATCGAGACTTTGTTATACAAGAATGTGTGCGGCAGCATCATTCAACAGCTATATTTAATGAAAGCAGTATAAATACTTTTCGGATAACATCACTTTATCTCAATGGCGTGTTTTCCATTTTATCTATCGTTTTTCGTTTTGGAAAAAGTGGTATGAATGTTGATAATTGGGGAAGTGGCGGAATTATGATAGGGGTTTATTCAGATGGAACTTTTCAGAGTTTTGGTTATGACATTCAATTAAATAAGTATTATGAGTATAATGGTATTGTTTTTAAAAATAGGGTCATAGAACAGATACCTTCATTGTTAAAGCAGATTGAATGTATACATACATCTTGTTTCTCACTTTGCAAATTTATAGGTTGGGATGTATGTTTTAATGAAAAGAATGAGCCTGTCATCATAGAATTGAATAGTTCGCAACCAGGTGTATTTGGTGAGCAGATCTGTACAGGACCTATATTTGGCGTACGTACACAGGAGGTGATTGACTATTGTAAAAAGAAAGGATTTGAGTATTAAGTTATGGCAGAGGAAGGATCAAATAAAACGATAGTTAAGAATACGATATTTCTTTATATTCGTTCCTTTTTTATGATGGCAACTAATCTATATGCCTCAAGAATTATTCTTCAGACATTAGGAGTCAATGACTATGGACTTTATGGCGCAATTGGAAGCATTGTGGTTATGTTCACATTTATAAATGGAACATTGTCTACGGGTACGAGCCGTTTTTTGACTTATGAATTAGGTTCTGGTAATAAAGAAAAATTAAAGAAAACGTTCAGTGCGTCGTTTGCAATGCATTTGGCATTGGCTTTTATTTTGTTAGTATTAATGGAAACTGTTGGCTTATGGTTTGTGAATAATGAGATGAATATACCTGAGGGCCGAGAGATAGCTGCAAATATAGTGTATCAGTTTTCTATACTGACATGTATGTTCAGTTTGACACAAGTGCCATATAGTGCAAGTGTCATCTCTCACGAGCGTATGAATATTTATGCTTATGTGGGTGTTGCTGAGGCTGTTTTTAAATTAATATTAGTGTTTTTCTTATTGTATATACCAACAACAGACAATTTGATTGCGTATGCAGCAATTTTGGCTGCATGGAATATCGGGTTGCAAATATTTTATCGTTTTTACTGTTATAAGTGTTTTCCAGAAAGTCATTTATCCTTGTGTAAGGATAAAAGTATTTATAAAAATATGCTTTCTTATTCTTTATGGGATTTCATTGGATCATTTTGTGCAAATGGGAATAATCAGGGATTGAATATACTTATAAACCTATTTTTTGGAGTAGCAGTCAATGCTGCAAGAATGATTGCTTACCAAGTTGATAATGCTATACTAACATTTTCAACCAATTTTATGACCTCTATTCAACCTCAAATAGTTAAGTCTTATGCGGCACATAATAAAAAAAGATTTTTTCAGTTGATATATGAAGGTGGAAGGTATAGCTTTTTTCTGATGTCATTGGTAGCTGTTCCTATATTATTAGAAACAGATTTTATTTTAAGTATTTGGCTGAAAGAAGTGCCCGTATGGACATCATTGTTTTTGCGATGTATTGTTTCTATTGCTTTATTCAGAACTTTCGCCAGACCCATGATACAAGGTGTTCATGCAACTGGTGATGTAAAGTTTTTAAATCTTTCAAGTGGCTTGTTTAATGCGCTTACTTATTTGCCTTTGATTTACATTCTTTATTGGTCGGGATTACCTGTGTGGTCATGTTTTTATATACATACAGCCAGTGCTATAATAAGTTCATATTTAGAAGCTTATTCATTATATAAAATTGAGAAGTATAGCATGTGGAATTATTTTTTTGATGTTTATTTACGTTCTATTGCAATATTGCTTTTAGCATCATTGCCATCAGTGATAATTGTTCTTTTATTAGATGCAGGTTGGGAACGATTAATATTTACAACATCGATAAGTACTATTTGTATTTTTGTATGTGTATATACTATGGGGTTAAATAGAGATGTAAGGAGGAAGATTTTAATAGAAGTAACTAATAAAATAAGAAGCCTATTATGATCATTGAAAACATTGATTTTATTTGTGTAATATAAAATTTGTAGAATTAAATTATGGGAAAGTGAGAAAAACGGAACTGTAATAATTTGAATGAATATGAATTGTATTTATTAGTGTGTGAATTAAGTGGCAAATATTTGTTAGTTAGAATTATAAACAATCAGTATATATATTATGATTTACATTTCAAAACCTTATATAGAAGAACGTGGAAATGAGATGTTTCTTGTTTCAATAGTAAAAGATGAGTCAAGAAATCTGCAAACAGAGTTATGGTATTCTGTTGAAAAACAATACGGTCAGTATCTTTGTGACGATTATGCTGATAGTTTTCTTCTTGTTGTCTTGGCTGTTGCAATGCATTCCAAGCAAGATATAAAGATTGACGCACCTGTTTCTTCAAGGCTTCTTTTCAATGTTCATAATACTCTTCAACCTATATGGCAAAAGGTGCTTCCTGAAAGTAAGATTATAAAAGTCTTAGCAGAAACTAGAGATGATATTATTTATAATGGAAAAGGTGTAGGGTGTGGCTGTTCATTAGGTGTTGATTCTATGTCTTCTTTATATAAACATATGGAATCTGATGTTGTAAAAGGATATGGTGTAACGCATCTTACTATTTTTAACTCAGGTCAGTTTGGAGATTATGATTTAGAGGGGGCTGAAAAGGATTTCAGGAGCAAGGTTGCCGCATTAAGGTCCTTTTCCGAAGAAACTGGTCTTCCTGTTATTGGAGTAAATTCAAATCTTAATGCATTCTATAAATATTGTGGAGTATCATTGTTACAAAGTTTTGTACAAAGAACAGCGAGTTGTGCCATGGCTCTCCAGAAATTATTTGGAAAATATATTTATGCATCTTCATACTCTGTTGAACAATCTGAAATAAGTACCATAGATGAATCTCATATAGAATGTGCTTTTGTACCTTTACTGAGCACAAATAATTTTGAAATGATACTTTCCAATCCAGGAATGACACGTGTACAAAAGACTGAATACATTAGTCGTAATCCTTTAACCCATAAATATCTTGAAGTTTGTTGGGCAGGTCAGACAGCAAAGGAAATTTGGCATAATACAGCTTTTCTTGAAAATAAAACAAAAATCAATTGTGGGTGGTGTGATAAATGTCTCCGTACCTTGTTGACTCTTGATATAGTATTGGGAAGCGTTGCGGCTTACGGTAATATATTTGAATTGTCTCAATATTATTCAAGAAAAAGAGAATATATTGTTAAAGTATTCCGTGAAAGGAAACACAATTATTTCTATCAGGAAATGGTTGAATTAATGTTTGCCCGTCAATATTCTGTGCCTTATAAAGCGATATATTATTATAAGAAGAGTGTATACCAAGATAAAATTATTATGATTTTGCAAAAAGTGCTTGGTTTACCTCAACGTGCATTAAATAAGATTCTAAGAATATTTAAGAAGTAGGAATGTGTGCAATAAAATTCTATAATGGCATAGAGATTCCCCCCATCATTATGTCTACTAACTGGATGGACTATTCTACGATGAAAGAGGTGGTTTCAGCCGGGTTAAAAACTGGTTTTCGAGCATTCGATACGGCTCGTGACTATGGAAATGAGCATATCGTAGGAAAAGTGCTCAAAGAATGCCTTGCAGAACAAGGTTTAAAACGTGAAGATATTTTCATAACAACAAAAATAGGTAACGGGCAGCAACGTTTAGGGAACATCGCAGAGCAGATAAACGTGTCACTCAAGAATCTTCAAACAGATTATGTGGATTGTTGGCTTATGCATTGGCCTTATCCGAATTATTATATTGATACTTATCACAAAATGGAGAAAGTCTATCAAAGTGGTAAAGTGCGTGCTATTGGTATGGCAAATTATCATGTGCGTCATTTTAAGAAACTTTGGGAGGCAGGTTTTGACATTGCGCCTCATTGTGTTCAGTTTGAACATCATCCGATGCGTACAGCTGATGATATTATTGCATTTTGTCGTGCGCACGATATAGTCATTCAGGCATATTCACCACTTTGTCGTATGATTGATCCTATTAAAAATTCACCAATACTCAAAGCTATAGCTGACCGTACAGGTAAAAGTGTTGGTCAGGTTATTCTTCGTTGGCATTATCAGCATCAGTCTGTTCCTTGCTTTAAATCCATAAATATTAAACGCTTGGAGGAAAATTTTGACATTTGGGATTTTGAACTTACTGGAGGGGATATGGCAGCTATTAATTCGATGAATTGTGATTATAAATATCATATTGAATCGGCTAGTTGTCCTGGTTTCTGAAACATTAGATTATGAACATAAAAAGTAACATAAAGAGGTTTATAGGTATTATTACATTATGTTTTCTCATTAAGAAGACCCAATGGTATAGTAGAATATTTGTGGATACAGAACATCAGGTATATCCGGATAATACTTGGTATCGTACTCATAATGAACGCAATTTTGATGTAGTGGTACTTGGAAGCAGTGGAGCAAAATGGGCGTTTGATTTTTCAAATCTTCCGATTAAAGCAATGAATTGGGCACAACAGCCTCAAACTTTGGTTGAAGACTTTAACCTTTTGCGATGTTATCATTCTATCTTGTGTAAAGGCGGTAATGTTATAATTACAATAATGCCTTTTACAGGACTTAATAAAGAAACCGGTCTGATGGATGCTGTGAAATATCTCAAGATAGATACTCAAGGTGAACCTATACAACCCTATCTTTACAAAAAGGCATGTCGTTATGCTAACTATCCGATATTATTCGGCAAACCTGCAATCAAAGCTCTGATAAAGTTTATACTGAGGCGTGAGGAAACTATTGACAGATTCGCTAAGGCCATGGTTCCTGTAAATGCAATGAATGCGGAACAATTGGACAGGGATGCCAAAAGGTGGATTGACGGATGGAAAAGGCAGTTCTCCATAGCGGATTTTGATGCTCCGTTAACCCCTCAGAACATGAAAGGTAGAGAATATCGGATTTCTGTTATGCGAGATCTTGTGGATTTTTGTGTTGAACGTGGATATCGCCCTGTGTATGTAATACCACCGGTAACAAAACATCTTGCCAAGTATTATACGCGCACTTTTGAGCAAAATTATATTTACTCTTATCTAAAGGAAGTAAACCGGGAAGTGTTGATATTAGATTATAGTAAGGAAAGTGATTTGCAAAAAGATGAATTATACTTCAACTCTTTCTTTTTGAATGCAATGGGACGTAAAGTTTTCACTAAAAGGGTGTTGGACGATTTACATTTAGTTGAATGTTGAGGAAACAGTTTGTCTTTTAGTTGAAAATCAATATGATTAAGAATAAAATTTCATTTTTATATTCTGTTAGATATAGACTGGTTATGTTGGACATATACAGATTCTTGAATTATGCATTGCCATAATTACGGTTTTATTTAGCGCACCACTCTTTGTCTGCTGAATAAATTTGTCTAAAGAAACCGCTTGAAAGCGGTTTCTTCCAACTCTTACAGGGATGCATACTCTTTCACCGCATCAAAGCAAGGGCATCCCTTCAGCGGATTCAAATCCCGATGTCCTACAATGATTGCTTCGGGCAGGACAGCCCGCAACTCCCGGAGCAAGGC
>ENA-ORIC01003321-ORIC01003321.1-human-gut-metagenome-genome-assembly--contig:-NODE-3321-length-11358-cov-4.432763_pt1 | contig 11358 bp, 10 predicted proteins | sample MGYA00243023_ERZ508732 | MGnify/ENA primary metagenome ERZ508732 (study PRJEB26277, sample SAMN04329767) | human gut metagenome | biome: human-associated habitat | host: Homo sapiens | place: USA...
TCCAGCACGGCGGCGTAGGTCAGGAGCGCACCGTCCTGTTGCCAGATGTCCTCCAAGGCTTCGGCAAAATCGTTGTAGTCCTCCACGGCGGGGCAATCCGTATCACGGATCAGCTCCCCAATGTAAGGCACCTTGAAGCGAATGTCACAAAGCTTGGCATCCGCGAAAACATCAATATCGAGGTAAGCCTTCACCGCATCCAGGTATTCCTCATCTGCGGGGAGGACGAGGGTATAGTCCGGCTTTCCATCGACACGCAGCGTCATGCGGAGCATTTCATCCCGATTTTCATTGCGCCAAGGCTCTGCCGGCGAAAGATAGCTGCGGTCGATCCCCATATCCGGCGTCAGCAAACTGCGGGCGTTGGGGACAAAGGCACTGTACCGGGCGTAGTTGTGCCCCTGTGGGTCAACAAGGAAACCGTCCGTTCCCTCCGCGTCGAGGATGAGCAGGCAGTGCCTGGCGTCATCATCGTGCCGGATGGCATTTTTGTTCTCTGCGATGAAATCATAGTCAGCCAGCAGTGCGCGGCTGAACTGCTGGAACCGCGGGCTTGGCAGCTCGATGACCTTATCCACGGCGCAGGGGTCTGCCTCACACCCGGTCTGCTTACACTTCAGTTCCGCCCGAATGATCATCGTGAAAGCCCTCCCATCTCCATGTGGCTGCTCTGGCTTCCGTTCATCACTTCCTCCATGCTGTAATAGCCCTTATAGGCGATGTAACCCCGGTCGGTGAACATCCCGTCCTCCGCGTTCATGCGCTCCGTGCCGTACTTTTCATAGTCATAAAAAGCGTCGAGATTTTCGTCATACTCAAAGCGGCCGGACTGCTGGATCATGTACTTGCCGTATTCCTGCGGCGTATGTGCACCGGGAGCGAGGTCAAAGAGGTCAAGGCTTTCCGCAAGGTTTTTGATCTGTGCCGCGGACTTTGGCTCTGCCAGCGTGACCACGGCGCCCAGCTTTTCCATATCCGCTTTTGATAACCCATCCGTCGCCTCTGCCAGTTCGTTGAGGTCGGAGAGAGTTTCGTACTCCATATCCAACAGGACATCCACCTCGTTGGGGAGTTGGCTGTCCTCCAAGCTCAGACGAATCTCCGATGGATCTGTGATGCCCCCGCGAAGGAGGGCGCGGTCGATCTCCTCCTGCACCATAGGGAGAAACAGCCATGTGATGTGTTCTGTGTCCTCTGGCTCGGTTTTGGAGGTCACCGCAACGGTGATGGCGTTCGGTTCATAGTAATAGCAGGGAAAGAACCGGCCATCGTAGACCTGTTCCAGATTCATGCCGTTGTCGTAGACCACACCGTAGGGCGTGATCGTGCCGCCGCCATTTTCGATGAGCTGCCGGGCGGTTCCCTTGCCGTCCAGCGCGTTCAGTTCATCCACACTTGCGCTGCCGCCGTGCAGGTTCATGTAATGGTCGCGGCCGATGGCGGCGAGGTCGGAGAAGTCGGTGATGACCGTGGCCTGCTGGCAGCAAAAGGTCAGGTTGATGAGATCTTTCAGCTCGAACAGCTCCAGCTTGTGGGCCATCGCCTGAAACTGCGCGGCCTCGCCGGTGTCGAAGCTGTCCAGCCGTTTGGCGAGGTAATTCAGCTCCTCCACATTGACCGGGAGCATTTCCATGCGCTTGAGGACGGTGTAGAAGCTGTCGATCTTCTCCACCTTGCAGTCGGCCTTGACCGCGTCGCCAATCTCCAGAGCCTCCAAAAGCTTCATGCAATACGCATACTGGTCATGGGGAACGGGAAACGGAATGGTCGCCACGCCGTATTCCGGGTGGCTGGGATTACTGAGAACCGCTTGAATCATCATGTTATTTCCTCCGTTTTTCTTTCCAGATTTAAGACCACCTCGCCATACCTGCACAGCAGGAGTGCTCCGAGGATGAGCCGGAAGGCCCTGTCACTGACCAGCTCGGAAAAAGCAAGGTCCTCTATGACGATGTTATCACCGCCAACGGAAATGGTCTTCGCCGCCTGATAAATGCTGTACAGCTCCGGGCGAATACCGGAGAGGCGAATGGCGGGGAAGTCGAAGCCGCTGCTGTCGAAATGCCAGAGGACTCTTTGCCAAAGCTCCTCATCGGCGGTAAGCAGAAACAGTGCAGCCGTATTGCGCTCGGACATACCGTAGCAGCGGTTTTTCCAATGCGTCCATCGTTCTCTGTGGGCATCACTGAGGAAGAAGCGAAAGGGCTGCCTGTTCAGCTCATCTCGCAGCCGTCTTTGCAGCGGGCGGAACATCCTCCCGCCGAAGCACTCCCGCGCCAGAGTGTTCAGCTCCACCACGCCGGCCTCGATGCGCTCCTCCAGACAGACGCACTCATTCAGGTGACAGGGGTGTCCGCTGTCATATCTCGTGCAGTCTTTGCAGCGCACATCGTCGGCACTGTAGCGAAAGCTGCTGCGGATGCGTCCGCTGCCGCGAGGCTGATGACGGGGTGGCGTCATCATCTGCACCTCTGCGGCGAACAGGGGTGTGAACTTCATAAAGTATCGCGTCAAATAATCCCTCTCCTTTCTGGAAATAAAAAAGGCCGGAGTCTTAGCAATAAGACTCCGGCCCGTTCCGTTTGATATTACATTGTCTGCTCCTGTGAGGCGCGTTCCAATGCTTCCTCCTGCTGACGGACGCGCTCGTCCAGATCCGGTACGCACACCCTGATCTGCTGCTGGATTCCACGGATCATTTCTTCCTGCGTATCCGTAAGCTCAAAGAAGTCCTCATCCACAGAATCGGCGCAGCAGCGGAATATCTCGGTCAGCTGCTCCGGGCTGAAAAGCTGTTCCTTTTGGACAAGCCCGGAGCGTGTGGCGAAATCCCGCTTGGCGGCATCGTAGTTCTCCATGAAGTAGTGTCCGTGTACCACGCCCGTGCGGTCATAGTCCCAATCCCATGTGACGAATTGAACGCCGTATTTGCTCGGAGTACCTGCCAGCACCGTGCCGCCAAAGTCAGCGAGGATACGGTAGTCGCCATCCAGTCCGCTGGCTTTGAGCTGCGGGGCGGCTTCCATAGCGGTCATATACTCCAGCGTCTTCGCGGCGATGTCCTCGACGCGATATAGGGCATCCTCTGCATGGGGCGTGTCCGCGTCCTCTCGCCGATAGAATACGCTGCCCTTGCCGGTGATTCGGCAGAGGGGCGCGCCGTTCCAAAGGACAGGCAACTGCTCTCCCTCCACCGGCAGAGTTTCAAAGCCTGCACGGTGCAGGGGAATACGGACTTCTTCGAGGTAGCGAAGCTGACGGCTTGTGTTTTGGGTGTCCATGTGAGCGATCCTCCTGTTGTAAAAAAATGAGGCCGGAGAGGTCTTCTCCGGCCTGCCGTTTCAGACGCTGCAGCCAGCGCCCTTTTAGAAATTGAAAAAGGGCGCCGCTTTTTTCGGCCCGTCAAAGCCGACAAAACGACGCCCAAATATTTGTGATTCTTTTTCTGCGATGATGCCGCTTTTTTTGAGAGAAAAGTCCTCTCTAAAAGGGCGCTGGAGGTTGGAAACTGTCCAAGACATGAGATCCTCCAGTTCAAATCCGGTCAGTTGCTCCGAAACCCCCATAAAAATCTATGGTTCAAAAGAAGAAATCCGGGCTCGAAAAAGCCCGGAAACGGTTGATGCGCCTGGCTTTGCGCCAGACGCATCTATACCGGTAACTCTTTATGGTCGGGATGACAGGATTTGAACCTGCGACCTCTGCGTCCCGAACGCAGCGCTCTACCAAGCTGAGCCACATCCCGTTAGAAAAACCCTCGCTGCTATCTTAAACGGCGAGGGTCTTTGTGGTTGCCCGACTAGGATTCGAACCCAGACAAACAGAGTCAGAGTCTGTCGTGCTACCTTTACACAATCGGGCAATAGCAACATGAATAATTATAGCGGTTCTGCCGAAAAAGTCAAGCCCTATCGTAAAAAAATGCCGTTTATTTTTTGCTTGGAGAAAAGTTCCTCTAATATACCGCCTGCTGGCGCACACAATACACATTGCAAACGCCAAATTAAGAAAGAGAGGAATAAACCATGTCTAACAAGAAAGCCAAGGAAGCACTGAACCAGATGAAGCAGGAAGCTGCCAACACCGTCGGCGTTAACCTCAAGCAGGGCTACAACGGCGATATCTCCGCCCGTCAGGCCGGTTCCATCGGCGGCGAGATGGTGAAGCGCATGATCGAAAGCTACGAGAACGGCCATTCCGCCAAGTAACTTTCCCCATCCCCACACCCGCGGCTATGCCCAGTGCAGGCCGCGGGCGTTCTTTTTGCTTAAGTACAGCCAAATTAGCCAAACCTACGCAATGAAATTCTCCACCGCCCCCCTTGCGCCCCGGGCCGTGTAAATGGTACCATAAAGGTGTAGGAGACCACCCGCTTCCCGTAAAAAGAAAGGAGTGCGCCCCATGAAAAAACTGATTGCCCTTACCCTGGCCCTGCTGCTTGCTGTTCTGCTGCTGCCCACCATCGCGCTGGCGGAGGAGGAGAATAATGTGGCAAAAAACATAAACAAAGATAAAGAATATGCATCCCTTAGGGATGCATTGGGTGACGCCAATGATGGCGACACCATTACCATCTTAAAGGACTGTGAGTTATCGAATGGATACGATAGTATCAGAGTGCTAAAATCTATAACACTGGATTTGAATGGCTGTACGATGACTTTGAAAAGTCTGATTTCCGTGCAGAACTATGCAACCTTTACAATACAGAACGGCGAAACTACCGGAGGCATAAAAGTAGGATATAAGAATGTTTTTGAGGGGCTTAATGGGACTACGGTCAAATTGATAGGTGTGAAGATAACAGAAGCAGACACGACGGAAAAAGGGCGGTTGTTTAATGCGACTTCAGGTTCCAACTTTATAGTAGAAAACTGCGATATTACATGGAGTGGCATATGTTGGCTTAATGGTGATAGTGCTACCATCGAGAATACAAGAATGGAACTGACCGGGAGTAATGACGCTTTTATCATGGACAGTTCGTCCTCTAGGTTGGAAATAATCAATAGCACTATCATCGGTAAGGGAGCCAAGCTATATATCACCCCGGATACTAATAAACAAGTTGATAGGCCGAGCGTTTCCATTGCGAATGTCAAGCCGCAAAGCGGCATCATTGAATACTCATACTACTACGAATTCAACAACGGAAAATTCATTTTGCCGGGGGTAAGTGATGCCAGCGCGAAGCTGAAGGCTATGCTGGCAGATAGCTTCAGGAGCGCTACGCTCCTCGTTCCCAGCCCTGATGGGCTTTACCTCTGCAGTTCGGCGCTTGAATATCTTGGCGACGCAAAGAACGGCGAGACCTATACCATTGAACAGGCAGGCCCCCAGGAGCAAATGGAGGAGCTTGCAAGGGCCGGAGCAGTTCCCGCCAACGGCTGCACCATTGTGAACGGAACCGCTGACACCATTACTGTGAATGAAGTGGCGCTCCAACCCGGACAGTCCCATACCTTCACCGAAAAGGGCCCCGAACTTGACCCCGAGCTCGATCCGCCCAGCACCATTGTTATCATCCGTCCCACGGAGGAGGAAGCCACCCAGCCCAACCCGGCCACCGGCGCTCCGCAGGTGATCGCGGTGGCGGCCGCGGCTTCGGCCATCGCGGCGGTTCTGGCGGCTGTGCTGCTGCTGCGCCGCGAAGAAGAATAATCCGCACCGCCGGGGCTGCCTCCGGCGGTTGTCCTTTCTCCACAAAAAAGCCCTTGCGCATCTGCCTCATGCTTGGTACAATGAAATCGGCATTTCGCCCGATTTTTGTGATAGAAAAGGAGTGACCCAATTTGGCAGAAAAAAAGAAGGTCGAGCGTGAGTTTGTGGAGGCTTCCACCGGCAAAACCGGCAAGCGCCCCGCAGTCGTCACCGCCGCCAATAAGAAAAGCGCCACCGGCAAGCGCATCGCCGCCGTGATCCTGTGGGTGCTGGCTCTGGCCGCCGAGGTCGGCGCCATTCTGATGCTCAATGGCACCTGGTACATCCCCGAGGAGCAGAAAATGTACTGGCTCATCGGGGCACTGGTCATCGATCTTATCCTTGTCATCATCGGCAGCCAGCTGTGGAAAAAGGCCAACCGGCTGGACCCCGCCAGCAAGCAGAGCAGCGTGAAGTTCTTCCTGTGGAACAATATGGGGCTGATCGCCTCCGTTATTTGTTTCTTGCCCATTGTCATCCTGCTGCTGGCCAATAAGGACCTGGATGGCAAGACCAAGAAGATCGTGACCGTAGTGGCAGCCATTGCCCTGGTGCTGGCTTCGCTGTTCTCCATCGATTTTAACCCTGTTTCCGCCGAGGAGCTGGCTGACGCCCAGCAGGCGGTGGGCACCGGCTCCGTCTACTGGACCCGTTTCGGCAAGAGCTATCACCTTGACCCCAATTGCCACACCCTGATGCGGTCCAGTAAGGTCTATCAGGGGACCATTGAGGAAGCCTTTGAGGCCAACCGCACCGATCCCTGCGATTTCTGCGCATTGGAGCAGGAATAAGGAAAGGGGCGCTGACAGATGAATTTGACTGATCTGCTTTCCAGCAGTGTGATTTCCTCCATAGCGGGCCAAACCGGCACCAGCGAAAAGGACACCCAGAATGTCCTGGCCAACGCGCTGCCGGCTTTGGTAGGTGCCATGGCGCAGAATGCCTCCACCGAGGACGGGGCCAACAGCCTGGCCAAGGCCCTGGACGACCATACCAGCAGCAAAGGGCTGGCAAGCCTTTTGCAGAATGTGGATACGGAGGATGGCGCCAAGATCCTTACCAAGATTCTGGGCGGGGAAACTGAGACGGTGCAGAACGCTGTTGCCAAAAAGAGCGGCGCCAGCAAGGTGGATACCTCCAAGATCCTGGCCATGGCGGCCCCGCTGCTGCTGGCGGCCCTGGGCAGCCAGAAGAAAAAGACCAAGACCCAAAGCGACGGGCTCGGCGGCTTGCTCACCAGCCTTTTGGGCGGCGGGGATGATGACGAGGATGACGGCAGTACCCTTATCTCGCTGGCTGGCAGCCTGCTGGGCGGCAGCAATAAAAAGTCCGGTAAGAGCGACAGCGGCGACATTCTTACCAGCCTTGCGGGCGGCCTGCTGACCAGCGCCCTGGGCGGCAGCGGCAAAAAGAGCGATAGCAGCGATGTACTGAGCTCCCTGGCCGGCAGCCTGCTGGGCAGCGCGTTGGGGACTTCCACCGGGAAGAAAACCACCTCCAGCGGGAAAAAGACAACTTCTTCCGCAAAAAAGACCGCTAGCGGTAAGAAAACTACCTCCGCTAAGAAAACCACTTCTTCCAAGAAGAAATCGACCGCCCAAAATGACGACGCGGCGGAGCTGCTGGGCAGCGTCCTAACCGGCCTGCTGGGCGGCAAAAAGTAAACTGCATAAGAAAAATGGGGCGGAAGAAGCGAACTTCCGCCTCTTTTTTGCGCGTTGGGGAGGGACCATCACCCATTCTTCACGCTCTGTTCATATCCTACCGGTAGACAAAACTGATTCTATTCTGTATAATAGGGACAGATTATTACAAAAAACCGCCCGGAAGGAGGGATCCTCATGCCGATATCGCTGAAAACCGGCCGCGCGCTGGCCACCGCTGCTGCCCTTTTGCTGCTGGCTGCCTGCGGCAGCACCCCCACCGGCGCCGAGAACCTGCCCATCTATCCCACAGTGCAAAGCGGACAGGCCCTGCTGCCGGATTGGGAGCATATCCCGCAGAATGAGGTGCTGCCGGAGGAGAATGAGGAACCCGCCGAGAATGACGGTCAATCTGGGGAGAAGCAGCCGGAAAAGACGGACGCCAAGGCCGAAAGTAAGGCTGATGATAAATCCGGGGATAAAACCGATCCTAAAACGGAGAACCCCTCCGGGCAGACCGGGGACAACAAAAACGGTAATACCGGCAATGGGAACAGGAACGACACCACCGGCGGCAATTCCAATAATTCCAATGGTTCGGGCAATGCCGGGAATACTGGGAGCACCGGCAATACCGGCACCGTAAAGGCCCCGGAACCGACGCCTGCTCCGGCTCCAACCCCGGAGCCAGCCCCGGAGCCAGCCCCCGCCCCGACCCCTGAACCGGAACCGGAGCCGGATAACAGCGGCAATGATACCGCTGATTACGGCCAGCTCAGCGTTATTGATGGCAGCACCCCGGTAGTTGGCGATACCTATGAGATTCTGTGCCGCGTGGTGCAGAATGAGGTGGGCAACAGCACCGAGTGGGAATCCACCAAGGCCATGGCGGTGGCCTCCTACAGCTACATCAAGTATTACAATGACTACCTGGGCCGTGCGCCTACCCTGCGCCTTAGCAGTGTGGAGCCCGGCGACCGGGTAAGGGCCTGTGTGAAGGAAGTGCTGGGCCAGGCAGTTTATTATAATGGCCAGTACGCCAACTGTACCTATTTTTCCATCAGCTGCGGCGTGACCACCACGGCCCAAAGCGTCTGGGGCACCACCCAGTACCCCTACCTTGTTTCGGTGGATTCCTCCATCGAGGAGGGCTATTCCTACAGCTGGTCGCCTTTTTCCAAGGACTATACCTATACCCCGGAACAGATGGCTGAAAGGATGAACAGCGCCCTTGGGACGAGCCTGAACCCCGCCAATGATGACCCAGCCACCTGGCTGGAGATCACCTCCCGTACCGATGGAAAATATGTAGGCACCGTACGGGTAGGCAATACCACCACCACGGGGCGGAAGATAAGGGAGAGCATCCTGGGACTGCGCAGCCATGCCTTCGATATCAGCTATGACGCGGACAGCCGCATTTTTACCGTTACCACCTACGGCTACGGCCACGGTGTGGGGATGAGCCAGACCGGCAGTATGCTGTACGCCCGGCAGGGCTGGACCTATGTGCAGATCCTAAACCACTACTACCCTGGTACGACTGTGGCATAATAAAACGCAAAAAGGATCCCCGCCACCGGCGGGGATCCTTTGGTGTATAAGGGAAAAAATTACGCCTTGCCGGAGCAGCCCAGGACATCGTGCATCTTGTGGCGGACCAGCTCGCGGATGTGATCGCGGGCGGGGGTGAGATACTGCCGGGGATCGAAATGATCGGGATGCTCGAACATGTGCTGACGGATGGCAGCGGTCATGGCCAGGCGCAGGTCGCTATCGATATTGATCTTGCAGACGGCCATTTCGGCGGCGTGGCGCAGCATTTCCTCGGGGATGCCGATGGCATCGGGCATCTTGCCGCCGAAGCGGTTGACGGTCTCTACATCCGCCTGGATGACGGAGGAAGCACCGTGCAGCACGATGGGGAAGCCGGGCAGGCGGTCGCTGACCTGCTGCAGGATATCAAAGCGCAGCTGGGGCTTCTGGCCGGGCTTGAACTTATAGGCGCCGTGGCTGGTGCCGATGGCGATGGCCAGGGAATCCACCCCGGTGCGGGAAACAAATTCCTCCACCTCGGCGGGATTGGTGAACTGGGCATCGGCTTCGCTGACATTGACAGCGTCCTCAATGCCGGCAAGCTTGCCCAGCTCGCCTTCGACCATAACACCGTGGTCATGGGCATATTCCACTACCTTGCGGGTCACAGCAATGTTTTCCTCAAAGCTCAGCTTGGAGCCGTCGATCATCACGGAGGTGAAGCCGCCGTCGATGCAGTCCTTGCAGATCTCAAAGCCATCGCCGTGGTCCAGATGCAGGGCGATCGGGACATCGGTATCGGCCACAGCGGCCTCCACCAGTTTGGTGAGATAGATGTGCTTGGCATATTTGCGGGCGCCGGCCGAAACCTGCAGAATGACAGGGGCCTGCTCCAGCTGGGCCGCTTCGGTAATGCCCTGTACGATCTCCATGTTGTTGACATTGAAAGCGCCGATGGCGTAGCCGCCCTCATAGGCTTTACGGAACATTTCCTTGGTAGTGACCAGTGGCATAATATTGATCCTCCTTCAAAAAATAGAAGTATAAAGGGATGGTGCGTTCAGCCCTATTGTAGCAATATTGCCCGCCAAATGCAATAAGATACCGGCAGATTCCGCAAATTTTTGTGAAATAAATAACGATATTTTTTCCGACCGGCGTTTAGTTTTCATTTGTGAAAAAATCCGGAGTGGGGAGCAAGGCCGGTAAACTTTTTGTAGTGTCCATTTACTGTAAATTGTGGATAAAACAGATGTTTCCACCGGTGACAGGAGAGAAAAAGGGACGAAATGGGGACACTTTTTCACATTTTCCACCGAGTTTTCCACACTGCCGGGGGAAAAGTGTGTGGAAACTGTGCAAAAGTAAAAAATACGGTCTGTATATCTCTCTGTCGCTTCCGCCAGGTGGGACTGCATAAATTCCACAGCAGGAAGCAAAATAACAGGGAATTGATGCCGCAAAAGGAGGGCTGCGTGATGCTGAAGGGAGTCAATAAGCAGGTGGTAGAGGTAGTGGAAGTGGATAATGAGTTTTTTGAGCGGGCGATTTTATTCGTAAAGCCGGAAAAGCAGCAGAACGGTGAGGAGGCCCTACGGGAGAATGCCCGGCGGTATGTAGGTTCGCTGCGGTGGCGGCCCCGGCAGCCCGGCGGCTGGCGGCTGTGGGGCGTCCGGCTGGCCCAATGGGGCAGCGCCGTGGGGCTGGGGGCCCTGCTGGGCGGACTTCTGATAAAATAGGGTCGATTTTTGCGAAGGGCTGTGTTATAATGGTACCATTCATAGGCATGCACAGTGCGCAGCGCGGGAACCGGCCCCCGCCTGCCGGCCCTTATAGGACCGGTGGCCCGCAGCCGTAGGCTGCGGGTGGGCGCGCCGAAGGCGCGCGGGCGGGGGCCGGTTCCCCGGCGGTGCGCACAGCCCTAATAGAAGAAAGGAACTATGACCATGCAGGAAAAAAAGCAGACTGGAGAGCAAAACCAGGTGCTGGCCGGGCGCAACCCGGTGCTGGAGGCCCTGCGCAGTGGCAGGGAGCTGGAGTGTATCTACATACAAAGCGGCAGCCCCAAGGGGCCGGTAGCCGCGATTCTCAATAAGGCGCGGGAGCAGGGTATCCCGGTGAAGGAAGCGACGCGGGAAAAGCTCACCCAGCTTTCCGGGATAGAGACCCACCAGGGGGTTGCCGCCATCTGCGCGGCGGCCGCCTATGCCGAGATGAAAGACATCTATGAGCGGGCAGGGGAAGAGCCGCTGTTTGTGGTCATCTGTGATAACATCGAGGATCCCCACAATTTAGGCGCCATTATCCGTACGGCGGAAGCCTGCGGGGCCCATGGGGTCATCATCCCCAAGCGGCACAGCGCCGGTCTTACTGCGGCGGCAGTCAAGTCCTCCGCTGGGGCAGCAGTGTGCCTGCCGGTCGTCCGGGTCGCCAATATCGTGGCCACTATGCAAAGCCTGAAGGCCGAGAAAAATGTGTG
>ENA-ORIC01003327-ORIC01003327.1-human-gut-metagenome-genome-assembly--contig:-NODE-3327-length-11344-cov-2.622970_pt1 | contig 11344 bp, 10 predicted proteins | sample MGYA00243023_ERZ508732 | MGnify/ENA primary metagenome ERZ508732 (study PRJEB26277, sample SAMN04329767) | human gut metagenome | biome: human-associated habitat | host: Homo sapiens | place: USA...
ACGGGTTCAGGAAAGTCTACTTTAATTCAGCATTTTAATGGGCTTTTTCAGCCAAAAAGCGGGGACTATTTCTTCAATGGAGAAAATATCTGGGAGAAGAAATATGATTTAAAAAAGCTTCGACAGAAGGTAGCACTCTGTTTCCAGTATCCAGAATACCAGCTTTTTGAAGAAAATGTATTAAAAGATATTGCATTTGGTCCGAAGAATCTTGGCTTTGATAAAAAGGAATGTGAGGAAAAAGCCCGTCATGCGATGCAACTTGCAGGGCTTTCTAATGAACTTGAAAAAGTGTCTCCATTTTCTCTTTCTGGTGGACAAAAAAGGAGAGTAGCATTAGCTGGAATTCTTGCGATGGAGCCGGAATACCTCATTTTAGATGAGCCGGTTGCCGGTATGGATGCACCGGGTAAAAAGATATTATTTGACCTCTTACATCATTTGAATAAAGAGAGAGGAATCACTATCGTACTGGTTTCACATAACATGGACGATGTGGCAGATCATGCAGACAGAGTTCTGGTGATGGAGAATGGGCAGATTAAAATGGATGGCAAAACAGAAGAGGTCTTTGCACGAAAAGATGAGTTAACAGAAATGGGACTGGGTGTTCCACAGGCAGTAGAATTTTATCTGGATTTAAAAGAAATATTAGAAGAGACAGATATTGATTTAGACAATGCTTTTTCTCATGATATGCAATACAATCAAAAGAATCTGGAAGTATCTCAGAAGACGCTAGAGTTATCCCAACAAAACGTAGAAATAAATCAGAAGGAAACAAAAGAAAAAGGCACAGAAATGCATGAGAAAAAGATAGAAGCTTCGAATGAAAAAGCAAAAGAGTATATAAAAACAAAAAGAACAAAAAATGTAGGGATTCCATTAAATATAGATGAATTAGCAGCGTATATAGCAGGAGGCAGCTTATGATTCGGGAAATGACATTAGGACAATATTATAAAGCTGATTCCATTCTTCATAAACTTGATCCGAGGGTAAAACTTTTAGGAACATTGCTTTTTGTTATTACATTATTTTTTCCGAAAAGTTTATTAAGTCTTGGGATTGCGACAGCATTTCTTATTTTGATAGTAAAGCTTTCTAAAGTTCCAGTGTCTATGATGATTCGGGGAGTAAAGCCGCTGTTTATTATCATTTGTTTTTCGGCAATTATAAATATGATTAGTGTGAGTGGAGATATGCTTGTAAAAATTGGACCGATAACAATCGCCAAACAGGGATTATGGATGGCATTCTATCTCGTTGTACGGTTGGTTTATCTGGTCATCGGTTCATCCGTAATGACATTTACGACAACGCCAAATCAACTTACCGATGGACTTGAAAAAGGGTTTCATTTTCTAAAAAAAGTGCATGTGCCAGTACATGAGATTGCCATGATGATGTCCATTGCTCTTCGGTTTATCCCGATTTTAACAGAAGAATTAGACAAAATCATGAAAGCACAGATGTCAAGAGGCGTTGACTTTGAAAGCGGAAATATTTTAGAGCGGGGGAAAAAGTTAATTCCTGTTTTAGTTCCCTTATTTATTGCGGCAATCAGGAGAGCATCCGACCTTGCGATGGCGATGGATGCAAGATGTTATAATGGTGGGGAAGGAAAGACCAGACTGCATCCGCTTATTTATGAAAAACGAGATTATATTGCGTATGGAATCATGTTGCTTTATGTGGTAATTATGATTTTTTGCAGTTTTATTTTAAAGAGATTTTTCTAAATAAATTATCTTGCAGAAAGCATTTTTCAAACAAATTTTAAGATGTAAAGTTCTTATTAAAAATTAAAGATAGAGAGAGAATGAGATTTATGAAACGATTTAAATTAGTAGTTGCCTACGACGGAACTAATTATTGCGGCTGGCAGATTCAGCCAAACGGGATAACCGTAGAAGAAGTATTAAATAAAACATTGAGCCGTTTTTTAAAAGAAGAAATACACATAATCGGAGCAAGCCGAACCGATTCAGGAGTACATTCCTTTGGAAATGTAGCAGTATTTGATTCAGAAACAACGATTCCACCAGAAAAACTTTGTTTTGCATTAAATCCACAGCTGCCAGAAGACATCCGAATTGTATCATCAGAGCAAGTACCCGGTGATTTTCATCCAAGATATTGTGACACAAGAAAAACATACGAATATCATATCCAAAATGGAAAGATTCCTCTGCCAACAGAAAGACTCTATTCCCACCTTGTCATTTTTCCACTAAATATACAGGCAATGCAGGAAGCCAGCCAATATCTTGTCGGAACCCACGACTTCAAAAGTTTTTGTGCCGCAAAAACACAGGCACAGACAACAGTGAGAACCGTAACAGGAATCGAAGTAGAAGCACATCCTCTTTCCGAAGGAGAATATCCTTCAAAGAAAGTAATCATCCGAGTGACCGGAGAAGGATTTCTCTACAATATGGTCCGCATTATTAGCGGAACCTTAATAAAAGTAGGACTGGGAGTCTATCCCCCAGAACATGTCAAACAAATCCTTGAGGCTTGCGACCGCTCACAGGCAGGAGAAACCGTTCCGGCAAAAGGATTGTTTTTAAAGAAAATTAAATATTTATAATCATTATAGCGACTGGGATCATTAAATTAAAAAAATCCCACATTTTGTAGGAAAAAGGTTATTGACACACACGAAAGAGTGTTATATAATATGAAATCGTGGTATGCATATAAAATGTAATCTCAAAAGCCCCGAGATGCATTTTGTCATATACCTGCGATAGCAGGATTGATATGATGGAGGGTCCGGACAGCCAGGAAGTCATATCTGAACCGTTGATTTTTAAAGAATAAACAGGAGGAGAACTACTCATGAAAAGTTTTATGGCTAGCCCATCTACCATCACAAGAGACTGGTATGTAGTTGATGCTACAGGACATACATTAGGACGTCTTGCATCAGAAGTTGCAAGTGTTTTAAGAGGAAAGAACAAACCTATTTTCACACCTCATATGGATTGCGGTGACTATGTAATCATCGTTAACGCTGACAAGATCAAAGTATCTGGTAAGAAGTTAGATCAGAAGATTTACTATCATCACAGCGACTATGTTGGTGGAATGAAAGAAACAACATTAAGAGAAAAATTAAACAAGAAACCAGAAGAAGTTATCGAACTTGCCGTAAAAGGTATGCTTCCAAAAGGACCTCTTGGAAGACAGATGTATACAAAGCTTTTCGTATACGCTGGACCTGATCACAAACATGCTGCACAGCAGCCTAAGGAATTAGCAATCTAGTATTAATTTAAGGAGGAAAAGTAAGTGGCTACTACAAGATATTACGGAACTGGTAGAAGAAAAAGCAGTGTTGCAAGAGTATATCTCGTACCAGGAACAGGTAAAGTAACAATCAATAAAAAACACATGGATGAATATTTTGGATATGACACATTAAAAGTAATCGCTCGTCAGCCATTAGAATTAACATCCACAGCAGATAAATTTGACGTATTAGTTAACGTACACGGTGGCGGATACACAGGACAGGCTGGTGCTATCAGACACGGTATTGCAAGAGCATTACTTGAAGCTGACCCAGAATTCCGTCCAGCATTAAAGAAAGCTGGATACTTAACTCGTGACCCACGTATGAAAGAAAGAAAGAAATACGGTCTCAAGAAAGCTCGTAGAGCACCTCAGTTCAGCAAACGTTAATTTCGTTTACCCGAACTACAAATTTCAAACAGCAGCAACGACCTCTCAGGGGAGCAATCCTTTGGGAGGTTTTTTTGTAGAATGTGCACTCGTAATCTCTTGCACCTGCCGTTGTGGATAATTTTCCGTCAGATTCACATAAATTTCATCAAACTATGTTCCACGTACGCCTCAAAAATTTGTGTACAACTGACGAAAAATTTTCTCGCAAAAACAAGCACAAAAATACTCCGATACTACATTCAGCAGGAATTGGATAAGCTTTAGTTTATTATAGTTTGAAAGTACAGTTGGTTGAGATGGGTTTAGAAAGTTGGAGAGAGTTTGATTGACGAGAGCGTCTTGTTATAGTAAAGTCATTATAGTAAATTTGATAATAAATAGAATTTTAAGGAGAATTTATGAGTATTTTAAATGTAGAGCATTTAACCCACGGTTTTGGAGACCGAGCGATATTTAACGATGTTTCTTTTCGACTGTTAAAAGGAGAACACATCGGTCTTGTCGGTGCAAATGGCGAAGGAAAGTCCACATTTATGAGCATTGTTACCGGGAAAATGATGCCGGATGAGGGAAAAGTAGAGTGGGCGAAAAATGTAAATGTCGGTTATCTTGATCAGCATGCAGTATTAGAGGCTGGAATGACGATTCAGGATGCATTAAAATCTGCCTTTGATCCTTTATTACAAAAAGAGGAGCGAATGAATGAAATTTGTGATATGCTCGGTACTGCCGATGAAAAAGAAATGGAAATTCTCATGGAAGAACTCGGCATGATTCAGGATGAGCTTACTTTGCATGATTTTTATACTATTGATGCAAAGGTAGAAGAGGTTGCAAGAGCATTAGGACTTTTAGATCTTGGTTTAGACCGTGATGTTACAGATTTGAGTGGCGGACAGAGAACAAAAGTACTTCTGGGAAAGCTTTTATTAGAAAAGCCAGATATTCTTTTGTTAGATGAGCCTACCAATTATCTTGATGAGGAACATATCGCCTGGCTTAAAAGATACCTTCTTGACTATGAAAACGCATTTATCTTAATATCTCACGACATTCCATTTTTAAATGAAGTTGTAAATATCATTTATCATATGGAGAATCAGGAACTGAACCGTTATGTCGGGGATTACGACCATTTCCAGGAAGTTTACGCGGTAAAGAAAGCACAGCTTGAAGCGGCATATCGCCGTCAACAGCAGGAAATCAATGACTTAAAAGATTTCGTTGCGAGAAATAAAGCTCGCGTTTCCACAAGAAATATGGCAATGTCCCGTCAGAAAAAACTTGATAAAATGGACCTTATCGAATTAGCCGCAGAAAAGCCGAAGCCAGAATTTAATTTCCGTTACGGCCGAACACCAGGAAAAATGCTTTTCGAGACGAAAAAGCTTGTTATCGGTTATAATGAACCATTATCTAAGCCATTGGACTTTTATATGGAAAGAGGACAGAAAATCGCCTTAATTGGAACAAACGGAATTGGAAAAACAACATTATTAAAAAGTTTACTCGGACTAATCCCACCTCTTTCAGGAAGCTGCGAACAGGGCGAAAATCTTCAGATTGGCTACTTTGAACAGGAAGTAAAAGGCGAGAATCCCAATAGCTGTATCGAAGAAATCTGGGAAGAATTTCCTGGATTTACCCAGTACGAAGTACGTTCCGCCCTTGCAAAATGTGGCCTTACCACAAAACATATTGAAAGCAAAGTTCGTGTATTAAGCGGAGGAGAACAGGCTAAAGTCCGTCTCTGTAAACTCATCAATAGAGACACCAATGTACTTTTGTTAGATGAGCCTACGAACCATCTTGATGTTGATGCAAAGGACGAATTAAAACGTGCTTTGCTCGATTATCGGGGAAGTGTCTTACTCATCTGCCATGAACCAGAGTTCTATAAAGACGTGGTGAATGAAGTTTGGGACATGAGCAAATGGACCACGAAGATTTTGTAAACTCCTGATTTGCCGCAGGCAAAGGAGACGCTTCCAAAGAGAGCCGATACCCTATATTTGTGACTTTAGTCGCTGCAGGTTGAATGTTCGCTTAACCGCTTACATCCAACCTTTGCTCCGAGGCCACAAATATAGGGTATCGGCTCTCTTTGGAAGCTGTTTGTTGGCTGCCCATGCAAATTCAGAATTTATTTTGAGAAAGATTTGAGGGAGGCTTCAGACAGTTGTGACCTTACAGGGAGTTGGCTAGAGTGTGTTTGTGAAAAATATTTTTTGAACTGATTTGAGATTTTATCTGTTTTTTATAAAATGCTAGAAAGGATATTTTTATGTCACTGATCGTATTAAAAAAGATTATTGAGATGTTCATCATATTACTTGTAGGTGTAATCATCTATAAAGCAAAGATTATTAATGATGTCAGTACAAAACATCTCTCGAATGTATTATTATTGCTGGTTTCTCCGCTGTTGATTATCCAGTCGTATCAAATTGATTTTAACAGAGAACTTTTGCAAGGTTTAATATGGGCGTTTGCTGCATCATTTCTTACGTTTTTGTTTATGATTGTTGCATCGGAGTTTCTATGCCACGGGGATAGGAATCGAAGTTCAGTGGAGAAGATTGCAGTGTCTTATTCGAATTCTGGATTTATTGGTATTCCTTTAATTAGTGGAGTCCTTGGAGATAAGGGCGTTTTTTATATGACGGCATATATCACAGTTTTTAATCTTTTACTTTGGACACATGGTATTATTTTAATGGGAGATAACGATGGATTAAAGGGAGCATGGAAAAACTTTTTAAGTCCGGCGATTCTTTCAATTGTGATAGGAATCATACTATTTTTATTTCAACTTCGCCTGCCGCAGTTCATTGAAAATCCATTAGAAATGATTGCTTCAATGAATACGCCCCTTGGAATGATTGTCGCGGGAGCAAATCTCGCACAGGGAAATATTTTAAAGAGCCTAAAGAACAAAAGATTATACTATTTGAGCTTTATAAAGCTTATTGTATATCCATTGGCAGGACTCGTTGTTTTATGGCTGCTGCCACTTGAGTTTGAGGTGGCATTTACAGTATTTATTGCATTGGCATGTCCGGCGGGGGCATCCGTGATTATGTTTGCACAACGATATGACAGAGATGCATATTATGCGTCGGAGATATTTGTTATTACAACCTTGCTGTCAGCGGTGACGATACCATTATTATCAGTAGTGGCAGTGAGCTTGTTAAGTTAAACAGATTGTTCACTTTAAGAGAGAATAGCGGCCTTGAAAAGTTTTGATAATTTTGATAAGTAAGTTGAAAATATTTTTTGAAAGTGATGCATAAAAATGCAGAAAAACGTATACATATTGAATAAAATGTGCTAAGATGGACAAAGCTGATTATTAGAAAAGTTGGAGAGTACAATGAAAATAGGAAAAAGACCGGCACGCATATTATTATATGAACAGGTTGTAGAAGATTTATGTTTATTAATTGACCGGGGGGATTTTGAACCGGGAGATCAGCTTCCTTCAGAAAGAGAACTTATTGAGAAGCTGAATGTCAGTCGGAATGTATTAAGAGAGGCATTTCATGTATTAGAAAGCCGTGGTGTTATCGTATCACATCAGGGAAAGGGACGTTTTTTGAGAGAAAGCTCAATTTCCGGGAAAGAGAAACGGTATGACAGTCTGAGTAAGAATCTGGAGTGCTATTCGATGATTGAGGCTTATGAAGTAAGACAGGCCTTAGAGGAAAAGGCGGTGGAGCTGATTATAAAGAACGCATCGGAGAAAGATATTGATGAACTAGAAGAGGCACTGCAGCATTTAAGAAAGAAGTATGAGGAGACGGGAAGAACTTCTGGAGAGTTTGAACTGCACAGATTGTATGCGGCAAAGACGGGAAGTACTTTTATGACCCAGACTTTGGAGATCGTTTTGAATGCTATCTTTGATATGATGTACGGGAAGTTTACAGATGTATTAGATGCAACTTCTGCAGAGGCCGAGTTAGAATCCCATGGAATGATTATTCAGGCAATACGGGAGCGGGATGTGGAAAAGGCAAGAAAGCTTATGGATGAGCATTTGATTACAAGTATGAATATGTTTCAGTAATGAGATTTGAATTTCATTGCAATCGTAGATGTTGGAGATTGTGTCCTGTCTTCTGAAGGAGGAGGTATGGAGTCCTTTTAGAAGAGGGAACAGTTTCCAGTAAATTTTTTTAATAATTAGTGGGTGACCAAGTAATCAAGTGAGCCAATATAACTGAAAAAGTTAAGAAAAAAATAAAAGAAGAAAGAAAGGAAAAAACATGGGAGATATAAGATGGCCGGGCGGAAAGAAATGTGCGGTAATGTTTACTTTTGATGTGGATGGAGATACCACATGGGAGAATGGAAACAGGGGACTGAAAAATGGAGAGAAATACATTAAGTCTTTATCGGTAGGGCAGTATGGTCCGAAGAGATGTGTGGATAGAATTCTTCAGAAGTTAGATCAGTATGGCGTAAAGGCAACATTTTTTGTGCCAGGTCTTACTGCTGAAAGATATCCGGAGGTCATTAAAAGAATTGCGGAGCAGGGACATGAGATAGGCCACCATGGCTATGCACACGAAAGATTTGCCGGAAAGACAACAGAAGAACAGATAGAAATTATAGAAAAAACGCAAAAAATATTTAAAGATTTAATTGGACATGAAGTAACTGGTTTTCGAACGCCTTCTGGTGACTGGGCAAAAAATACTCCAAAATTATTATATGAGAGAGGTTTCCGATATTCTAGTTCCATGCGAGGCGATGACCGCCCATATCGTACAGTCATTGATGGAGAAGAGACAGATTTTATAGAGATTCCGACCAAGTGGGAAGTGGATGATTATGTGGCAATGGCCTATCATATGTATCCAGCAGAACCGGCAGGACAGGACAGAATTTCAAGTTATCGTTTAGTGGAAGATAATTTTATGAGAGAATTCAAAGGACATTACAGAGAAGGCCTTTGTATTTCCTATATGAATCATCCGCAGGTGATTGGATGTCCAGGAAAGATTCAGATTCTTGACCATTTGTTAAAATATATTACATCCAAGGAAGATGTGTGGGTAGCAACAGGAACGGAGATTGCCGACTGGTATCGAAAGCAGTCAGAGAAGTAGATAGGAGGATATAATGAATTTAGAAAAACCGAAGTGGCCGGATGGAAAGAAATGTGCAGCTATGCTTACCATTAATCTGAATGCAGAATTATTCTGGCTTCAGATTGATCCAAGCTGCAAAGATATGCCAAAGACCCTTTCTCTTGGCCAGTATGGAATGACAAGAGGAGTAGATCGAATTCTTTCGATATTAAAAGAAAGAGGAATTAAGGCCACCTTTTTCACACCAGGCTGGGTTGCAGAACAGTATCCTGATAAATTAAAAAAGATAAAAGAAGAAGGACATGAGATTGCTTCTCTTGCCTACAAACATGAAAATATGGCATTATTGACAGAAGAAGAGCAGGAAGAAGCAATGAAAAAGGGTATAGAGGCAATTCAGAATGTATGCGGTGTTACTCCTGTCGGTTTCCGTGCGCCAGAAGGGGAACTTACCTTAGATACTCTCCGAATTGCAAAGAAATATGGAATGCATTATTCCAGTAATCTCTGTGATGATGACCGTCCATATCAGAAAGATCTTGAAAATGGGGAAACGCTTCTGGAGATTCCAATTCATTGGGATAATTATGATCTGCCATACTTTGCATTTAATTATCATCCGGCATTTCCAAAGGGACAGGGAAGAATTGCAAATTATACGGGTGTTATTAATAACTGGAAAGATGAATTTTACGGATGCTATGAATATGGTTTATGTTACGTTTTACAGCTTGACCCGGCAGCCATTGGTGCACCAGGAAGAATCGGTCTTTTAGAAGAACTGTTGGATTATATTGATGAATTTGATTCTGTCTGGTGGACATCTGGTGAAGAAATGTATCAATATTACCAAAATAAATAAGAAATAAGGAAACACGAACGAAAAAAGAAAGGAAAGAAAAATGCATGCACTGACCAACGCTTTAAAAATAATTAATGCCTTTTTTGCAAACATCGTACCAATCGGGGATATTTTGTGGACATTTCCACAGAATTTTTCATGGTATGCGAACATCCCGATTATTGGAAGTATTCCATTTGCCATCTACCTGTTACTTGGAATGGGAATTTATTTTTCCATAAGAACAAAGTTTGTTCAGTTCCGTTACTTTAAAAGAGGTATTCAGGTTTTAACAAAGAAAAAGAAAGATACTACAGGAGTAAGTCCATTAGCCGCATTTATGTTAAGTGCCGCAATGCGTGTCGGTCCGGGAAATATTATCGGAGTAACCGGAGCTATTTCTTTAGGCGGTCCCGGGGCAATGTTTTGGATGTGGATTTCTGCATTACTTGGAATGGCAAGCTCCTTCGTAGAAGCAACCCTTGCACAGATATTTAAAGAAAAAGATGGAGATGAATATGTAGGCGGTCTGCCTTATTACGGACAGAAACTTGCTGGAAATAAAAAAGGTGTCGGAATTGCCTTAGCTATTTTGTTTATCATTTATGCAATGCTTAGTATCCCTATTCAGACATTCCATGTATTTACAGCAGCAGGAACGGCAATCGCATCGGTTACTGGAGTAAGCACAGATCGAACTTCTCCCTTATATTATGCATTGGCCATTATCCTTATCATTGGAATTGCTATCGCAGTATTTGGAGGAATCAAAAGAGTAACAGCAGTAACAGACAGAATGGTACCAGTGATGGCTGTTTTATATGCCACTGTCATTGTTGGATTATTTATTGCAAATATTCACTTATTCCCTGCATTTATTCAGGCAGTAGTCATTGGAGCATTTAAACCGGATGCTATTTTCGGTGGAGCCTTCGGTACGGTATTAGCACAGGGAATCAAACGAGGATTACTGTCAAATGAAGCCGGACAGGGAACCATCACAATGTCAGCCGCGATTTCTGAACAGGATCATCCAGTAGAACAGGGATTTGTACAGTCTATCGGTGTATTCCTTGATACAATCATTATTTGTACATTAAGCGGATTTATCGTATGTGGCGCACATATTTGGACTAACTCCGCTTACAACTGGGAAGTTTTAAAAGATTCAAAAATTGATGTATTTCTTTCCTCTTTAAAAGAAATGATTCCAGGAACAGCCGCAGATGGAGCAGTCTCTTTATTTATCTGCATCTGTTATGGACTATTTGCATTTACCTCATTGCTCGGGCTGGTATCCTTTGCTTCTATCGCAGGAACAAGAATCACAAAGAGTAAAGCATTTACAAACTTTGTACGTGCATTAGGCGCTTTAATTTTTGTGCCACTTGGAACCCTTTGCGTTTTAGCAGGTCTAGAGCTGGATAACATCTGGTATGTCAGCGACTTGATTAATATTGCCCTTGTATTTGCCAATGCCCCGATTATTTTGTATGGTGGAAAATATGTTTACCGGGCATTGAAGGATTATGTAGATAACGATGGAAAACGATTTGTCGCAAAGAATATTGGGGTGGAAAGCGATATATGGAAGGATGAATAACTATTTAATTCATTAAGAGACAGACGCCCTCGAAGAGAACCGATACCCTATATTTGTGACTTTAGTCGCGGCGGTTTAAATGCTCGCTTTATGCGCTCGCATCTAAAC
>ENA-ORIC01003332-ORIC01003332.1-human-gut-metagenome-genome-assembly--contig:-NODE-3332-length-11327-cov-3.283733_pt1 | contig 11327 bp, 11 predicted proteins | sample MGYA00243023_ERZ508732 | MGnify/ENA primary metagenome ERZ508732 (study PRJEB26277, sample SAMN04329767) | human gut metagenome | biome: human-associated habitat | host: Homo sapiens | place: USA...
CACCTGCAGGTTGGGGTCTATTTCACTTTTCTTCAGCTTGTCCAGCTTGTTGGCCACCACCACCACCGGGCATCCGCTGCCCCGGAACCACTGAAACATGGTGACATCGTCCGCCGTGGGCTTGTGCCGGGCGTCCACGATCAGGACACCCAGGGTGATGAGCCCGGGCGCCTGGAAATACGACTCCATCAGCCGTCCCCAGCGTTCCCGCTCCTCCTTGCTGACCTTGGCGTAGCCGTAGCCGGGCAGGTCCGTCAGATAGACGCGGTTGTCGATGAGAAAGTAGTTCACTTGGGTGGTTTTGCCGGGGGTGGCCCCCACCCGGGCAAAATTCTTCCGGTTCAGCAGGCGGTTGATGACGGAGGACTTGCCCACGTTGGAGCGTCCGGCAAAGGTTACCTGGGGCCGCCCGTCCCGGATAAAGGCATCGGGACGGACCGCCGAGCGGATAAATTCCGCCTTGTTGTAGTTGATAGGCATGGCAAGTATCTCTCCTTTACACTGGAAGCGCCGCAGGGGCCTCCGGCGACGCACGGTGCCGGGGTGCGGCGTGCTCGCCCCGAGGTGCGGCCAGCGCCGCTTCAAACACCTGGTCCACGGTGTCCACGGGGACGAAGTGCAGTCCGGCCCGGACTGTCTGGTCGATCTCCTCCAGATCCTTGACATTGTCCCGGGGGATGATGACCGTATGTACGCCGCTGCGCAGGGCGGCCATGGTTTTCTCCTTCAGACCGCCAATGGCCAGCACCCGGCCCCGGAGGGTCACCTCGCCGGTCATGGCTACGCTGCCGCGAACCGGCCGCCCGGACAGCGCCGACAGCATGGCGGTGGTGATGGCGGTTCCCGCCGATGGGCCGTCCTTGGGCACGGCTCCCTCCGGGAAGTGGACATGGATGTCCTTGGTCTTATAGAAGTCCCGGGTCAGGCCCAGCTCCTCCCACCGGCTGCGCAGACACGTCAGCGCCGCCTTGGCGGATTCCTGCATCACGGTGCCCAGGTTGCCGGTCAGCTCCAGCTTTCCGGTGCCGTCGAGCACGGCGGCTTCAACATCGAGCACTTCCCCGCCGACGGATGTCCAGGCAAGGCCGCGTACGAGGCCGACCTCATCCTGCGCATAGACGTGCTCCGGCTCAAAGCGCGCGGGGCCGAGATAGTTGGCCACGCTGCCTGCGCGCAGCTGCACGCTTTTGCACTCGCCGAGCGCGATGCGCTTGGCCGTCTTGCGGCAGACGGCGGCCAGCTCGCGCTCGAGCACGCGCACGCCGGATTCGCGCGTATAGAGCGTGATGATCTCGCGGATGGCGTCATCGCTCACGCGCAGCTGCGACGGCTTGAGCCCGTGCTTTTTGCGCTGCTTGGGCAGCAGATGCTGCTTTGCGATCTGGAGCTTTTCCTCGTCCGTATAGCTCGAGAGCTGGATGACCTCCATGCGGTCGAGCAGCGGGCGCGGGATGGTGTCAAGCGTGTTGGCCGTCAGGATGAAAAACACATCCGACAGGTCGACCGGGATCTCCATGAAGTTATCGCGGAAGTGGTCGTTCTGCTCTGCGTCGAGCACCTCCAGCAGCGCCGACGACGGGTCGCCGCGGTAATCGCTGCCGAGCTTATCGATCTCGTCGAGCACCATGACGGGGTTCATGCTGCCGGCGATGGTCAGGCCGTTGATGATTCGGCCGGGCATGGCGCCGACATACGTCTTGCGGTGGCCGCGGATCTCCGCCTCGTCGTGCACGCCGCCGAGAGAGATACGCGCGAGCTTGCGGTTCGTGGCGTGGGCAATGCTCATGGCAATGCTCGTCTTGCCGGTGCCCGGAGGGCCGACAAGGCACAGCACGCCGCCCTTGACATCGGGCGCGAGCTGGCGCACGGCCAGATACTCCGTGATGCGGTCCTTGACCTTTTCGAGGCCGAAGTGCTCTTTGTCCAGCACCTCGCGCGCGGCGCGCACGTCGAGCGTTTCCTTCGTGCGCGTGTTCCACGGCAGCTCGAGGCAGATGTCCAGATAATTGCGGATGACAGCCGCCTCCGATGAGCCGAACGGCTGCTTTTTGAGCCGGTCGACCTCTTTGAGCAGGCGCTGCTCGGAGTCGGCCGGCAGGTGCAGGGCGAGGATCTTCTCACGGTAGTCCGCGCTCTCGGAGTCCGGATCGTCGGACTCGCCGAGCTCCGCCTGAATGATCTTCATCTGCTCGCGCAGCAGATACTCCTGCTGCGTCTGATTCAGCCGGTCCTGTGCCGCCTCCTCGAGCTGATGCTGCAGGCCGAGCACAGTCGTCTCGTGCAGCAGCATTTTCGAGAGCTTGGACAGTCTCCGGCTCGGGCGCGTCTCCTCCAGCAGCTCCTGCTTCTCTTCCGGACGCAGGAACACGTGCTGGGAGATAAAATTCGACACGAACGCCGCGTTCGTGCTGCCGAGCACGCTGATGACCGACTCCGGCGCCATGTTGCCGGACGCGGTAACATAGGCATCAAACAAATTGCAGCAGTGACGGATGAGCGCCTCGGTGCGCGCCGTTTTCCGCTCTTGCACATCCGGCATCGGCTCGACCTCGGCCACAAAGCAGGGCGTGTCCGTGCGCACGGCCAGCGTCCGGCCGCGCTCGATGCCCTCGGCCATGACGCGGATGGTCTTGGTGCCGGGCTGCTTCATCATCTGCTTGATGCGGCAGACCGTGCCCACGCCGTACACATCGTCCGGGGTGGGAATGTCGGTCGCAATGTCTTTCTGCGGGACCAGGTAGATGATCTGATCGTCGCTCATGGCCATGTTCAGCGCCGCGATGGACATGCTGCGCTCGACCTCGAAGGTCAGCATCATGCCCGGAAACACGGTCAGGCCGCGCAGTGCCATCATGGGCAGGCTGCGCCGGGCGGTGAATTCCGCATGATCCATAGTCGTTGTGTTATCCATTCAGATTCCTCTTTCGCTCAGGGGTCTTGGGGGCAGGAGGCAATGGCTCACTGCTCCCGGCGCTCGATGCGCGGCGGCTCAGTGCCGTCCACGCTCGCCGCGGTGATGGTGATCTTGGCGATCGTCGGGTCCGACGGAACGGAGTACATCAGGTCCGTCATGACGCCTTCCATGACGCTGCGCAGGCCGCGGGCGCCGATCTCCATTGCGATCGCCTTATCCGCAATTTTACCCAGCGCTTCGTCTTCAAATTCCAGTTCGACGTTATCAAACTGCATCAGCGCCTGATACTGCTTGGTCAGGGCGTTTTTGGGCTCTTTGAGGATACGCACCATGTCCTCGCGGCTCAGACTGGCCAGCGCCGTGATGACCGGCATACGGCCGATCAGTTCCGGGATGATGCCGAACTTCAGCAGGTCGTGCTGCTGCACGTTTTTCATGATCTCGGTCAGGTCGCGCTCCTTGGCGCTCTGGATCTCGGCGCCGAAGCCCATGGACTTCTTGTCCATGCGGCGCTCGATGATCTTGTCCACACCGTCGAACGCGCCGCCGCAGATGAAGAGGATGTTCGTCGTGTCCACCTGGATGAACTCCTGCTGCGGGTGCTTGCGTCCGCCCTGCGGCGGGACGTTTGCGACCGTGCCCTCGAGCAGCTTGAGCAGCGCCTGCTGCACGCCCTCGCCGGAGACGTCGCGCGTGATGGACGTGTTCTCGCTCTTGCGGGCGATCTTGTCGATCTCGTCGATGTAAATGATGCCGCGCTGTGCGCGCTCGACGTCAAAGTCCGCCGCCTGCAGGAGCTTGAGCAGGATGTTCTCTACATCCTCGCCGACATAGCCGGCCTCGGTGAGCGTAGTCGCATCCGCGATGGCAAACGGCACGTCGAGCATCTTGGCCAGGGTCTGGGCAAAGAGCGTCTTGCCGCTGCCGGTCGGGCCGATGAGCAGGACATTGCTCTTTTGCAGCTCGACATCGTTATCCTGATCGCCGCGCAGGATGCGCTTATAGTGGTTGTACACCGCCACGGACAGCACCACCTTGGCACGGTCCTGGCCGATGATATAGTCGTCGAGCGTGGCGCGCATCTCGGCCGGCTTCGGCAGCTGGTCGCGCCGGAGCGTGACCTGCGCCGTGGAGACGCTCTCGGGCTGATAGCCCTCGTCGATGATGCTCATGCACAGGCGCACGCACTCATCACAGATATAGACGCCGTTGCCGGCAACGAGCCGGTTCACCAGCGACTGCGGTTTGCCGCAAAAAGAGCAGCGCACGCTCTTTTTCTCGTCATTTCTGGCCATAAAAACCTCACATTTTCTACATTTGAAACAGGGAGGGAACGGCGGTTCCCTCCCCTGACAGATTATCGCTTATAAATGACCTTGTCCACCAGACCGTAAGCCTGTGCTTCCTCTGCGGTCATGAAGTTATCGCGCTCGCAATCCTCGGCGATGGTCTCGACCGGCTTGCCGGTGTTCTCTGCGAGGATGTGATTGAGGCGATCCTTGATGCGCAGGATCTGCCGTGCCTGGATCTGAATATCCGTGCACTGGCCCTGGCTGCCGCCGGAGGGCTGATGGATCATGATCTCCGAATTCGGCAGGGCCAGACGCTTGCCCTTGGCGCCGGACGAGAGCAGGAACGCGCCCATCGATGCAGCCAAACCGACACAAATGGTGGAAACATCCGCCTTAATGTACTGCATGGTGTCATAGATGGCGAGGCCTGCGGTCACGCTGCCGCCGGGGCTGTTGATATAAAACTGGATGTCCTTATCGGGATCCTGTGCTTCGAGATACAGCAGCTGCGCCACGATCAGGCTGGCGGTTGTATCATTGACCTCCTCGGACAGCATGATGATGCGGTCATTGAGCAGGCGGGAAAAAATGTCGTACGAGCGCTCCCCGCGGGAGGTCTGCTCGACAACGTACGGTACTAAACTCATGGTACGCTCCTTTCGATGTTTCGCTTATCCAAGAGAGCATAACCGTTCTGCCCGGAATCCAAACAGCTTTCGGGGAATTACTCGGCTGCCTCTTCCTTGGTCTCAGCGGCTTCTTCCTTCGCCTCGGGCTCCTTGTCCACCGCGGTGTCACGGATGAGCTGGGCAGCCTTGCGGCGCTTCATATCGAGAACGATGATCTTCTCGTCGACATACTGCTTGATCTTGTCGACGTCCATCTTATACTCTTCGGCCATCTTGTTGTAGGTCTCGTCGAGTTCACCCTCGTCGAGCTCGATGTTCTCGGCCTTGACGATCGCGTCGAGCAGCAGATCGGTCTGCAGCTCAAACACGGCCTGCGGACGCATGATCTCCTGGAAGGTCTTCTCGTCCAGGCCCATGGAGGCGAGCACCTGCTCACGGGTGAGCTCGGGGCTGATGCCCATGGTGGAGATGTAGTTGCGCAGCTGCTCGTCGAGCTTGGCCAGGATCATGGGCTCGGGGATCTCGACGGTCATGTTGTCGACGGCGGCCTTCATGAGGCGGGTCGCATAATCAGACTCCTGCTGCTCGGTAAACTCTTTCTCCAGATCCTCACGGACATGGTCGCGGTACTCCGCGATGGTCTCGTAGTCGGAGATGTCCTTGGCCAGCTCGTCGTCCAGTTCCGGAAGCTCGGGCTCCTTGACGCTCTTGACGGTGACTTTGAAGGTGGCCTCCTTGCCGGCCAGCGCCTCAACGTAGTTCTCGGGGAAGGTGACAACGACATCGCGCTCGTCGCCGGCCTTCATGCCGACGATCTGCTCCTCAAAGCCGGGCACAAACGTGTTCGAGCCAAGCTCGATGTCATAGTTCTCAGCCGTGCCGCCGTCGAACTGCTCACCGTCGATGAAGCCGGCAAAATCGATCGTGGTGTGGTCGCCCAGCTTCGCCTCGCGCTCAACGTCGATCAGACGGGCGTTGCGCTTCTGGACATTCCGCATCTCCTCATCGACCTTGCTCTCGTCGAACGTCTCATGATTCTGGGGGACTTCAAGGCCCTTGTACTGGCCGAGGACGACCTCGGGATAGACGGCGACCTCAAAGGTGTAGATGAGCTCCTTGTCGTCGTTGATCTGCTGATCGAGCAGGCTGGGCGCGCCGACGCACTCAAAGCCGCAGTCGGCACGGCCTGCCTCGAACGCATCCTCCGCCAGCGCCTCGATTGCGTCGGGGTAGAACACTTCCTTGCCGTACATACCCTCGATGACGGCGCGCGGGGCCTTGCCCTTGCGGAAGCCGGCCACGTAGAGATGGTTCTTATTCTTTTTATATGCTTCGTTGACCGCATTGTCAAAGACATCGGCCGGGACCTTCACTTCAAAGGTCGCCATGTTTTTTTCTTTCTTTTCGATGTTCTGGATGTTCATTGGGTTTCCTCCTCTAATCATTTATCGCCGGGTGCATTGTTTACGTGAAATTTGTCATGAAAAGAACATGCCTAAATACTATAACAGATTCATCCTCTAAAATCAACACCTGTTTCACGGAAGGATCCTGTGCGGGCAAAACGAGATATAATCCGCCGACAGCAGCCGGAACTCCGTGTCGTGATACATGCCCTGAAAGGCGCTGCGGCAGCCGCGACTGTGGATGTGTCCATAGCAGCACAGCGGCACGTGATAGGCATCGAGCAGGTCCAGGATCTCCGGGCATTCATAGCCGAGATACTTCGGCGGGTAGTGCAGAAAGACGAGCTTCGTCTTATCCCCCGCCGCTTTGAGCGACGTCTCGAGCCTGCCGACCTCGCGCAGCATGATCTTCCGGTCGTGCGCCTCGCCCCTGGCCTCCTCATAAAACCAGCCGCGCGTGCCGCAGATGGCATAATCGCCGTAGAAATAGCAGTTATTATTGAGGATATCCATGGTGTGCATATCGTGCGCCGCAAAAAAGCTGTAAGCCTTTTTCGCGGTGCTCCACCAGAAGTCGTGGTTGCCCTTGAGCAGGATCTTTTTCCCCGGCAACGCCTCGATAAACTGAAAGTCCGGCAGCGCCTGCTCCATGGTCATGCCCCAGGCAAGATCGCCGCAGAGCACGCAGACATCGTCGTCATGCAGCGCCGAGAAGCCGAGCCGGATCTTTTCCACATAGTTTTCCCACGGCCCACCAAACACGTCCATGGGCTTGTCAGCGCCCAAGGACAGATGCAGGTCGCCGATCGCATACAATGCCATTTGCGTTCCTCCGTATATTCCGCGCCCGGCTGCACACAATAGATTCGACCGGCGGATGCCGGAATCTGATCTGGAGGCAGAAACCATGAGCGATCATATCAACGACTGCTGCGAGTACAACGTTGCGTGCGACGTGAGCAACTGCGCCTACAATGCGGACGGCAAGCGCTGCCACGCAGACCACATTCAGGTCAAAAACACCCAGGGCACCTGCACCTGCAAGGACGAGACGTTCTGCAGCACCTTCACCAAGAAGGGCAGCGCGGCGTTCTGACCCGGCGGACGGGTCTCCCCGTCCGTTACATATTATTTCAGGAATTCGTCCACCGTATGCAGCATCTGCGCCTTGTCCACACAACCGCCGAAGCGCACCGGCCGCGCGTCCAGGCCGGTCAGCGGCGCGGGCGCGTCGATCTGCGTCTCGCACGACAGGCGGCGGATCAACGCCGGGCCGAAGGCGTCGGCCGTGCCGCCGATGCCGCGCAGCACCTGGTCGCAGAACTTGAAGGGGCTTGCCGTGGACACGACGACGGACGGCGTCGTGTCGCCGGTCTCGCGGCGGTAATCATCGAGCACGTGATAGGCGACCGCCGTGTGCGTGTCGATCAGATAGCGATGGTCGCGCCAGGCATGGCCGATCTTCTCGCGCGTCTGGATATCATTGCAGAAGCCGCCGGCGAACACCTCTTGGATCTTTGCCTTGAGCGCATCGGAGACCGTGTAGCTTCCCTGCTCGCGCAGCTGCTGCATATAGCCTGCGACCTCCACGTCGCTGCCGCAGAGCGCATAGAGCAGGCGCTCGAGATTGCTCGACACGAGAATGTCCATCGACGGGGACGCCGTCGTGTGGAACGGGCGGTTCTTATTATAGGTACCCGTGCGGATGAAGTCCGTGAGCACGTTGTTCGCATTCGACGCGCAGATGAGCTTGCCCACCGGCAGGCCCATTTCCTTGGCATACCAGCCGGCAAGAATGTCGCCGAAGTTGCCGGTCGGCACGACGAAGTTGAGCCGGTCGCCCATGGCGATCATGCCGCCGGTGACAGCGTCGCAGTACGCCGAGAAATAGTAGACGATCTGCGGCAGCAGGCGACCCCAGTTGATGGAGTTGGCCGAGGACAGGAACCAGCCGCGCTGCGAGAGCTCGGCGGCAAACGCCTTGTCGCCGAAGATCTGCTTGACGCCGGTCTGCGCATCGTCAAAGTTGCCGCGCACGGCGCTGACTGCAACGTTGTCGCCCGTCTGCGTGACCATCTGCAGACGCTGGATCTCCGACACGCCGCTGTAGGGATAAAACACGAGGATCTTCGTGCCCGGCACGTCGGCAAAGCCCTGCAGGGCCGCCTTGCCGGTGTCGCCCGAGGTGGCGACGAGGATGCACACCTGCCGCTGCTCGCCGCACTTTTTCAGGCTCGCCGTAAGCAGGTACGGCAGGATCTGCAGCGCCATGTCCTTGAACGCGCACGTCGGCCCGTGCCAGAGCTCGAGAAACGCCGTGGTGTCATCGAGCCGGTGCACCGGCGCAACGGCCGGGTCATCAAACTGGCTGCCGTAGGCCGCGGCGGTGAAGCGCTCCAGTTCGGCGTCCGTAAACTCGCTCAGAAACGGGCGCATGATCGTCACGGCGCGCTGCTGGTAGGTCATGCCGCACAGCGCCTGAAGCTGCTGCGCGGACACCTCCGGCAGCGACTCCGGCACGAACAGGCCGCCGTCCGGCGCGAGGCCGCAGGCGATCGCCTGTGCGGCGGAAACGATCTGCTGATGATCTCTTGTGCTGTAGTAGTTCATATCTGATCCCTCGTTATTCAAAAGCATTTTCGATCTGATTGATCCTGCGTTGACGGCGCGGCGTGTCCGCGTCGCCATAAATTTCGATCACGTCAAAGCGCGGCTGCAGCTGCGTCTCGTGCTCTGCCAGCCAGAGCGACGCCGCCGTGCGGATGCGCGCCTGCTTGGCCGTGGTGACATACGCGCCCGCACGCACGAACCGGTCGGACGCGCGCAGCTTCACTTCCACGAACACGACATAGTGCCGGTCGGCCGCGATGATATCAATCTCGCCGAAGCGGCAGCTGTAGTTGCGCGCGAGGATGCGGTAGCCGCGCCGGCGCAGGTACGCCGCCGCGCACTCCTCGCCCCAGGCGCCCTTCGTTCCCTTGACTGCACCGGCCATATCAGTGCATCTTCTTCAGGAACGACGGCCGGTGGATGGGGCATGGCCCATACGCCCGGATGGCCGCATAGTGCGCCGCCGTGCCGTAGCCCTTGTGTTTTTCAAACCCATACTGCGGATAGGTCTCCGCCATCCGGCGCATATAGCGGTCACGTGTGACCTTTGCAAGCACAGAGGCCGCCGCGATGTCGGCACACTTGCCGTCGCCGCCGACGATGCATCGGCTCGGCACGGTGATGCCGGTGTTCCGGTTGCCGTCGATGAGCGCGAGCGCCGGCTGTGGGGACAGCTGCGCGATGGCCCGGTTCATGGCCAGAAACGTTGCGCCGAGGATGTTGCGCTCCTCGATCTCCTCCACGGTCGCAAACGCGATGCCGTAGCTCAGCGCCTGCGCGATGATAGTATCATAAAGCGCCTCGCGCTTTTTCTCCGAGAGCTTTTTCGAGTCGTTCAGGCCCGGGATCTCCAGCCCCGGCGGCAGCATCACTGCCGCCGCGCACACGGGCCCTGCCAGCGGGCCGCGCCCGGCCTCATCCACGCCGCACAGCGGCTGCGTGTCGGGGGTGCAGAGCTCTGCCTCCAGTGTCCACAAATCGACCTGCGTCATGCTTCCGCCTCCGGCATCTCAAGCGTGATGCGGCCGAGCTTGCCGCCGCGGTATTCATCGAGCAGAACGCCCGCCATGCGCTCAAGGTCATATTCCCCGCCGGAGATGAGAAAGCCGCGTTTTTTCGCCGCCTGCTCCAGCAGCTCGAAGCCATTGCAGGCCGGGTCGGGGCGGAACTTGTAGCGCTGCTCCACCGCGTCGGGATAAAACCGTGCGAGCCGGAGCATAAAGTTGGCCGCGAGCGTCTCGCGGTCGAGCACTTCGGCCTTGATCGCGCCGGTGATGGCCAACAGCTCGCCGACCTCCTGACTGTCGAACCGCGGCCAGAGGATGCCCGGCGTGTCCAACAGCCCAAGGCCCTGATCGACCGTGATCCACTGCTTGCCGCGCGTGACGCCCGGCCGGTCGCCCGCGGCGGCCGCCTTGCGCCGCGCCACCTTGTTGATAAAGGTGGACTTGCCCACATTCGGGATGCCCAGCACCATAACGCGCATCGGCCGGCCGACCTGCCCCTTGGCAGCGTACGCCTCGATCTTGTCGCGCAGCGCCGTGCGCACCGCGCCGGCAAACCCGTTGACGCCCTTACCACTGCGGCTGTCGGTCTCAAGCACGGTCATGCCCTGTCGCTGAAAGGCTGCGTGCCAGCGCGCCGTCGCCTTCGGGTCGGCGAGGTCGGTACGGTTGAGCACAACGATGCGGGGCTTGTCGCCCGCGAGACGGTCAATGTCCGGGTTGCGGCTCGCCATCGGGATGCGCGCATCGAGGATCTCGCACACGGCGTCGACCTGCTTCATGTGCTCCTCGATCATGCGTTGCGCCTTTGTCATGTGGCCCGGAAACCACTGAATATTCAGCTTTTCAAAATCCTGCGCCATGTTATTTTACAACTCCAATGTTCTTGACCGGAAAGAGCGTGAAGTATACCCGGCCCATGATATAGCGCGTATCAACGCAGCCGAGGCGCGCGTCGCGGCTGTCGGTGGAGGCGTTGCGGTTGTCGCCCATGACGAACACGCAGCCCTCCGGCACCGTGATCTTGCCCTCGAAATTCTCGCGGTCGTGCACGGGCTCATTGACATACGGCTCGTCGAGCGCCTTGCCGTCGACGTAGACCACGCCGTCGTCAAAGTCGATGTCCACGGTCTGTCCCTCCGTTGCGATAATGCGCTTGACGATGGGTTCTTGCATGAGCGTCTGCTTGCGCAGGACGACGACGTCCCCCTGCTTCGGATGATAGAACAGGTTGGAGATGACGACCTTGTCGCTCTGCTCGAGCGTCGGCACCATGGAGTGGCCGACGACATTGACCATGCGCACTGCAAACACAAACAGCAGCACGCAGAACACCAGCGCGAAGATGATGCACTGGATCCAATCGTATACTTCGGCGCGGCTCTTGGCGCCGCTCGGATTCTTGCTGTCCATTTTCAAAACCTCGGTGTAAAAAATTCGTAAATTATATTATACACGCTCAGACCCATTTT
>ENA-ORIC01003336-ORIC01003336.1-human-gut-metagenome-genome-assembly--contig:-NODE-3336-length-11317-cov-4.072064_pt1 | contig 11317 bp, 9 predicted proteins | sample MGYA00243023_ERZ508732 | MGnify/ENA primary metagenome ERZ508732 (study PRJEB26277, sample SAMN04329767) | human gut metagenome | biome: human-associated habitat | host: Homo sapiens | place: USA...
AGATCGACGCGACGGATCTGCCTGCGGCGACGCTCGGAGACAGCTCGAAGCTGGTCGTCGGCGACGAAGTGCTCGCAGTCGGCAACCCGCTCGGCTCGCTGGGCGGCAGCGTGACCAACGGCATCATCAGCGCGCTTGACCGCGAGATCATTGTCTCGGGGCAGTCGATGACGCTGCTGCAGACCAACGCGGCGATCAACCCCGGCAACAGCGGCGGCGGTCTCTTCAATATGCGCGGTGAGCTGATCGCCGTCGTCAACGCCAAGGCGGCGGGCAGCGACATTGAGGGACTCGGCTTTGCCATCCCGATCAACACGGCTTACAAAATTGCATCCGAGCTGATGGCAAACGGCTATGTTTCGGGTCGTCCCGCCATCGGTATCTCCTATATTGAGATCGACGACTACATGGATCTGATGCGCTACCGCGTCAACTCCTACGGTATCTATGTCTATGACGGCGGCGAGACCGGGCTGAAAAACGGCGACCGCATCGTCCGCTTCGGCGACTATGAGGTTTCGAGCTCCGCAACGTTCAAGAGCGCGCTGCAGAGCTACAAGGTCGGCGACACCGTGACCGTCACGGTCGTCCGCAGCGGCAAGTATGAGGATGTCAAAGTCACGCTGATTGAGGACAAACCCGCAGAGACCAAGATCGAGCTCTCGACCGAAAGACAGTAACGTAAATATACGCAAAAATGCCCCCATGCGGGGCATTTTTGGGATTGGGGGAACATATGTACAAACTGCTTGTAGTGGACGACGAAGAAAAGATCCGCGAACTGATCGGCAAATACGCAAAGTTTGAGGGACACGAGGTGGACTTTGCCGAGGACGGGATGCAGGCGATCGAGAAGTGCCGCGACAACAATTACGACATTGTTATCATGGACATCATGATGCCGAATCTCGACGGTTTTTCCGCCTGCCGCGAGATCCGCAAGAAGTCGGACGTGCCGATCCTGATGCTGTCGGCGCGCGGCGAGGAATACGACAAGATCAACGGCTTTGAGCTCGGCATCGACGACTATGTGGTCAAGCCCTTCTCGCCGAAGGAGTTGATGCTGCGCGTGGACGCGATCTTAAAGCGCGCGAAAAAGCCGCAGACCGAGAAAAAGCCCGCCGCCGAGATCTACAAAAGCGAGGGGCTCGAGGTCAACTTCACGGCGCGCCGCGTCTATGTGGACGGCACCGAGGTCAGTCTCTCGCCGAAGGAGTACGATCTGCTCTTCTACATGATCCGCAACCGCAACATTGCGCTTTCGCGCGAAACGCTCATCAGCAAGGTCTGGGGCTATGACTTTTTCGGCGGCGACCGCACGCTCGACACGCACGTCAAGCTGCTGCGCAAGAGCCTCGGGCGCTACAGCTCGTACATTGTGACGCTGCGCGGCGTGGGCTACAGGTACAGCGATGAAGCATAAGACCGGAAATAAGCCGCATCATGTGATGCGGATGCGCGCAAAGCTGTTTGTCAGCTTTGCGGTGTTTACGCTGACGGCGATCCTGCTCTTGTGGGGCTTTCAGATCCTGCTGCTCGACCGTTTTTATTATGAGGTCACCAAGCGGCGCATGGTGTCGGCGGCAAACGAGATCGTCGCGCTCTATGAGGAGGACGGCGAGGACTTTGACGGCGATGTCTACGGCATCGGGCTGAACAACGAGCTGTGCATCAGCGTCTTTGACGCGGAGGGCAAGCTCACCACCACGGCGGACATCGGCGGCGGCTGTCTGATCCACAATATCAGCGACAATGCGCTCACCAAGCTGTATCAGCGCGCGCTGAGCCAGGGCGGCGAGTATTTCCACCGCGCGGGGCTTGCCGGTTTTCAGAACGGCGAGACGCGCCCGCTTTTTGCGGGCGGCAACTACCATGTGCGCGACCGTCTCTTGTATGCCACGGTCAAAGATACGTCGCGCGGCGTGCTGATCCTGCTGTTTGACAGCGCGGTCACGCCGGTCAATATGATCAAGGGCGCGCTGATGCTGCAGCTGATGCTGGTCACGCTCACAATGACCGTGATTGCCTGCTTTGTTGCCAACTCGCTTGCCAAGCGGCTGTCCCGTCCGATCACGGATGTGAATCGCGCGGCAAAGCAGCTGACGGCGGGGGTCTACGACGTGCAGTTTGACGGCGACGGCTACCGCGAGATCGTGGAGCTGTCCGACACGCTGAACCGCACGGCAGAGGAACTGGCGCGCACCGACAAGATGCAGAAGGAGCTCATCGCCAATATTTCGCACGATCTGCGCACGCCGCTGACCATGATCACCGGCTACTGCGAGATGATGCGGGACATCGAGGGCGAGAACACGCCCGAAAATATGCAGGTCGTGTTGGACGAGACCGCGCGGCTGACCTCGCTTGTGAACGATCTGGTCGATCTGTCCAAGTACCAGAGCGGCGCTGGTCCGAAGGTGGAGATCGAGCACATTGACCTGGACGCGCTCCTCGTGGAGGTCATCGACCGCTACCGCAAGCTGATGGCAGGCAAGGGCTATACCTTCGTCTATGAGAGCGTGGGGCAGCGGTTTGCCGACTTTGACAAGAAGCGCATTCTGCAGGTCATCTACAACCTCATCAACAATGCGATCAACTACGCGGGCGACGATAAGACCGTCATCGTGCGGCTGTGCGATGCGGCGGACGGTCGTGCGCGGGTCGAGGTCATCGACCATGGCGAGGGCATCGACAAGGAGAACCTGCCCTACATTTTTGACCGTTATTATAAGGTAGACAAGGTGCACAAGCGTGCCGTCACCGGCACGGGGCTCGGGCTTTCCATCGTGAAGAATATTCTCACCGCGCAGGGCGCGCCGTTCGGCGTGACCAGCGAGGTCGGCAAGGGAAGTACGTTCTACTTTGAACTGTAAAAACCAAAAAAGGCGCGCAAGCGCCTTTTTCGGTTGGTAAAGCGTGCCGCAATTCCGTAGGGCGCCGTCTGTCTCCGCCGGATTTATGCAGGCTTCCCTTGGGGGAAGGCTGTATTTTGATGGATGCGTACCACATCCCCATCTTCCGCATATACTTTCCCTGTAAACCACCATAAGGAGGAAACAGGATGAACGCGACCTACTTTCCCGGGGCGAACACGGGGCTCGGCTTTGTCAACCGATTTGACGGCATCGTGCCGCCGTGGGCAAAGCCGCATTATACTTATGTGCTGAAAGGCGGACCCGGCGTCGGCAAGAGCACGCTGATGCGCAAGGTTGCCGCGCGCGCAGCTGCCAAGGGGTACACCGTGGAGGAATTCCGCTGTGCCAGCGACCCCGACAGCTTTGACGCAGTGCGCGTGGCGGAGCTGCGCGTCGTGCTGCTCGACGGCACCGCGCCGCATTCGATTGACCCGGTCATCCCCGGCGCGTGCGACGAGGTGATCGACCTCGGGCATTTTCTGCGGCACGAGGAATTCATGCGCGTGGCGGACAGACTGCGCGCCCGCTTTGCCGCCAACAAAGCCCACTATGCCCGCGCCTATGCCTGCCTCGCCGCCGCCCGCGCACTCACGGTACAGGCGACCGATGCGGCGGCGGAGGCGCTGGATATGCCCGCCGTGCGCAAGGCGCTTGCGCCGCTCTTTGCCGGAGAGACGGTTGGCGACAGCCGCCGTCTGTTTGCCGTCTCCGCCACGCCGCGCGGCGTTATTGACCGTACCGACACGCTGGAGCTTGTCGGCGTGCGGCGCTACGGCGGCGCGGCGGGGGATGCGATCCTGCGCGAGGCGGCGCGGATGGCAAAGGGCAGGGCGGTCACGCTGCTCGGCGGCTTTGTGATGCCCGAGGTGCCGCGCTGCATCCGGCTGCATGCCGCCGCCGTCACGCTCTGCGGCGATGAGCAGCCCACCGAGGCGGCAACCGCCTTTCTCAAAGCGCCGCTGCCCGACTTCGTCGCCTACGCCAAGGCGGAGAGCGACAACCTCGTTGCCCGCGCGGTCGAGGAGCTGTCCGCCTGCCTCGCCGTCCACGACGAGATCGAGGCGATCTACCGTCCCTTTGTCAACTATGACCGCGTGAACGCCGAGAGCGACGCGCTCCTTGCCCGTATCGGTCTATAAAAAGTACCGCCCGCCGGATTTCCCGGCGGGCGGTAGTTTCATTTGATTTTATTCCGCTGTCAGCGCGCCGCAGGCGTAGCTGAGTTCGCCGTTCCGGATGTACAGTGTCATCGGCAGGACGGCAAAGTCGGCTTCGTGTGCGCCGTCCGCGTCCATGCCGGTCAGAATCGGGTAGCCGGTGAAGCGGAGCGCCGCATGCCCGTCAAGCGTCACGACCTCGTGCGGCGCGTCGATGCGGAAGGTGATCTCGCCGTCCGCCCGGTAGGGCTTGCCGTCCGCGTCGAAGAAATCGGCGAGCGCGTCAAATTCCCGCGCGTCGAGGCTGAGTGCCTGCCCGTCCGGCAGGGTGAAGTCCAGCCGATAGGGCGCGGAAAGCGTTGCTGCTGCCGTAGGCGTCGGCAGCGCGAGCTCGCGCCAGCCGCCCGCATCCTGCACGGCGCATTGCAGCGCCATGTACCAAAGCTGCCCCCATACAATTACAATCGCGTCCCGACCGTCGCCGAGGTCGAGCGCCTGCATGTCCGCGCCCTCGTAGCGGGCGGGATCGCATGCGCCGAGGCAAAGCACAACCGCATTGTCCGCCGTGAGGAACGGGATGCCGTCCTCGGTCAGCCACAGCGCAACAACCTTGTCGTTGCCGTCTCCCGCCGTATCGCCGCTGACGGACGGCAGCGCCTGCTCGGCGTCTCCATCCGCAAGCGCCGCCGCAAGCCGCGCTGCAAGGTCGGAATTTGCAAAGTCGGGGAACGCGCTGCGCACCGTGATTTCTTCGGGCGCGTCCGCACCGGCGTATACCAGGCTGTAGCGGACATAGACCGTGCCGTCGGGGCACGGCGCAGCGAAAATACCGCCGAACGGCGTGTGCGTCACCTCGCCCGCGGTGCTGCACGGCACATCATATTCCGCCGACAGTTCCTGCCCGAGATGGTTGACCACCGTCCGCGTCACGCTGACACCGACTGCACCCTCCGGCACGGACAAACGCAGCGTCGTACCCCATGCGGCAAGCCCGCTTTCGGGTGAAACCGCAGGCGCTGCGGATGCAGTCGATGTTGACGGCTCTGTGGATGCGGTCGCTGTTTGATTCGGGTGTGTAGTTTCATTTCCGCATCCCGCAAAAGCGAAAATGCAAATCAAGATGATGCCGATGATCATAACCCGGTATCGCTTGCTGTGTACCATAACAATCTCCTTTACGATGCTTGAAATGCTCTTTGCTTATCTGATACGATGCAAAACGGGGATTTTGGACACGTTTCGCAAATTATTTTTGAATGGGGATGGCTTCGACGCTTTCGGCGAGGCGGATCAGGTCTTCTTCGTCCAGAAAAGCCGAGAGGAAAAATGCCGTGTTGTCGGGAAGAACCCATAATACCGAATTGGCGGTATTTTCATCGTGCGAAAGGAGAAAGTCTGCATCGATTCCGTTGACCTTGGTTGGTGTCAACTCGGAATAGGTCACGTCAAACAGCCAGAACTGCTCATCGGCATTATGTGCATATTTGAATTTCAGAAACCGTCCCTTGCTGTCTTTGTATACCTTTGCAACCATGCCGTTGTCTTCTTTTTCAAAAAACAGGGTATAACCGTCGGGTATTGAGGGCAGCTCGTATCGCACGGTCGGTTCGCTCGGAGGCTCGGCAGTCTCATATTTGTAGGCAAAGTATGAGGAATTGTAAAGCCATTTGATCCAACCGATGAACTCTGCCCGCGCCTTGACATCAAGAATCAACCAGGCGCTGCCCGAAATCAGCATGACAAGCAGAATCGCCGCCGTATATCGTACAAAGGTGCGCAGGGCTGAAAAATTCGCTTTTCGGTGCAGCTTCTCGATTTTTTGATCGAATTGTGCCGAAAAAACATGCGGCTTTTCGGCGTCGCAGGTGCTTTCAAAAAACTGTACATAGACTTCGCCGGATTGCAGTGCCGCATCGCGGAGCATGGATTCCGAAATCATCGCTTGCTTCCTCCGTTTTCGTACAGATTTTTCAGATTCTGTTTTGCCCGCTGATCGGCTTTTTGCGCACAGAACAGGGAAATGCCCAGCATTTTTGCGATTTCATGCAAATTGTAGCCGTGTACATATTTCAGCCAGATGATCTGCCGCTGCAAATCGGGGAGACGCAGGATGCAGTCGGCGAGAAAATTTTCGCATGCGGGCATCTGCACTTCGTTTATCGCGTCTTCATATGCGCATTCGGGGTGCCGTCCCCGCGTGCGGAGCATATCTGTGACGCGGTTGTCGACGATGGTGACGACCAGCTGCTTTGTCCGCGGGTCATCCGGGTCGATTTTCCGGATGTTTTCCGCGATTTTGACAAATGCATGGTGTACGGCATCTTCGGCGTCCTGCACATGGTGCAGGCGTGCATAGGCGACATGATACATCAGCCCGCGATAGGTATTGTATATTTGTTCAAACGCAGATTTGTCCGTATCGGACGAAATCATTTGCAGATAGATCAGCATGCGGAGTTCCTCTTTTGCAGTGGTGCCCTTGTCGATCGAGGGTATCTAAAGCGTACCAAACTGTTCCGTCTTTGTCAAGTCTTATGTTGCGTCCGGCGGCTTCCGATGCTTTTTGCTGTTGACTTCTTCCGCAGTTTCATATATAATAGCTGTGTTTACACATGGGGGAAGACTATGAAGACTGTCAAGCGCTTTTGCGCGTACTACAAGCCGTATATCGGGCTGTTCTGCCTGGACATGCTCTGCGCGCTCGGCGTGGCGCTCTGCAATCTGTTTTATCCGAAGCTGACCGGCATTATCATCGATGATTTCATTCCGGATCAAAATGTGCGCGCCATCCTGATCCTTGCCGCCGTGCTGGTGGCGCTCTATTTCCTCAAAAAGCTGATGAACGCGTTCATCCAGGACTACGGCCACCGTATGGCGACCGATATGCAGGCGGACATGCGCCGCGATCTGTTTGACCACATCGAGCGGCTGCCGTTTTCCTATTTTGACGACAACAAGACCGGTGCGCTGATCTCGCGCATCGTCGGCGACCTGCTTGACGTGTCGGAGCTGGCGCACCACGGTCCCGAGGATCTGTTTCTCTCCATCGTGCTGCTGATCGGCTCGTTCATCCTGATGGCACAGGTCAATTTGTGGCTCACGGTTATTATCTTCGCCTTTGTCCCGGTGATGATCGTCTTCGCCATGCACATGCGGAAGAAGATGAGCAAAGAGTTCCGCGCGATGCGCGTGGAGAACGCCGTCATCAACGCCGCGATCGAGAACAGCCTGACCGGCGTGCGCGTCACCAAGGCGTATGTCGCGAAGGACTATGAGGAGAAGAAATTCGCCGCCGTGACCGACGACTATGTTGCCGTGCGCCGCCGTGCGCTGCACGCGATGGCGCAGTTCCACAGCGGCTCGACCTTCATGTTCGATTTGCTCAAGCTGCTTACGCTGGTGTCCGGCGGGCTCTTCTGTATCTATGGAAAGATCACGCCCGGCAGCTTTGCGGCGTTCCTCATCTATGTCAACGTCTTCACCGACCCGATCAACCGCATCGTCAACTTCGTCGAGCAGTTCCAAAACGGCATGAGCGGCTTTGAGCGCTTCTGCACGATCATGGATACGCCGGTCGAGGCGGACACGCCGGGGGCTGTTCCGCTCGGCGAGGTACACGGCGACATCGCGTTTGAACACGTCAATTTCCGCTACGGCACGTCGCGCGAGATCCTGCACGACCTGTCCTTCAACATCAAGGCGGGGCACACGCTGGCGCTCGTCGGTCCGTCCGGCGGCGGCAAGTCCACCATCTGTAACATCATCCCGCGCTTCTACGAGATCGAGGGCGGGCGCGTCACCATCGACGGGCGCGACATCCGCACGCTCACGCTGGACTCGCTGCGCCGCGGCGTCGGCATCGTCTCGCAGGACGTCTTCCTGTTCGACTCCACCGTCCGCGACAACATCACCTACGGCGCGGGCGAGGTCAGCGAGGACGAATTGATCACCGCCGCGAAGCGCGCCAACATCCACGACTACATCATGACGCTGCCCGACGGCTACGATACGCAGGTCGGCGAGCGCGGCGTCAAGCTCTCGGGCGGACAGAAGCAGCGTATCGCGATCGCGCGCGTCTTTCTCAAGAACCCGAAGATTCTGATTCTCGACGAGGCGACCAGCGCCCTCGACAACGCCACCGAAAAGCTGATCACCGAAAGCCTCGACGCGCTCTGCGTCGGGCGCACCACCATTGTCGTTGCGCACCGCCTTTCCACGGTCAAGCGCGCGGATGAGATCATCGTCATGACCGACGAGGGCATCCACGAGCGCGGCACGCATGCCGAGCTGATGGCACAGAACGGCATCTATAAGGAGCTGTACGAATACCAGTTCCGTACCTAAGAGATTCAAACACAGGAGATATACAGTTATGGCAGAACGAGTTGAACCCCGCACCCTGCAGGGGACGATGGAATTGCTTCCCCCCGATCAAATTCTTTTCAACCGCATGTACGACACCATCCGCGGCGTGTATGAGAGCTTCGGCTTTCTGCCGCTTGACACCCCGGTGCTGGAATACGCCTCGGTGCTGCTCGCCAAGGCGGGCGGCGAGACCGAGAAGCAGATTTACCGCTTCACCAAGGGCGATGCCGATCTGGCGATGCGCTTTGACCTCACCGTGCCGCTGGCGCGCTATGTTGCGCAGCACAAGGCGGATCTGGTCTTCCCGTTCAAACGCTATCAGATGAGCAAGGTCTACCGCGGCGAGCGCCCGCAGAAGGGACGCTTCCGCGAGTTCTACCAGTGCGACATCGACATCATCGGCGCAGAGTCGCTCGACCTCATGTATGATGCCGAGATGCCCGCCGTCATTTACAACGTGTTCACCAAGCTGGCGTTCGGTGATTTCGTCATCCGCATCAACAACCGCAAGGTGCTCAACGGCTTCTTCGCCTCGCTCGGCTTTGCCGAGAAGATCGGCGACATCCTGCGCACCATTGATAAGCTGGAGAAGATCGGCGCGGACAAGGTGCGCGCGGAGCTTGCGGAATACGGCGTTGCCGGTGACGCGGCGGACAAGATTCTCGCCTTTATCGGCATCGGCGGCAGCAATGACGAAGTGCTTGCGGCGCTGCGCGCACTCGACTGTGACGACGCGACCTTCCGCGAGGGCGTTGAGGAGCTTGACAAGGTGGTGCACTATGCCTACCTCTACGGCATCCCGGAGAAGAACATTGCGATCGACCTGACCATCGCCCGCGGGCTGGACTATTACACCGGCACGGTCTATGAGACCAAGCTGGTGGACTACCCCACGCTCGGCAGCGTCTGCTCGGGCGGGCGGTATGACAACCTCACCGGGTACTACACCGACGACCACATGCCCGGCATCGGCATTTCGATCGGCTTGACCCGTCTGTTCTCGCAGCTGCGCGCCGCCGAGATCATCACGGACACGAAAAAGAGTCTCTGCGATGTCCTCTTTGTCCCCACCGACAAGGCGCACATGGACTTCGTGCTGGGGAGCGCTGCCGAAATGCGCGCGGCAGGGTTGAACGTGGATGTGTATTGCCTTGATAAGGGCATGAAGCCGAAAATGAAGTTTGCCAACCGCAGCGGCATCCCCTATGTCGCGCTCGTCGGCGAGGACGAGGCGGCGGCGGGCAAGCTGACGCTGAAGAATATGGAGACCGGCGAGCAGGAGCTGCTCGACGTCTACGCCGCAATCGAAAAGATCAATAAATAAGAAATTATAAGGATAAAAAGAACGCCTTCCCGCACGGGAAGGCGTTCTTTGCATGATTCTTTTGCGGCTTCCCCCTTGGGGGAGAGCTGTACGAGACGCAAAGCGTCTCGCGGAGTTTTCCCGATGGGAAAACGTCCTGTGCCTGATGAGGGATTATGCAAAGCAAAACATGGCACTATGCTGTGCCGGCTGCCTGCATGCCCTCATCCGTCAACTTCGTTGACACCTTCTGGGGCGGGGAAGGCTTTGTTAGATGCACATGGTAATGCGGCGGGCGATCGTGAATCGCCCCTACAGGATAGCAAAGAATTTTTACATCCCGGTAGGGGTCGGCGCCTCGACGACCCGCTTCTTGAATTTCTCAGTCCTCGTTTTTCATATGGACATCGAGCTGATTGAACGGGATCTCAATGCCGACCGTGTCAAAGGCTTTCTTCATATTGGTGTTGAGATCAAAGTAGAGCGTCCAGTAGTCACCGGCATTGCACCAGGCGCGCGCCGTATAGGTCAGGGCGCTTGCGTCCTGACTGAGCAGACCGACAAAGGGCGCGGGATCCTTCAGCACCAGCGGGTTTGCCTCGACGACTGTGCGCATCACTTTTTCCGCCTTGTCGAGATCGGTGGTGTAGGCGACCGAGAAGGTCATATCCACGCGGCGGCGCTCCTCCATGCTGTAGTTGACGACCGTTGCGTTGGAGAGTGTGCCGTTGGGAATGGTAATTGTCTTGTTGTCCGGCGTGCGGAGCACGGTGTAGAATACGCCGATTTCCTTGACCGTACCGCTGTCGGTGTGGTTGTCGATGTAGTCGCCGACCTTGAAGGGGCGGAAGAACAGGATCATCATGCCGCCCACCAGATTGGACAGGCTGCCCTGCATGGCAAGACCGATGGCAACGCCGGCGGTGCCGATGACCGAGGCGAGCGCCGTGCCGTTGATGCCGAGGATTGATGCGGCGATGATGACGATCAGCACTTTTAAGCCGATACTGATGAATGAGCCGATAAAGCTGCGCGCACTGTCGTCCATATGCTGAAAATACTTGCTGCGGTGGATCAATTTTGAAATCTTGCCCGACAGCTTGAAGCCGATCAGGACAAAGACGATCGCGCAGATCGCCGAGAAGAGCAGGTTGATGCCGCCCGTGGCGATAAAGGACTTGATGGTGTTCAGAATTTCCATGACTGCCTCCGAAAATAACAGGATGACATGATTATATATGATGCGGCGAAAAAAGTCAAGCCGTGCGCGCCGTACCTTCGGATTGAAAATGCGGCGCGTGTCTTGCATTTGTCACCGAAAAACTTGACAATTTCACCGAGTGTGGATTTGTCTATGGCAATCCGGTGTGTAATATTGTATAATAAATCTACACGATTCTACATGTACATGACCGGAGGAAAAAGTATGAAAAAATGGCTTGCATGCATGCTTGCCGCGGCGGCGCTGTGCAGCGTTTTGCCCGTATACGCGGCGGGCGGGCTGATCTCACCCGCACCGACGGCATCTGCGGCGCGCCCGACCGCGGGCGGCGCAGCCGACGCGCTGTACGCGCTCG
>ENA-ORIC01003350-ORIC01003350.1-human-gut-metagenome-genome-assembly--contig:-NODE-3350-length-11261-cov-3.496245_pt1 | contig 11261 bp, 18 predicted proteins | sample MGYA00243023_ERZ508732 | MGnify/ENA primary metagenome ERZ508732 (study PRJEB26277, sample SAMN04329767) | human gut metagenome | biome: human-associated habitat | host: Homo sapiens | place: USA...
CTCGTGCTTGTCGGTCATCCACAGGAAATCCAGCAACAGCAGGTCGGTCTTGCCCGGGGAAAGGCGGGTGCCGCGCCCCACCATCTGGCTGTACAGGCTGCGCACCTTGGTGGGCCGCAGCACCACCACGCAGTCCACGGAGGGGCAGTCCCAGCCCTCGGTGAGCAGCATGGAGTTGCACAGCACATTGTATTTGCCGGCGTCGAAGTCGGCCAGCACCTGCCTGCGGTCGTCGCTCTGGCCGTTGACCTCGGCAGCCCGGAAGCCATAGGTGTTCAGCAGGTCCCGGAACTTCTGGCTGGTCTTGATCAGCGGCAGGAACACCACCGTTTTGCGGCTCTTGCAGCGCCGAGCCATTTCGGCGGCGATCTGCTCCAAATACGGATCAAGGGCTGTGCCCAGGTCGCCCACGGCGTAGTCGCCGCCGCTCATGGTCACGGATGTAATGTCCAGCTTCAGCGGGATGGTCTGGGCCATGATCTTGCACAGATACCCCTCTTTGATGGCATCGGTCAGCTTGTACTCAAAGGCCAGGCTGTCGAACACCTCGCCCAGATTCCGCATATCGCCGCGATCGGGGGTGGCGGTGACGCCCAGCACCTTGGCCCCCTCGAAATAGTCCAGGATGCGGCGGTAGCCGTCGGTGATGGCGTGGTGCGCTTCGTCAATGATGATGGTGCCGAAATAATCCTGCGGGAAGCGTTCCAGCCGGGCGGTGCGCTGCAGGGTCTGCACGCTGCCTACCACCACACGGAACCAGCTGTCCAGACAGGTGGATTCGGCCTTTTCCACGGCGCTGACAAGGCCGGTGGAACGCTGCAGCTTGTCGGCAGCCTGTTCCAGCAGCTCGCCCCGGTGCGCCAGAATGAGCACCCGGTCACCGGCACGCACCTGATCGGCAGCCACCAACGCAAACACAATGGTCTTGCCGGTGCCGGTGGGCAGCACCAGCAGGGTGCGGGTGTGGCCGGCGTCCCACTCGGCGTGGATGCGGTCCCGCGCTTTCTGTTGGTAGGGTCTCAGTTCCTCCGCCATTTAAAACGCCCCCTGCTGCCACCCCTGGGAGGGCGCCGCCTTGGGTTCGGGCGGCGGCAGGAAGCGGGCTACCTCGTTGCTCTGGCCGGTCTCTCCTGCGTGGGGGCCGCTCTGCCTGGTGTACTCGTGGATGCCGAGATGGCACAGGCCCTTGGCCCCGATGACCTCATTCCAGCGGGGACGGAAGGTCTCGCCGCGCTTGCACTGGCCGATGCTCTCAAAGAACGCGCCCAGCAGACCCTGTGTCTTGGTGTGCAGATACAGGCGATGGGTCACGGTGGTATCGCCCTTGGCCCCGCCATAGATCCGCAGGGTCAGCTTTGCCATCTTGCAGGGCGGCAGCTTGGCGGTGCCCTCAAAGCGGGCGCGTTCCATGTTGGTGACCTCAAAGGGGTAGTCCCCCTCCGGCAGCAGCACAAAGTCCTTCTGTTCGTTGGTGAGTTCGTCATCCCAGTCCAGGGCAAAGCCTTCCTTGTTCATGTCGTTCATAATGGTTCTCCTTTATATATGTATTGAAAATCAGAAGGGAATGTCGCGGTTGTCCAGCACCATCTGATACACCTGCGGCCAGGCGGCAACCAGACAGCCCTCCACAAAATCGGACGGATAATCCTTGATGGCCATATCCGCCGGGAAGTATCCGCGTTTGGCCACCACGTTCTGCAGCTCCTCGGCGCTGACGTTGTTGGCATTCATCAGCGCGGCCAGCTTTTCGGGCACGCCCAGGCTGCGCAGCACGTCCCGGCGGCGCGGTGCCGCAGGAGCCTCCGGCTGCGGTTCAGGGGAAGGCAGGATGTCCTCGTCCGGGTCGCTCTGCGGACGCGGCTTCGGTTCCGGACGTTTTTCAGTCTGGGGAGCCTGTGTCGTACCGGGGATGCAGGGGGCGATGCTGGCGTAGTCGAAGGGAACTTCTTCCGGCAGGTCAAAGCGGTTCTTGGCGTCCCAGCAGGCATGATGCTGGGTGTACAGCACCCGCTTGCCACCGCTGGCCTTGTTCTTGGCGTTGGGGCTGCTGCCGGCCTTTTCCACCACGGTCTTGTAGTTGGCAAACAGCAGCATATCGCACCACTCCCGCAGGAGCGGGGCCACCTGCTTGGAGGTCTTCATGCTCCACCGGTCGTAGTTTCCCACGGCATCCGGCTGTTCAAATTTGGTGATGGCAGCATGGGCCAGCACCACCACGTTGTGCCCGGCGTTCAGCACCTCTTCCAGCGCGTCCAGCAGCTTGCTGAATTCCTCCTTGGCGTAGGTGTAGCCCTTGCCGTAGCCGAAATCCTCGATGCCGTTCACCTTCGCTTTGGCGCACACCGCCTGGATGCACAGGCGCTCGGCCCAGTCGGCGGTGTCAATGACCAGCGTACCGCAGGGGATGCTGCCCTTGCGCACCTCGGCCACCTCATCCAGCAGCATGGCCCAGCTGGTGGGCTGGGGCAGGCGGGCTACATTCAGCCGCTTGGTGCCACCCTCGGTGTCGATGAACACCGGATCCGGAAAGTGGGAAGCGAAGGTGCTTTTGCCGATGCCCTCCGGGCCATACAGCACAGTTTTGACCGGCGCGGGCTGCACGCCGGTGGTCACGGAATACTTGCTCATTTAAAACGCTCCTTTCGTCCAGCTCTTGTTCGGCTGGGGCTTTTCGGCGGGCGGCTCGGCGTCCTTGACCATGCCGTCCTCAATGATGATCTGGCACTCGCTGCCGGTGGAAACACGGGTCGCAATGGCCTGCAGATGTTCGGATTCCAGCCAGGCGGAGAACTCCTGCAGGGTGGTCATGTCCATCTGTTCCAGCTTGTCCAGCAGCACGAAGCCGCAGTCCGGGTTCAGGCGGCGCACGATGGCGGCGGCTACCCGCAGCTGGTCGCTGCCAGACATATCCCGCCAGTGCTTTCCTTTATAAGTAAGTGCCCCATCCTCCACGCTCAAGTCCGGCAGCGGCAGGTCAGCACCGTTCAGCAGGGCCATGCGCTCGGCGCGCTTGTCCTCGATCTGGCCGGTCAGCTTGTCGTAGTCGCTGGCGTACTGGGCGGCCTCGTCCTCGGCGCGGGCTTTTTCGAGGTTGGCACGCACCTTGCGGTTGGTCTCTTCCACATCTCGGATGGACGCTTCCAGCGCGGCGGTGGATTCGTCCTGAAGATCTTCAGCAGCAGTCTGGGCGATTTTTACATCGGCCTGCATGGTTACCAGCCGTTGCTTTTCGCCAGTCAGCTGAAACTCAAGGTCTGCAACGACCTTTTTCTGCCGTTCAAGCAAATCCGAGAGCTGGGCCAGCTGCGTCCGCTTGCGCTGGTTCTCTCCGTTGCGGGCAAGGATGTCCTGCTGCTGACGGATGAGGTCGGACGCGCTGACCGGCTCGTCCGGGGCTTCCGGGTAGGAGACCAGTTCCTCGGCAAAGTGCTTTTTCTGGGCAGCCAACTGGCCGGTGAAGGTGCGCTTGTCGTACAGCGCCTTGATCTCCAGGTCCCGGGTATGCAGTTCGCTTCCGATGCCAATAATGCGCAAAAGAATGTCAGCCTTTTCCTTGTCGGTGGCGTCCATGAAGCGGGGCAGGTCCAGGGCCAGCGGCTCCACAAAGGCATTCAAAAGCTGCTGGCCGCTGTGGCGTCCGGTGGGATCGGTGACGGTCAGACTGGCATTTTTGCCCTTGCGCTCCACCACCACGCCGTTGGACAGCTTGACCTTCAGGTGGGCAGGAGCCACGGCACCGTCCCGCTGGGCGGCGTCCGGGCGGAAGCGGTCCCCGCCCAGCGCCCAGGCCAGGGCGTCCAGCACGCTGGTCTTGCCTTGGTTGTTGTTGCCGCCCACGAGGGTCAGCCCGGTGGGTGACGGGGTGAGCGCAACGGCTTTGATGCGCTTGACGTTTTCGGCTTCCAGAGCCATGATTTTTACAGACATTGTGATACCTCCCCTTGAATCTGTCCGAGTGTCCGGATGAGCTGATTGGCGGCGGCTTCCCGCTGTTCCGGCGGCAGCTTGCGCAGTGACGGCTTTGCGATCTGCCAGGTGTTCAGCATGGAGCGGCCTGCCATGAGGACGCTGTCGTAGGCGTCCCGGGCGTCCTGCTCCTGCCGGGCCTTGTATTCGGCGGTCATGTCGGCGGCGATCTCGTAGGCTTTTTCGCCTGCCAGGCGGTCAACCGCTTCCTCGTCCACCACGGCGGTGATGGGCTGCTTTTTCAGGGCGTCGTTTTCGGCCTTGTACTTGTCGGCCCGGAGCTTGGCGGCTTCTGCCACCTGCCGGGAGCCTTCCAGCTGACCTTCGGCGTCCTTGGCGCGGGCTTCGGCCCTGTCGCGCTCAGCTTCGGCTTTCTGGCGCTGGAGGTTGGCCGCAATGCGGCTCTCGTCTGCATCGTGGTAGCTCTGCTGGAGCTTGGCGTTCTGCTCGGTCAGTCCGGTCACATCTGCCTGCGCGGCTTCCAACTGGGCTTCCACGCTGTCGGCACGCTCTTTTTCGGCCTTGAGCTGGGCCATGAGGTCCTGATACTCTTTGTAAGTAGTGATGTCGCCGGAGAAAACGGCCTGCTTGACCACCTCCGGGGTGCTGGGCTTGGCCGCAGCATACAGCAGCTTCATGGGCTGCACGTCCAGAATGGACTTGCCTTCCAGCTGGATGTTGCCGAACTGTTCGGCAACTCTCACCATGTTGTCACCGGTGTCCCGGCTGATACCGACAGCGGTGCACCACTTGCCCCAGCTGCCCTGATAGTGATTCGCGGTCAAGTCGTGGGCGTGCTTGGCGGCCATAATGCGGGCCATGTTGCCGGTGATGAAGGTCTGGGCGTCCTGCAGCAGCAGTGCGTTGGTCTGGTCATCTGCACCAAAGTCAAAGGTGGGCGCAGCAGGTGCGCTTTCCTGCACAGGTGCCAGCACCTTTTTGACATAAGCGCAGGCATACTCACAGGTGTCCTTGCTCAGGCAAAACCGGCAGCACCCGGCACAGCCGTGAATTTCACCGTGCTTGATGAAATGCCGGAGACCGGATTCATTCTCGCACTGGTGGGATGCAGAAAGATCGCAATGGGTGTTCACACTTTCACCTCCGTGTCCTTGAGCCTGTCCAGCATCTCGGTGAGCAGGGCACCGGACAGCGGCTTGATGTCGCCGCCCCGCCAGCCGTAGCAGAGGATCGTGCCGCACAGGGGGATGCCGCGCAGAATGCGGTTGACCGGCGAACCCGCCGTGCGGTAGAACAGCACCGCCGGGGTGCGAGGGAAGATATACGTCTCCACCGTGCCGCCCAGACGGGCTTCCATGGCGGAAAGCGTGTCCGGCAGATTTGCCGGTTCCGGGGCCTTGCCCGGCTCGATCAGAATTCCTTTCATTGTAAAATCCTTTCTGATGTGATATCATCAGGGAGATGGGCGTTCAAAACCATCAACCCTTGTAGCTCGTCGGTGCGCCAACACCGGCGGGCTTTTTGTTTTTCTGCAGCATATACTGGCCGTAGCTCAAACCGGCCTTGTCTGCAGCGCGGCAGTCCGCCCGGAATTCGATGTCCCGTTCCTCGGCGGTTTTGACGGGAGCATCCTGCTTTGGGCGGGTGCTCCGGATCTCTTCGTTGTGCTGTGTCCACCATTGTGCGCTCAGCAGCTTTTTTCGCTGCACGCCGCACTCCGGGCAATACATTTTGGACGCGTGCACGTTGTGCATCACCTTGCCGCACATCGCACAGACACGGGTGTGGGTCTTTCCGCTGGTGCTCATGCCCCACGCTCCTCTTCCTTCTTCTGCTCCTGGCGGTAACTGGAACAGTCCACGCTGCCGTAAGGGCTTTTCCTGTACCGGCAGTTTTCCCGGTACATCATGTACAGGGAGGCGGGCATACCGATGCCCAGCGACAGGCAGATCACCGGGGCTGCAGCGTTAGCGCTGGCGGGATCCCAGTACCCCCAGTGCACCAGCATCCAGGCCGTTCCGTGGACGATCCAGCTGCACACCTTGCCCGCACCGATCAGCGCCAGTGCGGTGAGGGTGATGGTCTTGATTTTAATCTTCATCGTGAGTGTCCTCCTCCAAAGCAACCAGGCTTGCGGCGGCTTTCATGGTCACATCCATGAGCCATTCAACGGGGTTGCCTGCGCCCGCTGCCAGACCGCACAGCAGCATACTGCACAGTTCGCTCAGGCCATCAGGCGTCTCGGCAAAGGCGTCCACTTTTGCCGTATGGTTCACGAGTTCAATCGAGATATGCTGGGTCTTCATGCGTCTTCCTCCTCATTCAGTTCCAGACCGCGCTGCCAGGCCGGAAAGCACTTGTCGGTGTCCCAGCCCACGACGGTGTGCCACTCACCGTTGGCAAAGATCTGGATGGGTACGGACTTCAGCCCGGCCACGTCACGGCCCAGTTTGTAGATGCCGGACCCGCCGGGGATGTCGCACCGGAACCAGGCGTGCGCCATCAGCGGTGCAATGTACGGCAGGCCGATGGGGGCCTGCGCCCGCTCTCTGGCGGGGATGATGGTGGTTGTCATGATGTCCTCCTTACTTGTAGCTGCGCTTCTGGACGCTGGTGCGGCCATAGCGCATGAAGTAGATAAAGCCCAGACGCGGGATGCGGATGGTGCTGCCATACAGGATCACCGGGAAGCCCAGGGCTCCGGCGTCGATCTGTGCCTGGCTGCGGATGGACTGCACGCTGCAGCCCAGAAACTGCGCCACCTGTTCGGCGGTCAGGGTCTGCTGGGGGTAGGTCTCCAGCTCATCCAGCGTGGTGGGGAACGGGGTCTTTTCCATAGATCATTCCTCCTTCTTGTCCGGCAGGGCGATCTCCATCGCCGTCTGCATGATCTCGTCAAAGCCCGGCAGGCCAAAGGCCACGATGCTCAGCTGGTCAATGCGGCTGTTCAGCTCGCCCTGCGCCTGCTGCACAAGGTTCTCCGCTCTGCGCAGCCGGTCGCAGGCACCGCCGTACAGGGACTTCCATTTTTGGAAGTGTTCCTTGAAATCGTCCCGGTCTTTGATGAAGTCGTCACGCATGGCCGTGACGTTGGCCAGGGCGGCCTTGGCTTCGTTCACGGCCTGAATGGCGGCGTTCAGCCGGGTGTTGGTGGCTTCCAGCTGCTCGATGTGCTGCTTGGCCTGGAAGCTCTCGTATGCGCCGGTCTTGTGGATGGCGGGCAACACCTCGCTGGTGACCCAGTGCTTGAAGGCCTTGGCCTTGGGCATCTTGCTGCTCAAAATCAGGCTGTACAGGCCGGATTCGTTGATGATGAGCATCTCCTGTTCACCGGAGGGGGTGACCGTTTTGGTCACCCCTTGATCTTCGGTATCAACGTGGTCACGGATGGCCCGCTGGGGATTCTTGTACCCAAGCGCCACGGCAACGTCCTTGCCGACCAGCCAGGGCGTGCCGTTGATCTCCACGGTACGCACCTGCCCGAACTCGGGGTTGGAGAATGTGGTTAAGTCGTTCATGTGGGTTTGACCTCCTTGTTGGTGGCTCCATTCTGCGGTAGAATAGATGGGCAGAAGGGAGGTGAAAAGAATGAGTAAAACAATATTAGGGGCTGATTTTGCAAAGTGCATAACTGAGTTGTTGAATTCTTCCAATTTCGGCCTTGATGCCGTTATCAAAGAATTACCGCAGAAGATGAACCTGAGCTTGAACGCTGCTGAATTGACAAAAGCAGCCGCGCAGACCATTCAACTCGATTGCAGCGAAATGATTGATACCGCGCAAAAAGCTCTGTCCAGCAGTTTGCCCTTACTATCGGAAACCATGAAAGAAGCTGTTGCAGAACAATTAAGCACCCCCTCTTATATGGAAAGTATCCGGGATATTGCGTTATCGACTTTAGATGACCTAGACTTAGAGGAACCGGAAAAGTTTCCAGAGATCCCAGCAGAGAAACTCCAACCTGCATTGGATGAGGTAGAACGCCGTCTTCCGAAGGAGGCAGCCGAAGTTGTAAATGCCAAAGTTGCCAAATCCAAAACCGAAGACAACAAAATCTCTCTGGGAAGCTGGATTGAGATTGTTGGAATTCTTGTGACAATTCTTTTGTTCCTAGCCGAGCAGGCACTATCCAGCGAACACGATAAAAAGGAAGAAGCCTACTGGGCTGCTACGAACGAATACCAGCAAGAAAGCCTCGAATTGCAAAGGGAAGATGTCTCCTTAAAAAAGGAAATTCTTGATTATTTCAAGGATTTGCAAGGTAATTCGTTCGGTACAAATGATGTTTCCGAGGATGTCTGTGATCCGGTTGACTCTCAGACCGAGACGGAAAATCATGAAGCCGTACAAGACGGCCAGCAAAAGAAATCCGAAACTGAGGAGTAAGTTGCTCCGCTTGAGCTTTTGAAGCTCGTTCTCCCTCTTCGCCCAGCGTTCCGCTTCCGACGGTTCGCTGGGCTTTTTGTTGTTGTCCATCTTCTTCACCTCCTTGTGTGCACCTCGTTCCTGCGGTAAAATAGGAAAAAACAGAGAGGAGGTGGAAATCATGAGTGATGGAAATAAAATCCGGCACAATCTGGCGCTTGCTTATGCAAATAACAAGCTGCAGATTGCGCTGCAGCGCGGTGAGCACCCGCAGGGCCTTGACTTGAATGACCCTGCACAGGCAGCTTGCGTGCTGGCTTCTTGGTACAGCGATTGTTTGGAACAACTAATCAATCTTGAGGACAGCAAGATTTATAGTCCTGCCAGCATGGATTAAACAATCCGGTGATCGCGCTCAGTCTTTACGGATGCCGAAAGCAGACTGATGATGCGTTCTGCGTCCGAAAAGCTGACATTTTCGCCCTTGAGCTGCTCGAACAGCTTGAGGGCGATTTTGTCTAAGCGCTTGGCATGTTCGCGGTGCTCCTGGATTTCTTTCTGAATGTCGTTCATGTGAGATGTACCTCCTTGTGGGTGGCTCCCTTTCCGTGCTATAATTGAGCGAAGAAAGGGGGTGAAAGAAATGGAAATAAATTACAATCACAAAATTCCTGATGTTGTGACGGATGATATCATTTTGAGCGGAAAGTACGGCGATTTGGATGTTACCGGTGTTTTGAATGGTTCTGTTACAGTAAAGGCTCCCGCATATTTTATTCTTCATGGAATCATGAAGGGTGATTTGCTGGTTGAGGAAGGAGCTCATGCTGCAATTCATGGCGTTCTGAAGGCGGATGCCATCCAGAATCGTGGCTCACTGGATATCTTCGGAACGGTCACCTGCCAGAGTGTTGATCTGGGAAGTGTTGTTCTGCACCCGGGATGTATTGTGAACGGGGTTAAGTACTAACTGATTTACAACCTGAGACTGCCGCTCTTGTACCGCTAATACAAGGGCGGCAATTTCTTTGGGTTTGCCAATGATTTCGATTTTCATGCTATGTCACCTCCTTTGAAATGTAACTTATTAAGTTACTTAATGGCCGAAAAATACGGCCTGCGGATTGTCGATGCTCAAAAGCTCCACAATCTTAGAGGCTTCATCCGTACCAAAAACACGTTTCTTGAGTTTGCGAGTTAAGGTTTGCTCCGAAATTCCAAGCTCCTGAGCCAACATTTTTTGGGTGTAGCCTGCTTTGACCATGTACGACTTGAGCAAATTGACATTTACCACGTTTTCACCTCCAAACGGCCTCGGAGTAACTTGTGAGGTCACAAGTATAATAGCACCATATTTGTAACCTGTCAAGTTATTTTTGATAATTGAATTAAAAATATTGTAAACCGTGGGTTTATCTGCTATACTATAGACATTAAAGGAGGTGCTCACGGTGACTGTAGGTGATCGCATTCGACAGGTACGTCAAGAGCAGGATGTAACTCAGCAGGAGCTTGCCGATTACATCGGCGTATCAAAGCAGGCTGTATATAAGTATGAAAATAATATTGTGACCAATATACCGACAGATAAAGTGGATGCTATCGCCAAACGGCTGAAAGTATCTCCCGCCTACCTGATGGGCTGGGAAGAGAAGCCCACCGCCCCCGCCCCTCGTCCCATCCCGAAGGGGTTTGAGCCGATGCCGGAGATGGCGAATCTGCCGGTGGTGGGCAAGATCGCCTGTGGGACACCGATCCTTGCGCAGCAGAATATTGAAACTTACTACCAGTCCCCCAAGGAATGGCGGGCCAGCATGTTCCTTGTTTGCCAAGGGGATTCCATGGAGCCGTTCATCAAGGACGGCGACATGGTGGCGATCCGGGAGCAGCAGGACGCCGAAACGGACGAGATCGTGGCCGTCATGGAGCTGGACGGCTGTGACGGCTTTGCCACGCTGAAGAAGCTGAAGAAAAGGCCCGACCGTGTGGAGCTCTGGCCGCTGAACCCGGAATATGAGCCGATCATCTACCTGAAAGAGGAGATGAACAAGCTCCAGATCATCGGCCTGGCAGTGGGCGTCATCCGCCGGATCCATGAGTGAGAGCTGCAACATTCTTCAAACGGAAAAGTCGTGAAAAAGTTCCAGAAAAAGCGATAAAACAAAAAATAGTTGACAAATGCAGCAATAGTGCATATAATAGGGGTGTATCCGTTTAGGGTACCATCAGAAACAAAATGTTTCAAAATGCTTAACAGACCCCTGGTAGTAAGCCCCCCGCCGATATGGGGAAGGCTGAATCCTGGGGTCTTATTTTTTTACAAAAAGGAAGTGCAGGCCTGAATGGCAAAAACGGCAATTTTGGTGGACGGTGGTTTCTATCGCAAACGTGCAGCCCATCTTTGGGGTAAAAAGACGGCAGAGGAGAGGGCAAAGGAACTGAACGCCTACTGTATGGCGCACCTTCATGACAAGGACGGCAATGAAGAACGCCAGCTGTACCGGATCTTTTACTATGACTGTGAGCCGGTCGGTCGCCGCAGCGTGTACCACCCGCTGACAAAGAAGAACGTGGATCTGGATAAGTCCGATACCTACACCTGGACGCAGACTTTTCTGGAAGAGCTGCGCAAACGCAGAAAGTTTGCGCTGCGGCTTGGTACATTGTCCAACCAGATGGGGTACAACCTTCGTCCGGATGTGACCCGTGATCTTCTGTCCGGCAAGCGCACGCTGGAGGACCTCACGGAAAATGATTTTGTTTTTGTGGCCCAGCAAAAGGGCGTTGATATGCGTGTGGGTGTAGACATTGCATCATTGGCCTATAAAAAGCAGGTGGATCAGATCATCCTTACCGGCGGCATTGCCCACGGTCAGGAGACGGTGGACGCCCTGAAGGGCTACGTCAGCTGGATCGCACCGGTGACGGTGTACCCCGGCGAGGGCGAGCTGCTGGCGCTGGCGGAGGGC